>Ga0136639_10000444_pt1 | contig 13565 bp, 14 predicted proteins | sample AntDrymUQ8592106_2_FD_113739 | JGI IMG/M metagenome (GOLD analysis project Ga0136639, IMG submission 113739) | Polar desert sand microbial communities from Dry Valleys, Antarctica - metaG UQ859 (21.06) | ecosystem: Environmental > Terrestrial > Soil > Desert | place: Antarctica: Dry Valley...
ACGACAGCCCCCACCGCGACTGCGCTCCACGCGAGTCGGCCCTTTGCTGCTGTGAACATTTCGTGATTCCTCTCTGGTGCGGTTATTCCGCTGCCGCCACGGATCGGGATGATCCGGAGCGGACATTCGTGCGCTGTCCTGCCCGCACGCCGGCGGGGACAACAAGTCGTTGAAGGACGCTGAAGGCGCCCTCGAACGCGATCGCGAGTGCGATCACGAGGATGGAACCCGCGAGCATCTGCGTGTAGTCGTTCGTGCGCAGCCCGAGGAAGATGAAGCTTCCGAGCCCGCCGCCACTGATGTAAGCGGCGAGGGTCGCGGTGGCGATGACCTGGAGGGTCGCGGAGCGGATGCCGCCGATGAGCAGTGGGAGTCCGAGCGGCACCTCGACCCGGCCGACGATCTGCCACTCGGTCATACCGACCGAGCGTGCAGAATCGACGATCCGGCGGTCGATCGCCTCGAAGCCGGCGTAGGCGCCGGCGAGCAACGAGGGGATCGCGAGAACGACGAAGGCGATGATCGGCGCCTGCACGCCGATTCCGATCGACAGGCCGAGGATCGAGATGAGCCCGAGGGTGGGTAGCGCGCGCACCCCGCCGGAGACGAGTACCGCCGCCGCCTTGCCCCTGCCCGTGTGCCCGATGAAGAATCCGGCGGGAATGGCGATCGCGCCGGCGATAAGGAGAGAGAGCACGCTGATCCAGAGGTGCTCGAACAGCCGCACCCCGATGCCGTTGGGCCCGCCGTAGTGGGCCGGGTCGAGGATCCAGGCGATCGCGTCGATGATGAGGTTCACGCGTTCACCCCCAGCTTGGTCGGCGCCTGTGGCTTCAGCGCGGCGGCGTGTCGCCACGGCATCACAAGGCGGCCGCAGAGAACGAGGATGCCGTCGAGCACGACGGCGATGAGAATCGTCATCACGATGCCGGCGTAGATCTCGCCTGGAATGTTGCGTTGCAGGCCGTCGGTGAACAGCAGCCCGAGGCTCTTGATGCCCAGCACCGCGCCCACAGTCGTGAGGCTCACCGTACTGACAGAGACGACGCGAATGCCAGCGAGCAGCACCGGGCCGGCGAGCGGCAACTCCACCTTCCAGAACCTCGACCAGCCGGAAAAGCCCATCGCCGTCGCCGACTGCTCGACGTGGGGGTCGACGGAGGCGAGCGCGTCGGCCGTCGCCCGCACCATGAGCGCGATGCCGTAGAGAGTCAGCCCGATCACGACGTTGATGGGATCGCGCAGGCCTGTGCCGATGATCGCCGGAAGGGCCAGGAACAACGGGAGGGAGGGGATCGCGTAGAGCAGCCCGGACAGCGCGAGCAGTGAGCCGGACAGCCAGAGTAGCGCGCCGTTGCTCGCGCTGTACCGGTTGGCGACCCAGCCGATCGGCACCGAGAGGACAAAGCTCAGGATGATCGCGGGGACGGCGATGCCCAGATGGTCCAGTGTCCGCTCACCGATGAGGGGGAGGTTGTTCAGGACCCAGTTCACGAACTCGTCGACTCCTCTGAATCGACCAGGGCGCCCTCCACCAGAACGCCGGCGGCACGACCGAACCCGTCGACGAGCACGACACCGCGATCGGTGTGCCGGATGCTGAGGGCGCGCTTGCCCCGATCGGCTCCGATGAAGCTCGAGACGAAGTCGCTCGCCGGGGCCGCCATAATCTCAGACGGCGACCCTATCTGGGCAATTCGGCCGCCCTGCTCGAGGATGACGACCTGATCGCCGAGCAGGAACGCCTCGTCGATGTCGTGGGTGACGAAGACCACGGTCTTGTCGAGTTCGCGCTGCAGCCGGATCAGCTCCTGCTGAAGCTCGTCGCGCACGATGGGGTCGACGGCACCGAATGGCTCGTCCATCAGCAGGATATTGGGGTCGGCGGCGAGCCCGCGGGCCACGCCCACTCGCTGCTGCTGCCCACCGGAGAGCTGGCTAGGGTAGCGGTCGGCGAGCGACCGCTCGAGGCCAACAGTATCGAGTAGCGCGAGCGCATCCGAGAACGCCCGCTTGCGTGGAACACCATTGAGGACGGGCACCGTCGCGACGTTCTCGATCACGGTGAAGTGGGGCAGGAGCCCGGAGTTCTGCATCACGTAGCCGACCCGGCGGCGCAACGCCACCGGGTCGAGCTCCGAGGTGTCCTCCCCGTCGATCTCGATTGTTCCCGAGGTCGGATCGACCATGCGGTTGATCATGCGCAGCAGCGTGGTCTTGCCTGATCCCGAGGACCCGACGAGCACCGTGGTCTTGCGCGACGGGAGAACGAGGTTGAAGTCGTCGACAGCGATCGTCCCGCCGGGAAATTTCTTCGTTACCGAACGGAATTCGATCATTAGGTTTGGCTCATTCCTCGCGAAGTAACGCGAATCGACACGTGCCGGACCATCTACTCAATCACTTCCCGCGGGCGAGTGCCAAACGAAGACGCCTTTTATCAGCGAGCTGTGACCTTCAGTCGCCTCCGACTACGCGTCCGAGCTCGGGTTGCCGTAGGCACCGATGAGGTACCCGCGGGCCACGGACAGCGCCTCGTCGATGAAGCGGGAATCGCCGTTGCGATCGAATGCGAACGCGCGCGCCAGCAGGGAGTCGCAGAGACCGAGCGCCACCTCGACACGGAACTGCAGTTCATCGTCCGCCTCGAGGCCGTGCTGTGACGACAGCACGGAGGCGAGCGTGGCGGCGATGACCCCGTTGTTGGTGCGGTCCCCCGCCCGCGGCTGCAGGTCGAGCACATCGCCGAACCGGAGCGCGCGGAATCCAGGCTCTGACCGGAACGCGTCGACCCAGTAGCCCAGCGCAGCCTCGACCGCCTCTAGCCAGGTGGAGCGTTCCGGCGACTCGATCGCCGGGATGCCCTCCGCCGCGAAGCGGGTCATCGAGCGACCGCTGAGCGCGTGGAGCACGGCGATCCGATCGGGAAAGTACCGATAGACGGTGCCGATCGACGAGCCTGCTCGCTCGGCGATCATGGCCGTCGTGAGGCGTTCGAATCCGATCTCGTCGACGACGGCGGCCGCCGCGTCAAGGAGTGAGGTGAGTCGCGCGGTACTGCGCGCCTGCACAGGTTCATTGCGAAGCACCGCGGTCGCGACCATTGTGGCGCTCTCGCCGGAGGAATAAGAGGACACGGGGGATCCCTTTCGTCAATACGAGTCAACAATGGCGACTGATCCGAAATTCTAGCTTGTCTCGCATCGTGAACGCACCCCGTTTACACCGGCCGTCTCGATGTGATCGTGGGAGTTGTGCGCAGCGCGAATCGTCGGCGCGGGGGCGCGCGTGAAAGACTTCTGCAATGGTGCTTACCCCCAAGGCAGTAAACCCGGCCTCCGCGGCCGAGCCGATCATCCATTTCGCAGCCCGACTCGAGGACTCCTTCCACAACTTTCGGGAGAAAAGGGCGAGAAAGCGGGGGCTGACGCCCATTGTCATCCCGTACACCGGATACGGCGGTCCCGGCTGGGTACGGGTGCTGTGTCGGGTGCTGCTGGCGAAGCCGGCAGCAGACGGCGACGCACGGTACACGAGCATCCGCGGCTGGCGCAGCTTCACGAGCGTCCCGGTCAACGATGTCGCCGTGACGATCGTCATCGACGGGGCGGAGCAGCGTGTGACCGCAGACCGCGGCGGGGTGGTCGACGTGCGCGTCGACGTCGATCTGTCGCCGGGCTGGCACGAGATCACGATGCGCACAGATGAATCCGACATCGTCACCGCTCCCGTCTTCATCGTCGACGCCTCGGTGCGCTTCGGCATCATCTCCGACATCGACGACACCGTCATGGTCACCGCGCTCCCGCGCCCGTTCCTCGCCGCCTGGAACACTTTCGTGCTCGACGAGCACGCACGCCGCCCCGTTCCCGGCATGGCGGTGCTGTACGAGCGGCTGACGAGGGATCATCCCGGCGCACCTGTGGTCTACCTGTCCACGGGTGCCTGGAATGTCGCTCCAACGCTCACCCGCTTCCTCTCCCGCAACCTCTACCCGGCCGGACCGCTCCTGCTCACCGACTGGGGGCCAACCCACGATCGTTGGTTCCGTAGCGGCACAGATCATAAACGCGAGACCCTCGCGCGTCTCGCCCGCGAGTTCCCGGATGTGCGCTGGCTGCTGTTCGGCGATGACGGGCAGCACGACGAGGAGCTCTACGGCACCTTCAACGAGTCGCATCCGGCGAACGTGAGCGCAGTCGCCATTCGCCAGCTGTCGACGAGCGAGGCAGTTCTGGCCGGTGGTCGCTCCAAGGCGGAGGAGCACGAGAGCGGCAGCGGCATCCCCTGGGTCTACGCTCCCGACGGCGCCGGGCTCGCGGAGCAGCTCGAGCAAATCGGTCGGGTGTAGTACCCGCCGTTCACGCCACCGCGGCGGTCACCAGCCGAGGGTTCCCGGCGCGCCCTTGAACGGGCCGACGAGGTTGCTCGTGATCCAGCCGCCGTAGAAATCCCCCTGCTGGGCGGTGACGACCTCGCCGTCGACGGTGCACTCGTCCATCGCCGACGGGTAGATCGCGACCATATCGGCGAGTACCGCGAATCCGTCCGTCGGGGTGGGATAGAACCAGCCGGCGCGCTCGGCGGTCACTCCGCCGCCGTGCACCGAGAGGTACTTCGCGCGCCCCTTGAACTCGCACCAGGAGTCCCCGGCGGCCGGGCTGATCGCACCCGGCGCAATGTCCGCCCTCGGTACGTAGTACACGGGAGGATGGCTTGTCTCGAGAACCCGCACTGCGGCGGCTGAATCGACGATGAGTTCGCCCCCGAGAGTCACGGTGATTCGACCTGCGGCCGCCTCCACTCTGGGAGGCCTGGGGTAGTCCCACACCGACTCCTGTCCGGGGCCCGGCTCGATCCGCTCTGCTCGCTGTCGCATGGGCACACGATACGCGGGCGGTCTGGCCTTACGCTGAGGCTTCCGGGGTCGTCCACGACTGCGGTCCGGTCGTGCCCGCCGTGTACTCGTCGAGCGGGACCTCGCCGCGCGACCACGCGTCGAGCACCGGCCCGACGACCCGCCAGCACTCCTCGACCATGTCGCCGCGCACCGACAGGGTCGGGTCATTCGAGAGGATGCCCGCGAGAACCTCGCCATAGGGTCCAAGCTCCCCCTCCGCAAACGCCGTGTGCAGCGTGACCCGATCGAGGGTGAACGGGTCCCCTGCGCCGTTGATGTTGATGTCGAGCTGCATTTCGTCCGGGCTGAGTGAGATGGTCAAGCGATCCGGGGGTGCCTGCCCGGCAAACCCGATGGGGAGGTGCGGGACGGGCTTGAACGAGACGACGATCTCCTTGCGCGTTCCGCCCATCGCCTTGCCAGATCTCAGGGTGAAAGGCACACCCGCCCAGCGCCAGTTGTCGATCAACAACGTCATCTCGGCGAGTGTCTCGGTGCCCCGAGCAGGGTCGACCCCTGGCTCGTCGACGTAGGAGGGAAACCGGCGCCCGCCTGCCTCCCCCGCTGTGTACCGGGCGCGGCGGCTCGCGGGTGACCCGCCGTCTGGTGTGGGCCGGGTGGCCCGCAAAGCCTGCGCCATGGCACCGCGGAGGTCGTCGGGTTCGAGGCTGGACGGCGGTTCGATGGCGATGAGGGCGAGCACGAGGAGTAGATGGCTCTGAACCATGTCGATGAGAGCCCCCGCGTCGTCGTAGTAGCCGGCCCGTCCTTCGAGGCCCAGGCGCTCCTCGAAGACGATCTCGACAGACTCGATGTTTTCCGCGTTCCAGACAGGTTCGAAGATGCGGTTGGCGAAGCGCAGCCCGAGCAGGTTGAGCACGGTCGACTTGCCGAGGAAGTGGTCGACCCGGTGGATCTGGCTCTCCGGCAGCAGTCGGGAGAGCGTGCGGTTGAACGATCGGGCACTGGCGAGGTCGGTGCCGAACGGTTTCTCGAGGGCCAGGATGGTGTCGTCCGGCAGGTCGAGGCCTTCCAGCGCCTCGCACGCGGCAATCGCGATGGCGGGCGGAACCGCGAAGTACAGGGTCGGCGCTCCGCTGCACGCGGCGAGGAGCCGCTCGAGATCGGCCGGCACTGTCACGTCGAGGGCCAAATAGGTCGTCGTGGCCTGCACCTGATCGACGTCCGCACCCGTCGCGCCTCCCGCGGAGAACGACTCCTTGACGCGCGACCGCCAGTGCTCAGGAGCCATCGGGTGGATTCCGACTCCCATCACCTCGAGGTCCACAGCGCGACCAGCTGCGACGGCCTGCCCGACACCGGGCAGAAGCAGGCGCGCGGCCAAGTCCCCACCCGCCCCAAGGATCACGAGTGTCCGGTGGCGAGACTGCTGGTGACGGGAAGTCATCCAGATACCGTAGCCGTTGAGGCGCCGTAACGATGCTTCGCCGCGACACGGCTAGATCCGGGGCTGACCCTCGAGCAAGAGGTGCTCCGAGAAGAATTGCTCGATGCGCTCCCACGCGTCGGCACTCGCCTCCGGGTCGGGACCGGCGCCCAGGACCCGGCGCAGCACCGGGCGCAGCGCTGCAGGACCGCTCTCCTCATCGTTCAGGAAGGCGTGGCCCGCATCCGGGTACTCCTTCACGTCATGCGTGACACCGAGCCGGGTGAGGGCACTGTCGAGTTGTGCAGCGGCCCCCCTCAACGAGAGGTCCTTTCCTCCATAGCTGCCGACGACCGGGCAGGCCCCCGCCAGCGAGTCGAGGTCGCCGGGCAGCCTGCCGTAATTCACCGACACGGCGTCGTAGCCGTGGGTGGAGAGGAGCAGCGCAAATCCGCCGCCCATGCAGAACCCGATCACGCCGACCCGTCCGGTACAGTCCGTGCGCGTGCGCAACGTGGACCGTGCGGACTCGATGTCGGCGAAGGCACGCCCCTTCCCGGTCAGGAGCGAGCGGAACGTTGAGCCGAGACACTTGCGCGCCCCACCATCGCTGAACAGGTCGGGGGCGAGCACGAGGAATCCGGCGCCAGCGAGCCTCGAGGCCTGTCGGCGCAGGATGTCGTTGAGCCCGAACGCCTCGTGCACCATGACGACGCCGGGCCAGGGTCCGGGGGCCACGGGCCTCGCGAGCACGCCAGCGAGATGCTCGCTCGTACCCGGGATCGCGGAGTCGATGTGCACCTCGTCGACCTGGACCTCATGACGCGTAGCCACTGGTGCACCTCTTCCTTGCGCCTGAGCCTAGCCCTGCCACCAGCACACCGCAGTCAGTCGCCGAGTCACACCGCAGCCCGGATGCCGGGCACAGCCAACACTGCGAAAATGCGGGACATGTCATCCTCCGTGCTCACCGCGCGCAATCTGTCCAAACATTACGGAACCGGCGACGCGCGTTTCGACGCGCTTCGCGGAATCGACCTCGATATCCGCGAGGGCGAATCCGTCGCGATCGTCGGCAAGAGCGGGTCGGGAAAGTCCACGCTCATGCACATCCTCGCCTTGCTCGACTCGCCGTCGAGCGGCGAGCTGGAGATCGTGGGCCAGAACGCGAAGGCGTTGAAGGGGCGGGCGCTCAACACGCTGCGCAACGCCACCTTCGGGTTCGTGTTCCAGCAGTTCTTTCTCAACTCGCACGCGACCGTGCTCGAGAATGTCATCCTGCCGCTCAAAATCGCCCGCCTCGGATCCCGCGAACGCAAAGCGAAGGCGCTCGAGACTCTCGCGCTTGTCGAGCTGACCGAGAAGGCGGGGTCGAAAGCGATGGACCTCTCCGGCGGCCAGAAGCAGCGCGTTGTCATCGCGAGGGCCCTCGTCGGCGACCCGCGCATCATCTTCGCGGATGAACCGACCGGCAACCTCGACTCCGCCACTGGCGCCATCATCGAGAACCTGCTCTTCTCCCTCAATCGCGACCGCGGCATCACACTCGTGATCGTCACGCACGACGACGACCTCGCCGCCCGCGCCGACCGGCGCATCTACCTCAGAGACGGGCGCCTCGTCGGCGAGAGTGACCTGAAGTCCCCGCCGGCTCAAGCCACGACTCCGAACGGGACGACACTCGCATGAGGACCACCGACATCGTCACGACAGCGATCGGCAACAGCTTCCGCAGCCGCCTGCGCACCACCCTCACCGTCCTCGCGATCTTCATCGGGGCGTTCACCCTCACGACAACGAACGCGCTCGGAACGGGCGTCAACGAGTACATCGATACCCAGATCACGTCGATCGGCGCCCCCGACGTCATGAACGTCAGCAAACCGACGCTGGCGAGCGACGCGGGCGATGGTCCTGCCCCGTACGACCCCGATGCCGGAAGCGAGATCGATACGAACGCCGGTCCCCCTGGCACCACGGTGCTCGCTCTGTCCGACGCGGATGTTGACGAGATCCGGGCGGTCGAGGGGATCACGGATGCCCAGCCGCTCGTCTCCGTCCGTCCCGACTTCGTCGAGTGGCAGGATAACGGCCGGTTCCAGCTCTCGATCAGCCCGTTCAGTTCCGGGGTCACCCTTGACCTCGCGGCGGGAAGCGGCTTCGACCAGGCCAGCACTGAGTTCGAGATTGTGCTCCCGACGACCTACGTCGACACGCTCGGTTTCGCCAGCGAGACCGCGGCGGTCGGCGAGAGCGTGCGGATCGGCGTGACGGATGCCGTCGGAGAGCAGCACCTGATCGACGCCACGGTGGTCGGCATCCAGAACCCCACCCTTGTCGGCACCGGTGCCAGCACGAACACCGCGCTCACCACCGCACTCTTCGATGCCCAGCGGACCGGGCTCCCCGAGCAGACGTCGACGGACTACGCCAGCGCGACGGCGAGATTCGACGCCGACGCCAGCGACGAGGAGATCCAGGCGATCAAGGACCGACTCGTGGATGCCGGCTTCGCCGGGACCACCGTCGCCGACCAGATCGGCACGTTCCAGAGCGTCGTGGACGGCATCATCCTGGTGCTCAACGCGTTCGCCGTCATCGCGCTCATCGCGGCCGGGTTCGGCATCATCAACACCCTGCTGATGAGCGTTCAGGAGCGAACACGAGAGATCGGGCTCATGAAGGCGATGGGCATGAGCGGGGCACGCATCTTCGCCCTGTTCAGCACCGAGGCCGTGTTCATCGGGTTCCTGGGCAGCGCGATCGGAGCGGTTGTCGCGATCGCGGTTGGCTCCGTGGTGAGCTCGGTGCTGGCGGAAGGCTTCCTGTCCGGGCTCGCTGGTCTGCAGATCCTCACGTTCGCACCGGCATCCATCGCGAGCGTCTTCGCCCTGGTGATGGGGATCGCGTTCCTCGCGAGCACCCTGCCGGCGTCGCGGGCGGCACGGCAGAGCCCCATCGACTCGCTGCGGTACGAGTGAGGCGCGGGCACCCAGCCCCACGGCACTAGCCTGAGTGGATGCGCCAGTTCGCCTCGCTTCGCGCCTCGGCGCGCAGCCCGCTGCTCCAAGTGCTGAAGACATCGGTCGCCGCCGTCTCGGCGTGGCTGCTGTCGAACCTGCTCCTGCAGCAGCCCCTGCCGATCTTTGCCGCCATCGCGGCACTCCTCGTGGTGCAGCCGAGTGTCAACCAGTCGCTCGCGAAGGGGATCGAGCGGAGCATCGGGGTGATCCTCGGGGTCGTGATCGCCTATTCCGCCGGCCTCGCATTCGGCAACGCGAGCTGGGTCGTTCTCGCGGTCATCGTGCTGTCGCTGCTCATCGCCTGGGCTCTCAAGCTGACGCCCGGGTCGTCCAACCAGATCCCGATCAGCGCGATGCTCGTCCTCGTGATCGGCGCGCAGACCCCCGAGTACTCGATTGAACGGATCCTCGAGACGATCATCGGTGCCGTCGCGGGCCTCGTCATCAACGCGCTGATCGTGCCGCCGGTGCTCGTTGCCCCCGCGCGGCTCGCCGTCGGACGCCTGGAGGCGAGCGTCGCCTCCTCGCTGCAGCGACTGTCGGCCGCCCTGCGCTCCCCCGTCGGCTCGTCCGAGCTCGAGCTGATGATGACGGCGGCGCGGGAGCTGCGACCGCTGCAGGCGAAGGCCGCCGACGAGCTGGACCGCGCCGAGGAGAGCCTCACCTTCAACCCGCGCGGCTCGCGGCACAGAATCACGATCGAGCGGGACCGGGCCCTGCTGGTCCGGCTCTCCACACTCGTCATCCGCGCGATCGGCATGACCCGCGCGGTGCGCGACAACTACGATGCGGCTCTCGTCGAGGATCCGACTGTCTCGCGCATCGCCCTCGAGCTCGACCGGGCGGCCCACGACGTGAGACTGATGGCCGGGACCGTCGGCGACGCGGGGCAGGCAGGCGTGCCGAGCGAACCTGCCCCGACCACCGCTGACCTCCCCGCACTGACAGCCCCACTCGTGATCGCCACCCCCAACCCGAGCAACTGGATTCTCGTCGGCTCGCTTCTGGAAGACCTGCGCCGGGTGCGCGAAGAGATCATCGGCGGACCGGATGCCTGAACTCGCGGCGTCATCGGTGCAGACCTACGCCCCCTACCCGGTTCTCAGCGACGCCGCCACGCTCGGGTTCGTCGAGACCCGAGTGGCTGGCGAGCACGGCCACACGGTCGCCCGGCACCGTGCCGTGAGGACGTCCGTGCGGGCCACGATCTTCCTCCACGGCGCCGCCGGAGCGTGGACCACGTTCACTCCGCTGCTCCAGGCCGCAGCGGCCGACGGCATCCAGATCGAGAATCCGGTGCTGTTCGACCTTCCCGGCTGGGGCGACGGCGTCCTCTTTCCCGACGCCGCCGACCTGTCTGTCGACTCGTTCGGTGCCTTCGTGAAGGACACCGCCGAGGGCCTCGGGTATACCGAGTGGGACATCGTCGGCCACTCGCTCGGCGGATCGATCGCGATGCACATGGCCGCCGCCTACCCCGAGCACGTGCTCTCCGTCGGCATGGTGTCCGGCACGACGTTCTCCGTCATTCGCAGCATCGACCACCCCTTCGCGAACTTCCGGGAGATGCCCGCGTTCGTGATGCTCTGGCGCATCCTGCAGCTTCTCGCCCTTCTTGGGCGCACCGGCCGCAGCATCGTCGTTGGGCTCGGCGCGACCCCGGTGGCCCGGCTGCTGTTCGCGCCGCTGTTCCGCCACGGGTACCGAGTGCACCGATCCGTTACCGACGCGACCGTGCTCGATCTGCATCCGCGGTCCTTCGCGGCGGCGGCCACCGCGACGGCGGGCTACAACGCTCACCACTGGTGGGGGCGCATCGCCTGCCCGGTGATCGCGCTCAAGGGCGACAGGGACATCTTCGTCAGCGCCGCCGACTTCGATGAGCTCGCTCGAGTCGTACCGACCAGCCGGCGGGCTGTTATCGAGGACTGCGGCCACTTCGGAATCATCGAGCGCCCGCACGCGGTGCTGGCCGCTCTCGGCTACACCGATCGGGTCTGACCGGGGCGATCAGGGGCGATCGAGCCAGGTGAGGCTAGCGAAGTCCTCGGCCGAGAGGCCCAGCGAGGTAGCCGAGTGCGCCACAAGAGTGCGTGCGACTCCGATCTCGGCACCCGCCCGCACGAAGACGTCGAGGCCGGGCGGCGTGGAGTGGGAGCCGGTCAGCCGTAGCACGAGGATGTTCCCCTCGGCGCCGGAGCCGACGACGCTCCACTGGCTCCGGCGCAGCCTCCTCCGGCCGAGTCCGCGGCGCACGAACTCGCTGCCGTTCCAGCGGTCGACACCGAGCTGGTGCTCCCGCTGCCCGTCGGACGAAAGCCACGAGACGTCGTCGCTGAGCACAAGCGGAGCATCCGAAATGAGCTCGAAGACGATGGCAGGCGCGACCCGCTCGTTCGACAGCCATAGCGGTATATTCGTCGCCCGCACCTGCCACGTGCCGAGAAGCAGAGACACGAGCCGCTGCGATTCTTTCTGCACGCGGACTCTGCGGCCCCGCGCAGGCGCTTCCACCATGTCCCCAGTCACAGAACAAACTTAGCGCCGCGCGGTCGCGTACCGTGGAGACATGAGGGCAATTGTCATATCGGATAGCGGCGGTCCCGATGTGCTGGAGGAGCGGGAGCTTCCCGACCCCGAGCCCGGGCGTGGCGAGGTGCTCATCGCCGTCGCGGCCGCCGGAGTCAACCGGGCCGACGTGGTCCAGCGGCAGGGCGGCTATCCGCCTCCCCCGGGCGCGCCCTACTGGCCGGGCCTCGAGGTGTCGGGCACGATCGTCCGACTGGGATCGGGTGTCGCGGGCTGGTCGGTTGGTGACCGGGTCTGCGCCCTGCTCCCGGGCGGGGGCTACGCGTCACTCGCCGTCGCATCCGCTCACCAGCTCCTGCCGGTACCGGAGTCGGTTGACCTGGTCGACGCGGCGGCACTGCCGGAGGTGGTGGCGACGGTCTGGAGCAACGTGTTCCTGCTCGGCGGGCTCCGGGCAGGGGAGACGCTTCTCATCCACGGCGGATCGAGCGGCATCGGCACGATGGCCATCCAGCTCGCGCGGGCATTCGGCTGCCGCGTCGCTGTGACGGCCGGGTCGGCGGCGAAGCTCGACGCGTGCGAGCGGCTCGGCGCAGATATTCTCATCGACTACACCACCGAGGATTTCGTCGATTCGCTCGAACGGGCCACGGATGGCGCGGGAGCCGACGTCATCCTCGACCCGATCGGTGGATCCTACCTGGACCGCAACGTGCGTGCGCTCGCCCGCCACGGCAGAATCATGCTGATCGGCAACCAGAGCGGTGTGCCCGCCACATTCGCGATCGGGCGGCTGATGGGCAAGTGGGGCAGCATCCACGCCACCAGCCTGCGTGCCCGGCCTGACGCGGAGAAGGATGACATCATCGCCAGCGTGCGGGAGAACGTCTGGCCGCTGCTCGCGACGCGACAGGTGGTGCCTATCGTCGACCGCCGCTTCGCGCTCGCGGATGCGCGGCTCGCGCACGAGCACCTGGAGTCGTCGATGCACATTGGCAAGCTCCTGCTGGTCCCATAGCGCCCGCGTCGGCGCCACAAATGGGCGGCTCGCGGACGAAGCCCGCAGCCACCCGCAGCCACCCGCATCCACCCGCATGCACCCGCGAGCTGCCCAAAATTGTCGCGCCAGAGCCCACTGAGGCCACACGAGTGGGCCACTCGCGGATGGATTCACGAGCATCACGAGCATCACGAACATCGCGATCCTGACGGGCGCGGAGTACCGCACGACCTAGCATTGGGCAATGCCCAACACCGCGGTCGCGCTCCTTCGCTCGACCCACCCCGGCCCGGCCGTGGCCGTCACGCTCATCGCGGTCGTACTCGCCGTGGGAGTCGGCCTCGACGGATGGCGCCTCGTGCTTCTCGGCGTCGCTTTCGCCGCGAACCAGGCTTCCGTCGGGCTGTCCAACGATTGGATCGATGCCGGGCGCGACATCGCGGTGGGCCGCACCGACAAGCCGGTCGCACTCGGTTGGGTCACGGCCGGCACCGTGCGGGCTGTGGCGATCGCGACCGCCATTGTCGCGGTGGCCGCGACGGTGCCGCTCGGCTGGCGGGCGACGGTCGCCCACACCGTATTCATCTCCTCGGCGTGGAGCTACAACGCGTGGCTCAAGCGCACCCCGTTCTCGGTGCTGCCCTATATCGTGAGCTTCGGCCTGCTGCCCGCCGTCGTCACCCTCTCGCTGCCAGAACCGTCCTGGGCCGCCGCGTGGGCGATGGG
>Ga0136639_10000445_pt1 | contig 13560 bp, 9 predicted proteins | sample AntDrymUQ8592106_2_FD_113739 | JGI IMG/M metagenome (GOLD analysis project Ga0136639, IMG submission 113739) | Polar desert sand microbial communities from Dry Valleys, Antarctica - metaG UQ859 (21.06) | ecosystem: Environmental > Terrestrial > Soil > Desert | place: Antarctica: Dry Valley...
AGTGGTCGGCGTCACGGTGGTCGGCGTCACGGTTCATGCCGCCACCTCGCCGCTCGTTGCTCGTCGGACGAGTCGCTTCGCGAGCACACCGACGGCGTGACGCCGGTAGTCGGCGCTCGATCGGTGATCGGTGATCGGTCGGCTGGCGGCCGACACCAATGCCCCGAAGCGTTCGAGTTCGTCCGGTGCCACCTCGAGCGTGGACCAGTCGATCGCGTCGGCGAGTTGGCGCTCCGCGTCGGGGCATCGCAACACCGTTGGTCCCACCGAGCCGAGTGCTACGGCGACCCTCTGGTGACCTCGGTCGAGCACGACGCAGGCGCTTGCCACCGCGATGACCATGGCATTGCGTACCCCGACCTTGGCGTATGCCTGCCATCCGTCGACCACGGGCACGGTGACGGACACGATCATCTCGCCGGGTTCGAGAGCGGTCCGCTTGACCCCGACCATGAAATCGGCCACTGCCAGGGTGCGCCTGCCGGCTGCCGACGCGACTTCGACGACAGCATCCAGGGCACTCAGAACAGGCAGCGCATCACCCGCAGGCGAGCAGGTGCCGAGATTGCCACCGAGCGTGCCGACGTTGCGGATCTGCGGCGAACCGACAGTCCGAGCAGCCTGAGCCAGCGAGGGCACCATCGCTGCGAGCGGACCCTCGAGCATCTCTCGGTAGCTCACTGCCGAGCCGATCGTGACGAACGACGTCGTGGGGTCGTGACGCCACGATCGCAGCTCGGCGATGCGATTGACCGCCACCACCGACGCACCCGGGCGCCGATGACCGTCGTTCACTTCGACCATCAGGTCGGTACCGCCGGCCAGGACCGTCGCTTCCGGCTCCTGAGCGAGCAGCGCAACGGCGGTGGCGACGGAGTCGGGGAGGTGGACCGGCATGACCGGTGACTGTACAAAACGTCAAGCCTGTATGTGCGTACGGTGCGGCGGTTTCACATGGTCGAAACGAACGGCGCCGAACTACGGTGACCATCTGCACCGATGGGCTGGCCATGGGGACCGAACCGATGCCACGTCAACTCCCCCACCTCCCGGCACTCGACGGTCTCCGAGCGATCGCCGTCATTTTCGTCGTGGCCTATCACCTCGACGTCGGTTGGGCGCGCGGCGGATTCATCGGGGTCGACATCTTCTTCGTGATCTCGGGATTCCTGATCACTCGGCTCCTCATCGACGAACAGGGAGCGAACGGGCGGATCGCCGTCATCGGATTCTGGATCCGCCGGTTCCGGCGGCTGGTACCGGCGTTGGTGGTGATGGTCGGCACAACACTGCTGGCGACGCGCTGGTGGGGACTACCAGAGCAGTGGGAAGACGTCCGCCGCGACGGCGTTGCCAGCCTCGCCTACGTCGCCAACTGGCGGTTCGTCTTCGATCGACAGTCGTACTTCGAATCTGCGATCGGGCCCAGTCCGCTCCTGCACACCTGGTCGCTCGCGGTCGAGGAACAGTGGTACCTCGTGTGGCCGATCGTCATGGTCGGGTTGCTCGCCCTTGCTCGGCGTTCTCGCAGGGGGACCGCGATCGCCACCCTGACGGTGGTCCTCGCAGCAGTTGCGTCCGCCGGACTGATGGCGGCGCTCTACGACCCGGCCGACGCTTCTCGCGTGTACTTCGGCACCGACACACGTGCCCAACAGCTGCTGGTCGGAGCAGCGCTCGGTTGGTTCACCACCTGGGTTCCGACACTCGAAGGCGTGCCCGAACATCGCGTCTTCCGCTTGGCGTCACGGATCTCGCTCGTGACCCTCGGCGTGATCGCGGTGACGGTCGACGACACGAGCGCCTGGCTCTACCGCGGCGGATTCCTGGCGATCTCGGTGCTCGCTGCAGTCGTCGTGCTCGGCACGGCGACCACCCATCGGAGTGGAGCGTTCAATTGGCTCGGCGGACAACCGTGGGGGTGGATCGGTCGACGCTCGTACGGCATCTACCTCTGGCACTGGCCGGTGATCCTCTTCGTCGGTCCAGCGATGGGGCTGGAGATGGCGACGACTCCGCTGATCGCCGTGCAGCTCACCGTCACGCTGCTGCTCGCGGAGATGAGCTTCCGGCTCGTCGAGCAGCCAGTGCGCCGATCTGTCGCACCAGCGACCCGCACCATTGCGGCCTGGACGCTCGGGGCGTCGGCGGTGGCCGCTGTCGGCGTCGTGGGGCTCTCCACCCCGACCGACCGTCGACTCGAACAGCTCGGTTCCGTGGTGTTACCGGTCGACGACATCGTCGTTGCGTCGACGACCACACCTGTCGAATCGGAGCAGGAACTGCTCGCGCCACCGACGACTTCTCGCGCCGAACGCACACCCGGCGACATGTCAGCTCCCCCCGATGAAGTACCGCCCGTTCGTCGTCTAATGCTGCTCGGTGATTCGGCTGCGTATTCGCTCGCGGAGCAGTTCGACCGATCCATTGCGCCGTCGTGGGATGTGCAGGCCGTCGTCCAGACCGGGTGTCCACTGACGCCGGGTGAGACCTTGGATGCCGGTTCCTCGGCGCCGAATCCCCGGGATTCCAACTGCGTCGACTGGCGCGAACCCTGGCCAGCGTACGTCTCGGCACTCGATCCTGACATCGCGGTGGTGATGATCGGCGCCTGGGAGGTCCTCGACCACATCGTCGATGGTCGAGACATCCGATTCCCGTCGCCGGAGTGGGACGAACTGATCGCCACGACGCTGATGGGCGCGGCTGACGCAGCGGCGACGACGGGTGCCCCGGTCGTGTTCTTCGACGTTGCATGCATGGGCGGCCCCCGTTCGAACCTCGGCACGACAGCGCGCAGTGATCCCACGAGGACCGCTGCCGTCAATCGACACCTCGACGATCTCGCCGCAGCCCGCGAGGACGTCACGATTGCGCGGGTGTCGATGGTCGTGTGCCCGACCGGTGTCGACGGGCTCGAGATCGACGGAACCCCGGTGCGCTACGACGGGGTGCACTTCACGTCGGTTGGAGCCATCCTCGTGTGGCCGTGGGTCTTCGAGCAGTTGCAACGCGTGCGGTGATCGCATCCGGTCCCGGCGCTGCTGCTACGTTCTCGCGCTGTGCTCTCCCAGGTGGACGACGCTTCCGGAGCGATCACAGCAACTGACGATGATCGGTCTCGTTGGATCCGCGCGCTGCTCGTCGGACTTGCTGCCTACATCGTGTCGAGAATGTGCGTCGTCGCTGCTGGTGGGGTCAGGGCTTCGCAGATCGCCGTGGACGCCCGCGCCGACGGCACGCCCGAACCATCGGCCTATGAGACGATCACCGAAGTCCTGACGTCGTGGGACGGTCGTTGGTACCTGGAGCTGGCGCGTCTCGGCTACCCCGACTCGATCCCGCCCGACATCACCTACGAGCAGCTCGAAGCACGCGCCGCGTTCTTCCCGGTGTACCCGTGGAGCGTGCGGGCGCTCGATGCGGTCCTGCCCGGTGGCGACACCGTTGCCGCCCTCGGGCTGAACTTCGCGCTCGGCGCGATCGCCGTCGTGCTCGTCGGGCTCATCGCCCGGCGTCTCTATTCGGTGTCGGTCGCTGCACGAGCGATGACACTGTTCGCCATCTTCCCCGGCAGTTTCGTGCTCTCGTTCGCCTACTCCGAGGCGACGCTGATCGCGCTCGCCGCAGCGTGCTTGCTGTTCCTCGTCGACGGACGTTGGATACTCGCCGGCGTGACAGCAGCGGTGGCAACGGGTGCACGGCCGAACGGCATCGCTCTCGTCGCGGCATGCGCCGTGGCCAGCTTCATCGCAATCCGCACGTCGCGTGATTGGCGCTCGCTCGTGGCGCCGATCCTGGCCCCGATCGGATTCATCGGTTTCCAGTGGTACGTCGACCGGACCACCGGCGAACGGGGCGCCTGGTTCCGCGTCCAGTCCGAGGCGTGGTCGGAGGGGACCAGCTTCGGCCTGACAGCGTTCACCAATACGGCGCAGTTCATCACGAATCCGCTCGGATCTCCGACCGACGCGCTCACTGCGCTGTCGGTGGTCGCACTGATCGCGATGGTCTACTGCTCGTGGCGAGTGCGGCTGCCATGGATCCTGTCGGTCTACAGCGCGGCGGTCATCGTGCTGATGCTCATCCCCGAGACCGTGACCGCTCGGCCCCGTTTCTTGTTCACGGCGTTCCCGCTCATCATCGCTGTCGCTGCCTGGTGGCCGGATCCCGACGACGATCCAGATCACCACCGCGCCAGTTGGGACCGCGCTGGATGGGACCTCACCCTCGTGTTGTGCGGGGCCGGGTTGGTCGCGGTGACCGGCCTGTACGGGGTGTTCGGGGCCATTCCGTGACCATGCGTACGCTGATCGTCGTCCCCACCCACAACGAGGCGGCCAACATCGTCGAGCTGCTCGACCGTCTCGCAGACCACGTCCCCGATGCCGACGTGGTCGTCGTCGACGATGCGTCGAGCGACGCGACCCGAGCGTTGGTGCACGAGCGCATGGAGCGTGACGACCGGTTGCGCATCGTCGAGCGACCCGAGAAGCGTGGCCTCGGTGATGCCTACCGCCAGGCGTTCATGGCGGCACGCGACGACGGATACGACGCCGTGGTCCAGATCGATGCGGATCTCTCCCACGATCCCTCGTCGCTGCCGATCATGCTCGCGGTCGCCGAGCAGGGCATCCCGGTCGTGATCGGTTCCCGATACATCCCCGGGGGCACCGTGACCGGCTGGCCCCGACGACGAACCTGGTTGTCTCGGTGGGCGAATCGCTACGTCGCCGTCATGCTCGGTCTGGCGATCAACGACGCGACGGCGGGCTACCGCGTGTATCGAGTCGAGGCGCTCGACAGCATCGGCCTCGATGACCTGCAGGCCAGCGGGTACGGATTCCAGGTCGAGATGACCTACCGCGCCGTGAGGACGGGACTCGCTGTGGTGGAGATCCCCATCTCCTTTCGCGACCGCGTGGCGGGAGAGTCGAAGATGAACGGCCGCGTGATGCTCGAAGCGTTCCGCCTCGTCACTGTGTGGGGCGTGCACGACCTCGTCACCCTCCACCGCCGACGCCGCGCCTATCGCACCGCACCGTGAGCGGAGCAAGGACGGTGGGGACGGTGGGGACGGTGGGGACGGTGTGGGGATTGCTACGATTCGAGCGCTCATGTCACCTCCCTCGTCACTCACGACTCCAGTGGGACGCTTCGCCGATCATCTCCTCGAACGGGATCTTCCGGAATTGGAAGCGGGCCGCCGTCTCGACACGGTCCGCTTCATCGAGCGACGAGTCGACGGGTTGCCATCGTTCACTCGCTTCGGCGTCGTGGTCATCGGCCAACTGATCGACCTGGTGCGGCGAGTGGCGGGTGCACGTCGCAGTGTCGACCTCGCGATCGGAGTGCGGCTCCCGCTGCTGTCGGAGTACCCGCGGCTCGTGCGGTCGCTCGGCTACAGCTACATCTGGGAGACCTGGCCCGACACCGGCATCGACGGGTCCGCCCGATGATCGAGCGTCATCACGACTGCGACGTCCTGATCATCGGCTCCGGCGCCGGCGGGGCGACGACAGCCGCCACGCTCGCCGAGGCCGGTCACGACGTCTTGGTGGTCGAAGAGGGCAGCTGGGTGCCGCAAGGCTCGGTCACGGCGTTCTCACTCGAACAGATGGACCGTCAGTACCGTTCGGGCGGCGTGACCGTTGCGCTCGGCCTCCCGTCGATTGCATACACCGAGGGTCGGTGTGCCGGGGGCGGTACCGAGGTCAACAGCGGCCTCTACCGCCGACCTCCTGGTTACACGCTCGATCGGTGGCGCGACCACTACGGAATCGTCGACTTCGCGAACGACGACCTCGAAGCCATCTGCGACGAGGTCGAAACAGCGCTCAGCGTGCAGACGGTGCCCGGCGAACAGACCGCGGCAAGTGAAATCCTCGCCCGTGGCGCGAGCTCACTCGGCTGGAAGCACGACGAGATTCCCCGCTGGATGACCTACCCAGAGAGCGGACGCGCCATCGACGGCCGGCGCCAGAGCATGACCGAGACCTATCTCCCTCGTGCGACCGCCGCCGGAGCGAAGGTGCTCACCGAGCACAGGCTCGACCGGATCGTCATCGAAGGTTCGCGGGCTCTGCGAGCGGAGTTGACGTCGACCGCCGACGGCGAACGTCCGGTGACGATCAGCTTTCGCGACGTGATCGTCTGCGGCGGCGCGATCCAGACCCCGGCGATCTTGCAGCGATCGGGGGTGCGTCATCGGGTGGGTCGCACACTGGCGGTGCATCCGACGGTCAAGCTGGCTGCTCGCTTCGACGGTGCGGTGAACACCCCGAACGACGTCGCGGTGATCCAAGTCAAGGAGTTCGCACCGGAGATCTCTTTCGGGGGTTCCGCCAGCCACCCCGGCCTCGTCGCGCTCGCCCTCACCGACAACTGGCGGGCGTTCGGGCACGCGATCACGTCGTGGCCGGAGCTGGTCGTCTATTACGCAGCGATCACCAGCCAGGGCCGCGGCTGGGTGCAGGCGGTGCCCGGTCTGCGAGACCCGATCGTCACGTACCGGCTCACGCGTACCGACCGAGCCCTGCTCGGACGCGGGCTGGCACGCCTCGCGTTGGTGATGCTCGAGGCGGGGGCGTTGGAGATCTACCCGTCGTATCACGGCGCGCCCGTGGTCCGAACCCGCAACGATCTGGCGGCGATGACTGCATCGTTCGCTGCAACCAAGGCCAGCGTGATGACCGTGCACCTGTGCTCGACGACTCCGATGGGTGAGGACCTACGGCGCTGCGCCACCAACAGCTTCGGCAAGGTCCACGGATCGGACAACCTCTACGTCAACGACGCCTCACTCCTGCCCGACGCACCAGGCGTCAACCCGCAGGCCTCCGTGATGGCGATCGCGATTCGCAATGCACGGCGCTTCGCTGACGAGAAGGCAGGATGATCGGTTCCATGCGCACCGCGCCTGACACCACCGTGATCACCGGCGCCGCAGGATGGCTCGGCACCGGACTGGTCGCTTCGATGATCGCCTCCGAGGGCATCGCTTCACGCCCCGGTCGACTCCGACTCCTCGCCCGAACCCCGCAGGACGCTGCGACGATCGAACCATCGGACCGCATCGACGTCGTGATCGGTGACGTGAGCGTCGCCGGAGACGTCGACCGCCTGTTCGAAGGGCTCGACCGGATCGACGACGTGGTCGATGTCATCCACGCCGCCGGTGTGATCCATCCAGCGACGATGGACGACTTCGAGGCGATCAACCATCGTGGGACCACCAACGTGTTGGCATCTGCGATGCGCGTCGGTGTTCGTCGTATGGTCCACGTCTCCTCCAACAGCCCGTTCGGCACGAACCCTTCTCGGGCGGACACCTTCCGTAACGACGAGCCGTACCACCCCTACCTGGGCTACGGAACCTCGAAGATGCACGCCGAGCAGCGGGTGCTCGAAGCTGTCGACCGTGGTCTCGACGTCGTGATGGTGAGGCCACCGTGGTTCTACGGACCACACCAGCCGGCGCGCCAGACCAAGTTCTTCACCCTCGTGCGCACCGGGCGGTTTCCCGTGCTCGGCGACGGAGGGCAGCGTCGCTCGATGGCCTACATCGACAATCTGGTGCAGGGAATCGTCCGAGCCGAACTGGTGTGCACCGATCCCGGCCTCGGTTGGTGGATCGCCGACGCTCGTGCGTACACGATCCGAGAGATCGTCGACACGGTCGGGCGAGCGCTCACCGACGAGGGCTACGACGTCGCCCGGAACCGGTTCCGGCTCCCGAGCCTGGCCGGCGATGTCGCCGAACGGATCGACCGGACGTTGCAACGCGCCGGGAAGTACAACCAGCAGTTCCACGTGCTCGGCGAGATGAACAAGACCATCGCCGTCGACATCGCTGCTGCCCGCCGAGATCTGGGCTACGACCCCGAGGTCGAGTTGTACGACGGCATGCGTCGCAGCATCCAGTGGTGCCGCTCGCAGGGGATCGAGCTGTGAGTTGCGTTCTGGTCACCGGTGGGAGTGGCTACTTCGGATCACTGCTCGTCGATCGTCTCCGCAGCGACGGCCACCAGGTTCGGATCTTCGATCTCAACGACGCCGCCGACCGTGCCGACGACGTGGAGTTCGTCGCCGGCGACATCCGCGATCGCGCGGCGGTTCGCGACGCGGTCGCGGGTGTCGACATCGTCATGAACAACGTCGCCCAGGTGCCGCTCGCCAAGGACCTCCACCTGTTGCGATCGGTCAACGTCGACGGCACCCGACGCCTGCTCGATGCGTGTCGCGACGCCAAGGTCGCCAAGGTCGTGCACACGTCGTCGAGCGCGGTCTTCGGTGTTCCCGAATCCAATCCCGTCCTGCCCTCGACGATCCCCTCGCCGATGGAGGCCTACGGTCACGCGAAGTTGGCAGCCGAATGGGCATGCCTCGACGCCGCGCGTAGGGGCCTCGACGTCTCGATCGTGCGTCCACGTACGATCCTCGGCCACGGTCGCCTCGGTATCTTCGGTATCCTGTTCGACTGGATCGCTGACGGCAGCGACCCGGTCGTGCTCGGCGACGGGAGAAATCGTTACCAGTTCGTCCACTCCGACGACCTCGCTGAGGTCTGCGTGCGTGCCGGCAACAGCAGCGGCCCCGGCGTGTTCAACGTCGGCACCGACCGCTTCGGCACGATGCGCGAGACCCTCGATGCGTTGTGCCGCCACGCCGGAACCGGCGCCACCGTGCGCTCGGTCCCGGCAATGCCGGCTGCGGCAGCGATGCACGTGAGTGCCCGGCTGGGTCTCACGCCCTTCGCCCCCTATCACTGGTTGATGTACTCCAAGTCGATGTGGTTCGACCTCGACCACCTCCACGAGCAGTTGGACTGGACGCCGACCTGGTCGACCGATGCGATGTTCGCCCAGTCCTACGACTGGTTCGTGGCCAATCGAGCCGACGTCGATGATGCCTCGGCGTCGCATCATCGCCGCACGGCCCGACAAGGCATGCTCAAGGTGGTCAAGCGGATCTCCGGCGCACTCCCGCGAGCACAATGACCACCGAAGCCGGCGCCCTCCAGCGTGGCGCGGCCCGGCTGCGATCTCGGTCCACGGCGATCTCGGTCGTCGTGATCTCCCTGTTGGCATATGTGCCGGCGCTGACAGCGGCACCGGGTCGGATGCCGTCGGACTCCAAGCTGTACGTGTACCTGAACCCCGGCCGCTTCCTCACCGACAACGTCTCGTCGTTCGATCCACGCCAGTTCGCCGGTTGGGTGCCGCACCAGCACATTGCCTACCTGTGGCCGACCGGACCGTGGTTCTGGGTGTTCGACCGCATCGGCCTGCCCGACTGGGTCGCCCACCGGTTGTGGATCGGCACGCTGCTCCTGCTCGCCGGCCTCGGCGTGCGCTGGATGGCACGACTCGTCGGCCTCACGGTCACCGCAGCATTGGTGGCGGCGCTCGTGTACCAGCTGTCGCCGTACATCTTGCCGTACGTCTCGCGGACGTCGGTGCTGCTGTTGCCGTGGGCCGGCCTCGGCTGGATCGTCGGCCTCACGGTGCTGGCCGCCCAGCGGGGCAGGTGGCGGTACCCCGCGGCGATCGCACTCGTCGTCTTCACCGTCGGTGCGGTCAATGCAACCGCTCTCGCGATGATAATTCCGGCGCCGGCGCTCTGGCTCGTGCATGCAGTATGGCGCCGCGACATCACGTGGCGTCGCGCCGTGGCAACCGCTGCGAGAACGTCTGTGCTGTGCGTCGCGGTGTCGCTCTGGTGGATCGCCATGCTCGTCATCCAGGGGCGATCGGGGGCCGATGTGCTCGCCTACTCCGAGTCGCTTCGATCGGTGTCGTTCACCTCGACGGCCACCGAGGTCGCCAGAGGGCTCGGCTACTGGCTCTTCTACATCCGTGACTCGTATGCCGCGACAACGACGGCGTCGATCGACCACCTGATCTCGCTGCGGATCATCGCCATCGGCTTCGCCCTGCTCGCTGCCTGCCTGATCGGTCTCGTCGCGACGTCGTGGGTTCACCGTCGTTTCGCTGCACTGCTCGTCGCTGCCGGTGTGGTGCTCGGCGTCGGGGTGCACCCGATCGATGATCCCTCGCCGGTGATGAAGCTGCTGCTCGGCGACGGCGAGGGTGGCCTCGCGTTGGCACTGCGCAGCAGCACCCGAGCGACCCCGGTCATGCTCCTCGGCCTCGCGCTCGGCGCGGGAGCACTCGTGGCTGCGACCCAGCGCCTGTCGATCCCCATCCGCAGGGGGTCGACGCTTCGTCGCCTCCGCGTCGGATCGGTGGTGGCGGTGACGATCGCGCTGCTCGCCGTGCTCAACCTCCCGGCGATGCGCTCGGGAGGGTTCGTCGACCCGGCGCTCGAACGTGATCAGGATCCGCCGCAGGCGTGGATCGATGCTGCGGCGCGGCTCGACGAACTCCCGGACGGCTTCCGAGTGCTGCAACTGCCCGGCAGTGAGTTCGGCTCGTACCAGTGGGGCTACACGGTGGATCAGCCGCTGCCGGCGCTCACGGAGCGACCGCTGCTCACACGTGATCTCCTCCCGCTCGGCAGTCCTGCGGCGATGGATCTCATCTTCGCGCTCGACGACCGCTTCCAGGACGGTGTTGCCCATGTGGCCGCGATCGCACCGGTCGCCCGGCTGCTCGGCGCCGACACGGTCTGGATCGTCAACGACATCTCCTACGACCGCTTCGAACTCCCCCGCCCCGAGATCGTCGACGACCTGCTCACCGGCGAGGGAGCCGTCGATGCAGGCCTCGTGGCGCCTGAGCGGTTCGGGACGCCGGTGCCGATGGGCGCCGTGGCCGAGAGGATCGACGAACAGGCGCTCGGTGACGCTCGCATCGGTCGGTCGCTGTCGCCGGTGGCGCTGGTCGGCATCGAGGACCCCGTCCCGACCGTGAGGGTCAAGGACACCACGATCGTGCTCTCCGGCAGCGGCGACGGAATCGTGGACGCGGCGGCGGCCGGGCTGATCGACGGCAGCGAGCTGATTCTCTACAGCGCCTCACTCGACGAGGCCGAACTCATCGCAGCGCTCGACGACGCAGCGGGGCTCGTCGTCACCGACTCGAACCGTGATCGGGCCCATCACTGGCGCAGCTCGCAGGACGTCACCGGGTTCACCGAGACCGGCGGGCCCGATGCCGGAGTACTGCGCTTCGAGAGCGGCGACCAGCGGCTTGCGGTGTTCGACTCGACGGAACAGGACACGCAGACCACGGCGCTCCAAGTCGGCCCCGTTGTCGCCGTTGCCAGCTCCTACGGCGAGCCGTTCGCGTATCTGCCCGAGCACCGAGCGGTGATGGCGATCGACGGCGATCCTTCCACGAGCTGGCTGGTTGCCGACCGAGCGCAGGCGGCCGGCGAGTCTATCCAGTTGGATGTGGCCGAGACGGTCGACCACATCACATTGCGTCAACCGGATACGGCGATCGGTGCTCGTTCGATCACCGGCATCCGTCTCGACATCGACGGGCGCGAGTCGCTCGACGTTGTCCTCGATGCTCGTTCGCTGTCCGGGGACGGCCAACGCATCGACGTCGATCCCACCCGTGGGCGGTCGACGATCACGGTCACGATCACGTCGACCGACGATCAGCGACCCCCGATCGGCGCCGCTATCGGCGCGGTCGGCTTCTCGACCATCGACCTCGGTCTCGCACCGACACTCGAGGTCGTGCGGCCACCGAGCGACGCCACGAACGCGCTGCAACCCGACTCCCAGGTGCCGATCAGCCTGGCGTTCACCCGACTGCGCACCGACCCGACCGACCGCTGGCGATCCGATCCCGAGTCGGTGATGACCCGGGGCTTCGAGCTCCCCGGAGATCGCTCTTTCGAACCCGACATCACGCTGCGTCTCGATCGACGACTCGACTCCCAGCAGCTCGCACTGCTGCTCGGTGAGCCGGTGACCGACACCGGCCACCTGACCGGTTTTCCCACTGCGCGCGGTGCAGCGGCGCTCGACGGTGACCCGTCGACGTCGTGGATCACGCCGTTCGGCCGAGCTGTCGAGAGTGCGCTCACCCTGCAGGGCTCGGGCACGACGACGACCATCGAGTTGACCCAGCCCGACGGATCGTTCTCGCCGGTCACGGCGCTGAGGCTGATCGACCCGGCCGGGACGATCGAGGTCACTGTCGCGCCGGGCGGCGCAACGATCGACTTGCCGCGTCCCCTCGACCTGAGCAACGTCACCGTCGAGATCGCTGCGACCGACGAGCGCACCACCATCGACCGCCGCTTCGGCGAACCGGTCGGGCTTCCGGCAGCGATCAGCGAACTCACCTTCGACGGACGGTCGCCGGGCGTCCGGCCCCGCCCGATGATCGAGGCGACGTGCCGCGAGGACCTGATCGCACTGGACGGCGTCCCCGTGCCCGTCAGCTACTCCGTGGCCACCGATCTGGCGTTGCAGGGTGGTGCCATCGAGGCAACACCGTGTCAGCCCCAGGTCGACCTCGATCGAGGCGATCATCTACTCACCACCGCTGCCGGAACGGCGAGCGGTTTCGATGTCGATCAGGTCGCATTCGTCGAATCCGACGTCGACGACGGTTTCGTCGCCGCCGGCATCGACCCGACGACCACCATCGTGAGCACCGCCGATCGTCTCCGTCGGACGGTCGAGGTGCCCGCATGTCCGCAAGGCTGCTGGCTCGTGCTCGGCGAGGGGTACAACGCAGCGTGGTCGGCCTCGAGCGACAGGAACGATCTCGGGCCACCCCGCTTGGTCGACGGCAATGCCAACGGCTGGTGGATCGAGCCGAGCACGACTGCAACGACGGTGGAGATCAGCTGGACGGCACAACGGCCGCTGACGTTGGCGCTCGGTGCCTCACTGATCGCAGTCCTCGCGATGATCGGGCTGATCGTCGCCGATCGACGACGCGCCGATGACGAACAGCCGTCCGCCGCTCCGGCGAGCTTCGATCCCATCGGGGGCGCATGGCCGCGCCGAGCCGCTATCGCAACAGCGCTCACCACGATCGTCGCCGCAGGCTTGTTGATCGGATGGTGGTGGATGCTCCCGGCGGCCCTCGCCAACATCGTGCCCGTCCTCCTGCGACGCAGCCGCATCCTGGGTTGGATCGGTGTGACCATCGTGCTCGGCGTCGGTGCCGTCGTGGTCGTCGTGGTACGCAACGAGCGGCCGTTCCCCGGCGCCGGCTGGCCGATCCGATTCGAGTGGCTGCACGGCTGGACGCTGCTCGGGATCCTGCTGATCGCCGGTGCAACTCTTCTCGCCGACGGACGGCGTCGGCGATCGACCCCTGCACGCCCACGGCTGCGACACGGCACGCAAGAGAACCGCGACCGACACGACAATGCGCACGTCGGCTCTGATGCCCGCTCTACAGTGAGCGGACTGTGAGCACGGACAACGCCTCGATTCAGAATCCGAACGAGGCTCCAGCAGCAGCGACGCCGAGGTGGCGCTCGACATCGTCGCCGGTGCTCGACCAGCCGCCCCGCTGGGTGCGCGCCGGCCTGATCATCATCGCCATCTTGCCGATCATCACGTCGATCATCCGGTCGTTGCGTCGTGACTGGTTCCCGATCGGCGACAGTGCACTGCTCTAC
>Ga0136639_10000446_pt1 | contig 13558 bp, 9 predicted proteins | sample AntDrymUQ8592106_2_FD_113739 | JGI IMG/M metagenome (GOLD analysis project Ga0136639, IMG submission 113739) | Polar desert sand microbial communities from Dry Valleys, Antarctica - metaG UQ859 (21.06) | ecosystem: Environmental > Terrestrial > Soil > Desert | place: Antarctica: Dry Valley...
CGTCGCGGGCAACGCGCGCTGTGGCTGGCGGGCGCAGTGCTGATGGGCGTGGTCTTGGCCAAACTGGTGTTGGTGGATCGCCAGCATTTGGGCAATCTGCTGGGTATTGCGTCCTTCATCGGCTTTGGCCTGCTGTGCACGCTGGTGGGTTATTTCGCGCCCGCACCGCCACGCGCACATGCTGAAGACGAAGACGAACTCGTGGAGACAACATCATGAAAGGTCTGGTCTGGTTACTTGTGTTGCCGGCAATGGCCGCCTCCGCGCAAGTCGAAACTCGTGCGGATGACTACGTCAGGCAATGGCCGCTCGCCCTGCAAACGCAGGACGCGGGCGCGTACCGGGTGGTGCTGGATCGCCAGGTCTATCGCAGCGCGACGCTGCCCTCGCTGCGCGACATCGACGTGCGTAATGCTGCAGGCGCCGCGGTGCCCGCAGCATTGTTCTCGCCGGAACAGCCGCTGGCGCAGGCATCCAGGCAGCATGTCCTGCCGTGGTTCCCGTTGCCGCGCGACCAGGCCGTACCGGGCCGCGACATTACCCTGATCAGCGAGCGTGATGCCGATGGCAGCGTGCGCCGGGTTGAAGCGCGGGTCGGCGAATCCGGAAAAACGGGCGCGGAGACAATCGCGAATGCATGGCTGATCGATGCCAGCCAGGTCGATGCGCGGATAAAAGTCCTGCATCTGGAATGGCCTGCACAAGCCACAGCACTCGACGTGGCGTATCAAGTCGAAGGCAGCGACAACCTGCGTGACTGGCGCATCCTGCAACCGCGCGCGCAATTGCTGGACCTGACCCGTGACGGCCAGCGCCTGCAGCAACGGCGGATCCCGCTCGACGGACAAGCCAAGTACCTGCGGCTGTCGCCGTTGCAGCCCGATGCCGCGCTGCCACTGGCTGGTGTCTCCGCAGAGCTTGCCGGGCCAGCCGCTGCACAGACCTGGCAATGGGAAGCGCTGAACGGAAATGCGGTGGTCGAGAACGGACGAACCTACTACCAGTTCGTCCTCGATGGTCGCTTCCCGATTGCGCGCGCCGACGTTGCACTCGACACCAATGCCGCGGGCGAATGGACACTGGAAAGTCGCGATGCCGATGACGCCCAGTGGCAGCATCGCGCGGGTCCGTGGGTGGCGTTCCAGGTTGGCGCCGGCGATGGTGGCGAACGCTCCGCAGCACAGTCGCTGGCCGGCATCGTGCGCGACCAGCAGTGGCGGTTGTCGTCGCGTGCGCCGGTCAATACTGCGCCGATATTGCGCTTGGGTTATCAGCCCGAAGTGATGGTGTTCCTTGCCCAGGGACAGCCGCCGTTTTCGTTGGTCGCGGGTAGTGCGCGGGCAACACGCGCCGATGCGCCATTGACGCAATTGGTCGCTGCCCTCCGCGAGCGCCGTGGCGGCGACTGGCGGCCTGCAAGCGCAACGTTGGGAACACCCGCAAAGTTGGCAGGCGCGCAGGCGCTGCAACCCGCCCCAATCCAGCGTGATTGGAAATCTTGGTTGCTGTGGGGCTTGTTGGTGCTGGGCGCAGTGGTGGTGGCAGGGTTTGCTGCAAGTCTGCTGAGGCAGGCCAAAACGAAGAATCCGTCGTGACGACCTGCGCAATCAGCCGCGAGCAGGACGGCAGGCTGACTTGAACAAGAAGCGTTCGGCAGCGCCGGTAGTACCGCAACGAAGGCCTTGGCTTGGAAACCTGTGCACACGGGCGCAGCGAGTGGGGTAGGACGATCACAACGGGTGACGTACGATTGCCTGGTGAATGCCGAAAATGTGGTTCAACCTGGCTGGAGTTTGCGCCAGCGCCTCAAATGGGGCCTGGTGATGGCAGCACTGCTGCCTGCGCTTCTGTTCGGCTTGACGCTGATTTCGAGCGAGTGGCGTGGCGAACGCAATTCGATCATCGTTCGCTTGGATGCCAATGCGCGGCTCAATGCCGGTGCCATGGACGACTATCTTGACGCCCAGCTCGCCGGTGTGAAGCTGGTGGCAGAACAGGGAAACAGTGAGGGTGCGGTTTCGTCAGAGCGTCTCAATGACCTGCTGCGAGCGTATCCGGCCATGCTCTACGCCATATACACGGATCCTCTGGGACGGGTCCTCACCGCAGCAGATACGCGTGGCAGGCTGCCACCTGCCGAGCCTCCGGTAATGGCTGGCCAAGAGTGGTTCCGGGAGGTGCTAGATCAGCGCAGTGCTGTGATCTCGGGCGTCCATAGAAGCCTGATGTTCGACAGCGGCGGACAGGTCGCAGTGGCCGCTCCCATCATGCACGACGGTCGTTTGGAGGCGGTGTTGCAGGCATCCATTCCGGTTCAGAGTATTGCGCGGTTGGCCGCCGACAACCTGGGGCGACGGAATTTTTCCCTGTTGCTGCTGGATCGCGCCAACCGCGTCGTCTACGCAGGTCCCGGCCTGCGCTGGGATATTCTGGATAGCACGGGTCAGACGGGCGTTGAACTTCGGCGTGCGGCCTTGCCGGCCTTCAGCCGGAGCCAATCAATGATCCGCGGAGACCTCTTGCCGATGGATGAGCAAGCGTTTGTCGCGGTGGTCGCGATGCGCAATGGCTGGGTCCTGGCGCTGGTCACGCCACGTCAGCAGCTCTTTGCGTCCTTGGTACCGAGGGTAGGGATTCTGGCCGCGCTACTCGGCGTGAGCTTGATCGGAGTGCTGTGGGCGGTGTGGCGTCAGAAGAAATTGTTGAACGACAACATCGATTATCTGTTGGCGAGCCTGAAGGGTTATGCGTTGGGCGGGCGTCTTGCCCCCGATAACGAATCCAGGCTGCCCGAGGAGCTGCAGCCACTGGCGTTGGGCATCGCCGACATGGGTGCACGCATGAATGCGGCCTACCTGGAGCTGCGTGATGTCCTGGACCAGCGTGAACACGACATAGCCGAGCGTACGGACTCGCTGCGGCAGGCAGTCGCCCAACTGGATCAGTTGAGTCGTACCGATGCGCTGACCAACGCCCTCAACTACCGTGGCTTCATCGAGGCCGGCGTGCAACTCTGGCGCCAGGCGGATGAGACGGGCATGCCACTGGCCGTACTTTCGCTGGATATCGATTTCTTCAAACGCTACAACGACCGCTATGGCCATGTTGAAGGAGATGGTGCATTGCGCCGTTTCGCAGGAGCCGTGCGCAGCGCGCTGCTGCATGCCGATGACGTATTGACGCGTCCAGGCGGCGAGGAATTCATCGTGTTCCTGCCGGGAAGCACTCATGAGCAGGCGATGCAGGTGGCCGAACGCGTGTGTCGGCGGGTGCGGGATGCAGACATCGTGCATGACGCCTCGCCAGAGGGACGAATGACGGTGAGTATTGGCGTGGCGGCTCGCGAAGCGGGCGATGGCGAGCCAGAGGACATGCTGAGACGTGCTGATGAAGCGCTATATCGCGCCAAGGCAGCAGGGCGAAATCAGGTCTCTGAGTGATTCCATGGACGGTACGTGGATTGATGGGCCTGGGCTGATGGCCGCGGTGTGATTTGCCGGGCGAAGCGCGGGCCGGGACAATAGCAGTCCGTAATCACGAGCTCAGCCCGCGCATATGCCTATCCTCCGCATGACCGACCTCGACCTGACTGGCAAGCGCGTGCTGATCCGCCAGGACCTCAATGTGCCGGTGGCGGATGGCAAGGTCACATCCGATCAACGCATCACTGCGTCAATACCGACACTGAAGGCAGCGCTCGAAGCAGGCGCGGCGGTGATGGTCACCTCGCATCTTGGCCGTCCCAAGGAAGGCGTCTGGAGCGAAGCGGATTCGCTGGCACCGGTAGCCAAGCGGCTTGGTGAATTGCTCGGTCGCGATGTGCCGTTGCTAAAGGATTGGCTGGATGGCGTTGAGGTGGCACCGGGCCAGTTGGTGTTGCTGGAAAACTGCCGCATGAACATCGGCGAGAAAGCCGACGACGACGCGCTGTCGAAGAAATATGCGGCGCTGTGCGATGTATTCGTGATGGACGCATTCGGCACCGCGCACCGCGCACAGGCATCGACCCATGGCGTCATCAAGTTCGCGAAGCAGGCTGCGGGTGGGCCGTTGCTGATGGCCGAGCTCGATGCGTTGGCAAAAGCACTCCAGCAACCGGCGCGGCCTCTGCTGGCGATCGTTGCGGGCTCGAAAGTCAGCACCAAGCTTGAGCTGCTGTCGTCACTGGTAAACAAGGTGGACCAGCTGATTGTTGGCGGCGGCATTGCAAACACCTTTATCGCGGCCATGGGCCATGGTGTCGGCAAATCACTGGTCGAGATGGACCTGCTGGACACCGCCCGCCAGATCATCGCCGACGCCAAGGCACGGGGCGCCGAAATTCCGCTACCAATCGACGTCGTGGTGGCGCCAGCGTTCGCCGCCGATGCGCCCGCCACGATCAAGTCAATTGATGCCGTGGAAGCCGATGACATGATCCTGGACATCGGCCCGCAAACTGCAGACGCCTATGCGCAGCTGATCGCCAACGCCGGCACCGTGGTCTGGAACGGCCCGGTGGGCGTATTCGAGTTCGATGCGTTCGGCAAAGGCACCGAAGCGGTGGCACGGGCGATTGCTGCCAGCGATGCGTTTTCAATTGCGGGTGGCGGCGACACGTTGGCTGCGGTTGACAAGTACGGCATCGCCGATGCGGTGTCGTACATCTCTACCGGCGGCGGTGCATTCCTGGAATTCCTGGAAGGCAAGACCCTTCCGGCCGTGGTCGCACTCGAAGCCCGCGCGGTCTGAGTTCGTTTTCAATGATGGCGCAAGCCGCTTTGTCAACACGGCATGCTAGCGTGCGGGCAACAGGAGATCACGATGGCTGAACCCACCAATCCGCACCAGCGCCGCACCCGCATCGTTGCCACACTTGGGCCAGCGACCGATCCGCCCGAGGTGTTGGAAGCATTGCTGCGGGCTGGTGTAGACGTGGTGCGGTTGAACTTCTCGCATGGCGATCCGTCGTCGCAGGTCGCGCGTGGCGAAGCGGTACGTGCGATGGCGTTGAAGATCGGTCGCGAGATCGGGATTCTTGCCGACCTGCCGGGGCCGAAGATCCGCGTCGAAACCTTCGCTGAAGGCAAGGTCGCACTGAAGGCCGGCAACCGATTCGACTTGGTCGCGAGCCTCGACGCGCCGCTTGGCGATGCCACCCAGGTTGGCGTCAGTTATCTGGAGCTTACGGGTGACGTGAAGCCGGGTGACGTGCTTCTGCTGGACGACGGCGTGGTGCAGCTGGAGGTGACCGCCGTGGAAGGCGAGCGCATCGTGACCACGGTGTTGAACAATTGCACCCTGTCCAATCGGAAAGGCTTGAACAAGCAGGGCGGCGGATTGTCGCTGGGCGCGATCACCGAAAAGGATCGCGAACTGATCGCGGTGGCGGCCAGCATGGACGTGGACTTCATCGCGGTGTCGTTTTGCCGCAATGCCGAAGACATGCACGAAGCGCGCCGGGTGGCGCGCGCGCATGGGAGCAAAGCCGCATTGGTGGCGAAGATCGAGCGCGCCGAAGCGATCGAGAACCTGACCGAAATCGTCGATGCCAGCGAAGTGGTGATGGTCGCGCGCGGTGACCTTGGCGTGGAAATCGGTGATGCCGAGTTGCCTGGCCTGCAAAAGAAAATCATCCGTGTCGCGGTCGAGCGCGAAAAAGTGGTGATCACCGCCACCCAGATGCTGCAGTCGATGGTCGACAGTCCTATCCCGACCCGTGCCGAAGTACTGGACGTGGCCAATGCGGTGATTGACGGCACCGATGCGGTGATGCTGTCGCAGGAAAGCGCGGCGGGCAATTGGCCGGTCAAAGCGGTCGAGGCGATGGTGCGGATTTGCGTGGGTGCGGAAAAGCAATTCGTGGTCGATGTCGATTTCGAAAAAGCACGACGCGGCCTGGAACGTGCCGACCAGGCTATCGCGATGGCCACCATGTTCCTGTCCGAGCACATCGGCGTGCGTGCCGTCGTGGCGATGACTGAATCCGGCGGCACTGCGCGTTACCTGTCGCGGTTCCGCTCGGGGGTGCCGATCTATGCGTTTTCCCGGCATGCCGGCGCGCGAAGGCGCATGGCATTGATGCGCGACGTGTTCCCGATGGATTACGACAGTCGCGGCCAGACGCCGCGCGAGGCGGGTCGCGGCGGCATCCGCATGCTGGTGGATGCTGGACTGTTGACGCCCAGTGATCGGGTGATCTTCACCAGTGGCGAGCACATGGAAACCCGCGGTGCCACCAACACGCTTCGGTTGCTGCAGGTTGGTGAAAATGGAGAGGCGGAGGGGCTGGGCGAGCTCTGATCCGGCGTGGCGGGCTATACTCATGAGATACCTTTTTCAGCCTGCAGGTCGCCATGAGCATCGAACAACTCGCCGAAACCGCCCGTGCCATGGTTGCGCCGGGCAAGGGCATCATCGCCATTGATGAATCCTCCGCCACCTGCAAGAAGCGCTTCGACGGTGTCGGCATCGACTGCAGCGAAGAAAGCCGCCGCGCATACCGCGAAATGCTGCTGACCGCGCCCGGGGCCAACCAGTACCTGTCCGGCGCGATCCTGTTCGACGAAACCCTCCGCCAGTCCACCAAGGATGGCGTGCCGTTTGCCAAGTACATGATGGACAACGGCATGATCCCGGGGATCAAGGTCGACAAGGGCACGCATCCGCTGGCCGGTTTCGAGGGCGAAGTCGTCACTGAAGGTCTGGATGGCCTGCGCGAGCGACTGGCCGAGTACTACAAGCTGGGTGCGCGTTTCGCCAAGTGGCGTGCAGTGATCACCATTGGCGAGGAGACGCCGTCCGGCACCTGCATCGAAGCGAATTGCCATGCGCTGGCGCGATATGCCGCGCTTTGCCAGGAAGCAGGGTTGGTGCCGATGGTCGAGCCGGAAGTGCTGATGGATGGCGATCACGACATCGAGACTTGCTACGAAGTCAGCGAGATCGTGCTGCGTTCGCTGTTCGATGCGTTGTTCAACCAGAACGTGATGCTGGAAGGCACCATCCTGAAGGCGTCAATGGTCGTACCGGGCAAGGGCTGCGATGAGCAGGCGAGCATCGAGGAAGTGGCGGAGGCCACCCTGATGTGCCTGAAGTCCACAGTGCCGGCGATCCTTCCGGGGATCGTGTTCCTGTCTGGTGGCCAGAGCGATGAGGCCGCGACCGCACACCTGAACGCGATGAACGAGATGGGTCCGAATCCGTGGCCGCTCAGCTTCAGCTACGGCCGCGCGATGCAGCAGGCCGCGCTGGCGTCGTGGGCGAAGGACATGACCGGCAATTACGCGAAAGCCCAGCAGACCGTGTTCGAGCGTGCCAAGGCCAACGGCCTTGCAGCGCTGGGGCAGTGGGAAGGCTAACGCGCTACTGCGCCGTCGTGATCGGGCTCGCGCGCCCGGTGCTCGGAAGCTCATGTACGTACCGTACACATCGCCTCCTGCGCGCCGTCCGCGCGTCCCGCTGACGACGGCTCGCGACGCGCTCAGTATTTAAACAAAACGCCGGCCAAGTGCCGGCGTTCTGCTTTTTGAGGGCTGGAAGATTGCCGGGCTATGGCAAGGGGTATGCTCGGCATTGATCGCGGGGGACTGATACGTGTCGAATGAACAATCGTTGCAGGCACAACTCAAGGATGCCGTCGCGCGGGGCGACAAGGACGCGGTCAAGGCCTTGATGCGCCAGGGCGGTATTGGTGGGCTGTTGCAGACCTTGCGCGCCGTGCAGACCGTGGCCGCAGATGAGGCCGTGATGACCTCTGCCGCATCGGCGCTCCAGAAATCCGGGACGCAGGTAACAGCGGAAGTCAGGAATGCGTTGCAGCAAGGCAATTTGATCGAAGCGATCAAGCGCCTGCGTGAAGCCAATCCCGGCATGTCGCTCAAGGCCGCCAAGGAACATGTGGATGCGTTGGGTGCCAGGCTGCCTGTAAAGCAAGTGCAACGAGCTGCTACGACATTTGCGAACACCCGCGAGCGCACGCCGACGGTGGTGATGGGCGACAAACCTGGTGGATTACGCTGGTTATTCGTGTTGATCGCCTTCGCGGGCCTTGCCTTGTGGTGGTATGCAAGCTGACCGAAGCAAGCCGACGTGTAACGCACCAGGTGGCCTTCGGTTGACAGCCATGGCGGTCGTATCGCACCAGCCGATGGCACAGGGCCCGTCATTCTTGAACGGCTAGAATCAACGGCCCCTTGCTCGAGTCGCGCCATGCTGCCAAGCATTCGCCATCTGCTTTCCGCCTGTCTGTCGCTCGCCGTTCTGACTGGATGTGGAAGCGACAAGGGAGCCGCGGGACCGGGTGCACGCGGTTTGGACCGGCCCGTGCAGGTGACGACCAACGTCCTGCGACCGCGCGCGTTCAGCGACAACCTGCGCGCGCTGGGTACCGTGCATGCACGTGAAGCCGTCACGATCACCGCCAAGGTCAGCGAGACCGTGCAGCAGGTGCATTTTGACAGTGGAGACACGGTGGTGCGTGGCGCGCCGCTGGTGACCTTGTCCGGCCAGCAGCAGCAGGCCGCGTTGTCAGAGGCACAAGTTGGTGCGAAGGAAGCAGCACGCTTGTTTGAACGGCAGTCTGATCTTGCCGAGCAGCAGTTGATCGCGCGCGCGTCGCTTGATGCGCAACGCGCCACCCGCGATGCTGCCAATGCCCGTGTTGCACAGATACGCGCGCAACTGGGCGACCGCGTGATCCGTGCACCTTTTGCGGGCGTTTTGGGCATTCGAAAAGTAAGCCCGGGAGCGCTGGTCACACCGGGTACCGCGATTGCAACACTTGATGACATCGCCCGCGTTTACGTCGACTTCCCCCTCCCGGAAAGTGAACTTGCCTTCGCGGGTGTCGGGCAGCGGGTCAGTGGCAGCAGCGCCAGCTGGCCAGGTCGCAGCTTCGATGGCACCGTTTCAGCCATCGATTCGCGCATCGATCCCGCCAGCCGCGCGCTCACGGTGCGCGCCGACTTCCCGAACCCGGACCAGGCGCTGCGGCCCGGCATGCTGGTCGAGGTCAGCGTGTATCGCGCGGAACGTCAAGCGCTGTTGTTGCCGGAAATCGCGGTGGTGCAGGTCGGCGCAAAGACGTTTGTATGGCGTGTCGATGCGCAGGGCAAGGTCGCCCAGGCTGACGTGACGATTGGCGCGCGCCACGATGGGCTAGCCGAGGTTCTTTCCGGACTGTCGGCTGGTGATCGCATCGTGGTGGAAGGCACCGGCAAGCTGCGCCCGGGCGCGACCGTGCAGGACGTTGCCAGTGAAAAGTCCGCCGCCCAAGCCGCCAACGAAGCGGCCTTCGAAAAGAAGCCTGGCTGACCCGCGATGCGCCTGTCAGATATCTCGATCCAGCGCCCGGTCTTCGCCACCGTGCTGAGCCTGTTGCTGGTGGTGCTGGGGATCATGGCGTTCTCGCGCCTGACCTTGCGTGAACTGCCGGCGATCGATCCGCCCATCGTGTCGGTGCAGGTCGTGTATCCGGGCGCGTCGGCCAGCGTGGTTGAAAGCCGCGTGACCCAGCCGCTGGAAGATGCGCTGGCCGGGATTGAGGGCATCAACACCATCGATTCGCGCAGCCAGAATGGCAGTTCGTCGATCAGTATCGAATTCCTTGCTAGTCGCGACGTTGAAGCGGCGGCCAACGATATTCGCAATGCGGTCAGCCGCGTCGCCGACCGCATGCCGGACGAAGCGCAAGCGCCGGAAATCAGCAAGGTCGAAAGCGACTCGGACGCGATCATCTGGTTCAACTTGCGCTCGGCCACGATGGACACGCTGCAACTCACCGATTACGCCAATCGCTATGTCGTGGACCGTTTCTCCAGCCTCGAAGGTGTCGCCCAGGTCCGCATGGGCGGTGGTCAGCGCTATGCAATGCGGGTCTGGTTGAACGGCGACCAGCTTGCGGCGCGTGGACTGACTGCCGCCGACGTCGAGGCCGCGTTGCGTGCCGAAAACGTGGAGCTGGGTGCGGGCCGGATCGAGTCGACCGACCGCGACTTCATCCTGCGCGTGGCGCGTGATTACACCACCGCCGACGCCTTCGCGCAGATGCCAATCGCCAAGGGTGCCGATGGCTATGTCGTCAAGCTCGGCGATATCGCCAAGGTCGCGCTGGCGTCGGTGGAACGCCGCTCCTATTACCGCAGCAATGGCGAGCAGGCGATGGGTCTTGGCATCGTCAAGACATCGACCGCCAACAGCCTGGATGTCACCCGAACGGCGCAGGAAGAAGCCAAGCGCATCAGCGCCACCTTGCCGCAGGGCACGGACATCTATGTGGCATTCGACAGCACATTGTTCATCGAAGCTGCGGTCGAGCGAGTTTATGAAACGCTGGTGGAAGCCATTGTGTTGGTGCTGTTGGTGATCTGGCTGTTCCTTGGCAGCATGCGCGCCGCGTTGATCCCGGCGCTGACCGTGCCGGTTTGCCTGGTCGCGGCATTCATCGCGCTGTATGTGTTCGGGTTCTCGATCAACCTGCTGACCCTGCTTGCCCTGGTGTTGTGTATCGGGTTGGTGGTGGACGATGCGATCGTGGTGGTGGAGAACATCCAGCGCAGGGTTGATCTTGGCGAACCTGCACTGGTTGCGGCTAAACGCGGCACCAAACAAGTTGCCTTCGCGGTGATCGCGACCACTGCCGTGCTGATCTCGGTGTTCCTGCCGGTCGGGTTCCTGCAGGGCAGTACAGGCCGCCTGTTTCGCGAACTGTCCGTGGCATTGGCGGCGGCCGTCGCGATCTCCGCGTTGGTTGCACTCACGCTGACGCCGATGATGGCGTCCAAGTTGTTGCGCCCGCACACCGGCCCGCATGCGGTACATGGCAATCGAGTCAGCGAGTGGCTCAACGGCAGGTTCCAGGCCATGGCCGGTCGCTATCGCGGTGTGCTGGATCGCCACGTGCATCGGATCTGGTTGTTCGCCGCATTGATGCTGGCCGCGCTGGCGGCATCGTTTTTCCTGTTCAAGGTGCTGCCGAGCGAGTTGGCCCCTGCGGAAGATCGCGGTTCGTTCCAGTTGTCGATGGATGGCCCCGAAGGCGCGGGTTTCGATTACACCGTCAAGCAGATGCAGCAGGTTGAGGAGATCCTGGCCACGCAGGTTGGTGACGACAAACCGATCGTCCGCGCCAATCCACGCGTGCCCGGCAGCTGGGGGGCTAGCGAGGAGATGCACACCGGCCGCGCCAGCATCTTCTTGCAGCCGTGGGACAAGCGTTCGCAATCAACTGCGGAAGTTGCCGATGACTTGCAGAAAGCATTCGCCGGCATGAGCAGTGTTCGCGTGCGCACCCAGGTGGGTGGCGGCTTGGTGCGCACACGTGGCCAGCCGTTCCAGCTGGTGCTGGGCGGCCCGGACTACGCCGAGCTGGCGAAGTGGCGCGACATCATGTTGGCCAAGATCGAGGACAACCCGGGCTTGGTCGGTGCCGATTCGGACTACAAGGAAACGCGTCCGCAGATGCGGGTCAAGGTTGATCGCGCGCGCGCATCCGACCTGGGCGTGTCGCTCGGCAATATCGGCCGCGCGCTGGAGACCATGATGGGTGGGCGCCGCGCTACCACTTTCGTCGACAACGGCGAGGAATACGATGTCGTACTGCAGGCTTCGCGTGATGCGCGCTCATCGACCGCCGACCTCGGCGCGATCCAGGTACGTGCGCGCAATGGCGATTTGGTGCCGCTGTCGAACCTGGTGACGCTGCAGGAAATCGCGGAACCCGGCTCTTACAACCGCTTCAACCGGTTGCGCTCGATCACGATTTCAGCCGGCCTTGCACCTGATTACCGATTGGGCGATGCGGTGGACTGGGCGCAGCAGGAGGTCGCGACTTCCTTGCCGGATTACGCGCAAGTCAGCTGGAAGGGTGAAGCGCGCGAGTTGCAGGAGTCAGGTGGTGAAGTGCTGCTGACTTTCGCATTGGCATTGCTGATCGTGTATCTGGTGCTGGCGGCGCAGTTCGAGAGCTTCCTGCATCCGCTGGTCATCATGCTGACCGTGCCATTGGGCGTGCTGGGCGCGCTGATTGGCTTGTGGATCAGTGGTGGCACGCTCAATCTTTTTTCGCAGATCGGCATCGTGATGCTGGTCGGATTGGCTGCGAAGAACGGCATCCTGATCGTGGAATTCGCCAACCAGCTGCGCGATGAGGGTCGCAACGTCCACCAGGCCATCGTCGAATCCTGTGCAGTGCGCCTGCGACCGATCCTGATGACCTCGATCGCCACCGTCATGGGCGCCATGCCGCTGGTGATCGCCGGCGGGCCGGGTTCGGCCAGCCGTGCCACGATTGGTATTGTCGTCATCTCCGGCGTGATCGTCTCGACGTTCCTGTCCTTGTTCGTGGTGCCGGCGTTCTACTCGCTGCTTGCGCCGTTCACGCACTCGCCCGATGCGCTCAAGCTAGAACTCGAATTATTGGAAGCAAAGACCCCGGAGGTAGCTGCACATGACTGAGCGCGAATCACCATGGAAAACGCGTGCGCCGCGTGAGGCGCACAAGCCGCGCCAGGAGCCGACGCGCCAAGACCAGCCGGTCCGCGACCCCGAGCGGCAGGATCGTGCGCGCGAGGAGCGTCCGCGCCAGGAGCGTCCGCATCAGCCACGTACGCAGCAAGAGCCGGCACCACGTGTCTACCGCGAGCGGCCGGCGCTGGCCGAATCTGCAACAGCGGATACGCCGCAAGGCGAACGTCGCAATGTTGAACTTCGTATTCATGGCATGAATGCGCTTACCGCCGTGTTTGCCAAACGACCACAGGCGATTCGCAAGCTCTATCTGCTGGAAGCCCGCATCCCGCAATTGCAGCCATTGCTCAAGTGGTGCGTCGCCAATCGTGTGGGCTATCGCGTGGTTGAAGAGGGTGACTTGCAGAAACTCGCCGCCAGCGCCCACCACGAAGGGGTTGTCGCGGATGTCTTGCGCGCCGAGCCGCAGCCGCTGACCAGTTGGTTGCGCGATCTTCCCGAAGGCCCGCAGTGCGCACTGTGGCTGGATGGCGTGGGCAATCCGCACAATCTGGGCGCGATCCTGCGCAGCGCCGCGCACTTTGGCGTTGCCGCGGTGTTGTTGCCGAAGCATTCGACGTTGGCGATGTCAGGTGCAGCCGCGCGGGTAGCTGAAGGTGGTGCCGAAATGGTGCCGTTCGTGCGACTGGGCCGCGACGACAATGCGATCGCACAATTGCATGGGGCTGGTTTCCAACTCGCCGCCACCGTGGTGCGTGGCGGCAGTGATCTGTTCAGGACCACGCTGCCTCAGCGGTTGGTCTATGTGCTGGGCGCGGAAGGCGAAGGCATGTCGGGTGAACTCACCGCCACATGCGATCTCAAACTGTCGATTCCCGGCAGCGGGGCGGTGGACAGCCTGAATGTGTCTGCTGCGTGTGCGGTGCTGCTGTCACGGTGGGTGAGCAACTGCGAGTAGGGCGGGAACCATATTCTCTGCTCGTCATCCCGGCGTACGCCGGGATCCAGCAATTGATTTGTCGTTACGCTCTATTGGCGGGCTGATCTGCACGATGAAGAGCTGGGTCCCGGCGTGCGTCGGGATGACGAGCGAAGGGTGCGTCGGTATTAC
>Ga0136639_10000447_pt1 | contig 13557 bp, 11 predicted proteins | sample AntDrymUQ8592106_2_FD_113739 | JGI IMG/M metagenome (GOLD analysis project Ga0136639, IMG submission 113739) | Polar desert sand microbial communities from Dry Valleys, Antarctica - metaG UQ859 (21.06) | ecosystem: Environmental > Terrestrial > Soil > Desert | place: Antarctica: Dry Valley...
AGGCGACAAACTGGAAGTCATAGCACCACACTGTGACCTCATTGTGAACCTTTATGATGTTATTTACGGAACGCGAAACGATAAGGTGGTTTCGGTGATTCCGGTGCTGGCGAGAGGGAAGTCTCAATAGGGGACTGAAAATGGAAAACTGAAAACTGAAGCGAAACGTTTAATGCCGTTAAATCAAAGGATTGTGTCGTTAAATGGTTTTTGCCCAGATTAGTTTATTCCTTTGATTAGGTTGCTGAAAGGAAATTTAAAAACCCATGCGAGAAAGCCTAATACAGATTAAAACATATGCCTTTGCGATAAGAATCGTTAAGCTATATAAATTTTTGTGTGAGACTAAAAAGGAATTCGTCCTGTCAAAGCAACTATTGAAAAGCGGAACCGCACCGGGTGCTTTAAGTTATGAAGCAGAACATGCTCAATCAAAAGCCGATTTTCTAAATAAAATGAACATTGCTTTGAAAGAAGCTAATGAAACGAAGTATTGGCTCTTTTTGCTGAAAGATTCAAAATATCTCACTAGCGAAGAGTTTTTGGCCATCATCCCAGATTGCAAAGAGATCATTCAAATGCTTGTGAGTACGGTTAAAACAACCAAATCCTCCCTTAATCGGTAACCATGCTTCAGTTTTCAGTTTTCCACTTTCAGTTATTAGTTCTCTAACTAAGAGCCCAATAAGCACATTAGAGCCTCTTAATCGAAATATTCCGGTACCAAACATCATTCCCATGATCCTGCAGCGCAATTTTGCCTGTTTTGTAAATGCCGAAGGCTGGCCAGGTTTTAAACTTGCTGCCTGCTACAAGTTGTTTCCAGTTGTCATCCCACATGGTAGTTTTTACAATCGATTCGCCGTTTTGAATAAGCTCAAGCGCACCGTTGTTTAATATGATTTCGGCAGAATTCCACTCACCCACAGGTTTAACGTTTTCTTTACGACTTTGTACAAGGTCATATAGATCGCCAGAACGATGCTTGGTGATCTTTCCATCGGCATGGCCGCCATTATCTAAAACTTGCATCTCAGGGCCTGTAGTGTAGGTGGCGCTATATTTAGGATCTTCATGTACATTAAAAATTATTCCGCTATTACCGTTCTTGGAAATTTTCCACTCCAGCTTTAAGTGATAATTCGTAAATTCTTCATTAGTTACCAGATCACCGCCTTGGCCTGCAGTTTTATGGCTGGCATCCAAAAAGAGTGCACCATCATCGATTTTCCAGTCTGAACCAGCCGTTGCTTTGCCGTAAGTATGCCATCCTGTTGTGGTTTTACCATCAAACAGCTTTTGCCATCCTTTGCTTGCTGAATTGTTCATACCACTTTTTCCTGTACTGCAACCTGATAAAAGGACAGCCGCAACAACTATTAGATTTAAAGACCTCATGCTTATTTTTTTAAAGACAGAATATATTTAACCATTTCTTTTGCATCATTTTCATTAATTGAAGGGTGTGGAGCCATTGGAATATCTCCCCAATTGCCTGCACCACCCTTAATGATTTTACCAGCAAGCATTTCAATATTTTGATCCGTTGCAGGATATTTAGCTGCTACATCCTGGTAGGCTGGACCAAGAAGCTTCGCGTCAACTTTATGACAAGTAAGGCAATCGCTTTTTGTAATAAGTTCCTCACCGTTTCCACCGGCTGCTACTGGTGAATCAGTTCCTATATTATTTACGTTTGGATCGGCATTCGATTGTTGTGCTGTCGCGGCCTGGTTTTCTCCTGCAGACGTAGTGTCAGTTGATTCTGATTCTCCACTGTTGCTGCAGGCAGCAATGACGCTACATATTCCTAGAATAAAAATTAATTTCTTCATTACAATGTTCGGTTTAATTAATACATAAAAAGTTTAACTAGAATTTTGTTTTGAACAATTAACCAAGAATCAGGACTTATTCCCTTAAGTACCTAAATCTGTCTTGCCTCTTGGTTTCTGGCTCTTTAATCTACACTCATCGAATCACATCTCCCCTGTTAACAGTGTGAATGTACTGTTTAAATTTAGATTCCTAAAATCTGGCGATTGAGATCATCATTACTTGCGCCCCCGGCAAAATCATCAAAAGCTTTCTCAGTAACCCGGATGATATGATCTTTTATAAAAACAGCACCTTCCTTAGCACCATCCTCAGGGTGTTTAATACAGCATTCCCATTCCATCACTGCCCAGCCTTGATAATCGTATTGTGTAAGCTTGCTGAAGATCTTCTTAAAATCCACTTGTCCGTCTCCTGGTGAGCGGTAACGTCCTGCACGGTTTGCCCAGCTTTGGTATCCTCCGAATGTCCCTTGTTTTCCTGTCGAATTGAATTCAGCATCTTTTACGTGAAACGCTTTAATCCTCTCATGGTAATGATCGATGTATTGTATATAATCCAATTGTTGTAAAACATAATGCGAAGGATCATATAGAAGGCACGCTCGAGGGTGATTATTTACCTTTTCAAGAAACATCTCGTAAGTAATACCATCGAAGAGATCTTCTCCAGGGTGTATCTCATAACAAACATCCACGCCTTCTTTATCAAAGTGATCCAGGATTGGTGTCCAGCGCTTAGCCAACTCAGTAAATGCCATGTCAACTAAACCATCTGGTCTCTGTGGCCATGGATGCCACATATGCCACAGTAAAGAACCGCTAAAAGTTGCATGAGCGTTTAGCCCCAAATTCCTGGAAGCTGTCGCAGCATATTTCATTTGTTGTACAGCCCATTCCTGCCGGGCTTTCGGATTGTTTTGAAGATGAGCCGGAGCAAATGCATCAAATGGCTGATCAAATGCCGGATTAACAGCTACGAGTTGACCTTGCAGGTGAGTAGACAATTCTGTGATCTCAAGCCCGTTTGAATTTACCATTCCTTTAATTTCATCTGCATAGGTTTTGCTCTCAGCAGCTTTTTGAAGATCGATAAAACGGGGATCTAATGTGGGAATCTGAACTCCCACGAAACCAAGGCTCTTTGCCCATTTACAAATCGATTCCAAACTATTGAATGGAGCTTCATCGCTTATAAACTGGGCAAGAAATACTCCCGGTCCTTTTATAGTTGTCATATTCTGGTTCTTATACGATGTAGTTGGTCCATTTTTCACTGCTGGCATTGCTTCTTACGACATTGTCGATGAATGCCATTCCTCTGATACCTTCTTCCACTGAAGGGAAATCTAATACTTCCGGAGAGGCGTCTGTTCCGTCGAAACGAGCTGAAAGTGCCAATGCGAAATTCCTGTAAAGATTCCCGAAAGCCTCCAGGTAACCTTCAGGGTGCCCGCCAGGAGTTCAGCAATTGTGTGTGGCATAGGAAGAGAGCCTGTCGGTATAACCGGCGCCAGCCCTTAGTATTTCTGTTGGTCTATCAAGCCACTTAACCAACAATGTGTTCGGCTCATGCTGAGCCCATTCCAAACCACCATTCTCACAATAGATACGAATCTTCAAGGCATTCTCCTCACCGGCTGCTACTTGCGATGCCATCAGCACTCCGTTAGCTCCATTGTCAAACTTAAGAAGAACATTGCCATCATCATCAAGTTGGCGGCCTTCAACGACAATGTTCAGGTCGGCACATACTTTTGTGATCTTGAGGCCGGAGATATATTCAGCTAAGTGTGCAGCATGAGTTCCAATATCTCCCATACTTCCACTTTTGCCAGATTTTTTCGGATCAGTTCTCCAGGCAGCCTGAGCATTTCCTTCTCGTTCAGAAAGGCGGCTTAGCCACCCCTGCGGATACTCTACCCATATTTTCCGAACTTTGCCGAGCACTCCGTCTTTTATCATCTGTTTGGCCTGTTTTACCATTGGATAGCCAGCATAGGTGTGTGTTAGAAGTAAAATCAAGCCGGTTTCTTTCACCTTAGCCTGAAGTTGTTTAGCTTCATCTAGTGTGAAAGCAATGGGTTTTTCTATTACTACGTGAAATCCATTGTCGAGTGCCATCATCGCAGGTGCGAAATGGGCGAAATTGGGAGTTACAATAGTTACGAAATCAATTTTCTTGTCAGCGGGAAGTTTACTTTCCTTTTCGATCATCTCGTCATAGGTCAGATAAGTCCGATCTTCCGGAAGAAATAACATTTTACCGCTATCACGGGCTATATCAGGGTTAATACTTAAAGCCCCGCAGCTTAATTCTACAAGTCCGTCCATATTGGCAGCTATTCGGTGGATAGCACCTATAAAGGCATCTTTACCGCCGCCTACCATGCCCATTCTTAATTTTCTGTTCATAGAAATTTGTTAATATTTAGATAGAATTAAATTTTATTGATTGAAGGAAAGGCCTTCGTCTAGTTGCTTTGTTCGATTTTAGCAGGATATAGACATCGTGAAGCTTTTCGTCCCCGGTGGGTTGTAAATTGATCGTTGAAATAAGTTGTCTTTGTGTGCCGCCTGAAGTTAATTCTGTGCCCCCTATCATTTTTCCATTCTCTTTATCTAATCGGACTTCGACAGTAAAAGCGCCTTCATCGGCACCATTAAGGGAATTTAAAACGATGCTGTTTATTCCCGTCAGATCGATCGCGTTTAATTTCATCCAGCCACTAGCCTCCGGATATGCAATCAAGCCTGTAGCAGTTGAATCCTTTATAGATAAGCGCACACGCTGGGTTAGCTCTCTCGCATTGATCGTATTGCTTCTTAAATATGCAGTTCCGGTGGATGTTAAGGGCTTAACTCCTGCAGAACCAGCATCTGTATAAGAGGAATTAATCATAAAAGTTGTATTTTCATCGGAACTTGCCTCTGGTATAATCGTCCCTTGTGCCGGCAAAGTGGGTCTAGCAGATGCTTTGCTACTCAACGATAAAACATATTGAGCAATTTTTTTTGCATCTCCTTCAGGCATAGTGGCGTGTGCCGGCATGGCTATTTCGCCCCAAACGCCGCTGCTGCCCTTCAAAATCTTGGTAGCAAGATAATTTATTGCATTAGGCTCTTTCTGATATTTGTTTGAAACATCTGTAAACGAGGGGCCAACAGATACCGAATTAACACCGTGGCAAGCTGCACAATCAGATTTTAACATTAATCCTTCACCTACCTGCGCATCAGGGACCTCCAGATGTCCGAGAGAGGCTCCAGCCATATCTATACCTTTCGTGTAATTGTTAGCGACATAGATCTTACTTCTGTTAACCGTCGACCCCAGATCTGTAACCATTATTTGGTAATCGATCGGTTTGCCAGGAAAATAAAAGGTCTTATTTCCCTTTAAGACGATGCTAAGCTTAGGTTGTGCATTTCCGGCATAAACACTTTTCTTTGCACTTACAGTACTTGCTTGAGATTTATCTGATACTTGTACGCTAACTGAATATTCTCCCGGCTTTATATATGTATATTCAACGGATGGTTGGGCTGTTGTCTTTTTAATCCCATTGCCGAGATCCCATACGTAAGTAAGCGCATCATTATCAGGATCACTGGAAATAACTTTCGCCTGCAGTTTATATGGCATAATCCCGCTCGTATTACTGATCACCAGGTCGGTAACTTTGGGCGGACGATTGCCGGTGATGTAATCTATCCTAACCAATCCGGCATCCGGATTCTTGCTGAACCAGCCCTTTCCATATTCTAATACATATAGCCTGCCATCCGGGCCAACCTCCATATCAATAGGAGCAATAAAAGGTGAAGAACCCATAAATGGCTCCATATTATCATAATCGCCGTCGGGTTTCATGGTAACAGCTTTTACCCAGCCACGTATCCAATCGTACATAAATAACTTATTGTTGTAGTAATCAGGGTACCGCGTTTCTTTCGGATAAAGCTCACTATGATAAACCGGGCCAGCCTCAGCATTTCTGCCGCCGGCACCAACTTGTGGAAATTCCTTCGACGCTGCGTATGGATACCAGATAAAGGCTGGAGCTACCGGCGGAAGATTTTTTAAGCCCGTATTATTCTTGGAAATATTAACAGGCTTCAATTTGTCAAAAGGTTCCCCGCTTGTCCCGGTTTTATAATCATATTGCCTGTAAGCATAATTATCGCCAACAAAAAATGGCCAGCCAAAAAATCCAGCTTTTCTTGCCTGATTTATTTCGTCGTAACCTCTTGGGCCTCTTTCAGGAATATCATTATTAGCGTCCGGTCCAACCTCTCCCCAATAAAGGAAGCCAGTTTTGCTGTCGATGGAAATCCTATATGGATTTCTATTTCCCATTACATAAATCTCCGGTCGCGTTTGCGGATTGCTTGACGAGAACAAGTTACCTTCGGGGATTTCGTAAGAACCATCGTTTTTAACCCGGATACGTAGGATTTTGCCTCGCAGGTCATTTGTGTTTCCCGCGCTGCGGGCTGCATCATATTGCTCTAAGCCAGAACGGTTATCTAAAGGAGCAAAGCCTTTATTCGTAAATTGCTGGTTAGGAACATCAAATGGAGTTGAGTTGTCACCTGTTGACAAGTATAACAAACCATCCGGCCCAAAGGCGATTGATCCACCCGTATGACAGCATATTTCGCGTTGTGAATAGAGCTGCAGCACGATCTTTTCGGAAGATTTATCCAGCTTGTCATTTTCAAAGTTGAATCTGGATAGGCGGTTAACAGAGGTGTCAGCAGGACTATAATAGATATAAACATAGTTGTTTTCTTTGAACTTAGGATCCGCTGCAATTCCAAGAATCCCTTCTTCAGCATTGACTCCGGGTACTGAAGTTTTAGCGTACACATCCAGGGAAGAGATTTGGCTAATGTTTTTGGTCTGTTCCTTGTATAACATAATCTCGCCCCGACGCTGAACGATTAGCACATCAAGGTTGGGAAGAATGGTCATTTCAGTGGGTTCAAACAACGTTCCTTGTGTCAACATATTCCTTACAAACCGATTTTCTTCCGGAGCTTTAGCTGTCGTTGCTTTTGAGTAATTAAGAACGACATTATTACCGATGGCATATTTAATGCCTCCCAGAAGGTGTTTCATATATAGAGGATCAGCAAATGATTCAGGAGTATGACCCATACCGGTATAAAAAGCGCGGCCACCATCAAACTGATGATACCATGCAATGGGATGATTAGTGCCATTTTTACCACCTTCATAGCTCGATTCATCCATGGAAGCAAGAACTTTAACATCCGGGTTAAGGTTTTTGTAGTTGTACCATTCGTCAATACGCTTCCATTTTTCAGGCAGATGGCTGCTTGCTGCGTTTGTGCGGTCAGTTACGTTCACAACTGCTTCCTGAGTCTTGGGATGGCTGAGGAAATACCCACCGACAAGTTTGCCATACCATGCCCAATCGTATTCCGTATCCGCTGCGGCATGAACTCCTGCAAACCCTCCACCCGCCTGGATATAGCGTTCAAACGCTATTTGTTGAGGGGCGTTAAGAATATTTCCGGTAGTACTCATGAATACCACTGCCTTATAGTTTTTTAATGAATCCTCGTTGAAATAGATTTCATTTTCAGTAGTATCGACGATAAAGCCTTGTTCCTTCCCAAGCTTAATTATAGCGGCTTTTCCAGCAGCTATTGACTCATGGCGGAAACCGGCTGTTTTACTAAAAACCAGAATGCGGGGTTTTACTGCCTGTCTGAACATACGGAATGAAAACAATGAAAGCAGAATGCCAGCAGCCAGTAAGAATAAGGTTGAACTTCTCATATTAGATCTTGTATGTATTACCATTTAGGTGGAGTTTATAAAACTAATGTCTTTTTTATCTTTCAAATGCATTCATCGATAATTTCGTAGGAATTAGGAACAAAGATTAAGGATTTTAAATTATCTGTTACATTCTTTCATTTGCTCTTGTCAGATTATTGTTTAAGTAACTCGTCGCTGAAACCGGGTCATATTTTTATTCCTTGCTCCACGTTCTTTGCTCTTTTCGTCTGACAAATGTGGTTTTTTAAAAATAAAAATATACATTTATTTAATACAAGTACACTAAATTACAATATTGAAATAATGCATTTATTATGTTTTAATCAATAAAAGCAAACTTACTTCGTGTATTGATTACACCGAGGCCTTATATCCAAGTGTTTATCTTTTTTTCATTACTTTTTTTTATTATTTTTTTAATCAATTCGAATCTAAAAAAACCAACTTCTAACATGAATCCGACCAACCGTTTTAAATTGTCACTAATGATGTTTTTGGAATTCTTTATATGGGGGGCATGGTATGTTACTCTTGGGACATTCCTAGGTAAGGAGCTTTCTGCTACTGGTTCACAAACCTCGGCAGTTTTTTCTACACAATCATTCGGCGCCATTATTGCGCCATTTATCATCGGATTAATAGCTGATCGTTATTTTAATGCTGAAAAAATTCTTGGAATTCTGCACTTGATCGGAGCAGTTCTAATGTTCCAGATGTACAATTCAACAGATTTTGCCGGATTTTATCCATACGTATTTGCTTACATGATTATGTTTATGCCAACCCTTGCACTGGTAAATTCGGTATCATTCAATCAGATGAAAGATCCGGAAAAGGAATTTTCGGCTATTCGGATTTGGGGAACAATAGGATGGATTGTTGCCGGATTGTGTATCAGTTATCTTTTTCACTGGGACTCAGTTGCGGGTATTTCGGAAGGGCTGTTGAGGAAAACATTCCTGATGGCGGCTATTGTTTCTGCTATTTTGGGTGTATTCAGCTTCATGCTTCCAAAAACGCCACCGGTTGTGGAGAAAGGCGAAAAGGTTACTGTATCCGACATTATAGGCCTCGATGCTTTGAAACTTCTTAATAACAGGAATTTCCTTATTTTCTTTGTTTCCTCAATCCTGATCTGTATTCCACTTGCATTTTATTACCAGAACGCAAATCTCTTTCTAACTGAGTTAGGTATGGAAAACCCTACGGGTAAAATGACTATAGGGCAGATATCTGAAGTGTTATTCCTTTTATTGCTGCCGGTATTTTTCAGCAAGTATGGATTCAAAAATACCATCTTATTTGGTATGTTGGCATGGGCAGCACGCTATGCATTATTTGCGTACGGCAATGCAAGCGATCTGAGCTTCATGCTTATTATCGGAATTGCTCTTCATGGTATTTGTTTTGATTTCTTTTTTGTCTCGGGTCAGATTTACACAGACTCTAAGGCAGGAAAAAAATATAAGAGCGCGGCTCAGGGCCTAATAACCTTTGCAACCTATGGCGTTGGAATGCTGATTGGATTCTGGGTAGCTGGTTTGGTAAGCGATGCTTATAAAATCTCTGATAACCAGCATGATTGGAAGGGAATATGGTTGGTGGCTGCAGGCATCGCAGCAGTAGTTGCGGTCCTTTTCTTTCTAACTTTTAATCAAAAGGAAGAAAACAAGTTGAAGATTGAAAATGTCTAGACGGCGTTTAGTCCGCCCTGCCTAACAACTAACAACTAATAAGCTAACAATTACGATAAAATCGAGAGTATCATCATGACTTCTAACGAACATCGTCGAAAGGCTATTAAAAATATTCTTGCAGGAACAGCGGCCTTAACTTCGGTTGGGATGTTGGCCTCATTTAATTCAGGAAAAGAGATGAACAATAAGGCTTTGAAGGGCAATATTAAACACTCGGTATGCAGATGGTGTTTTAGTTCGCTTTCGGTAGAGGAGCTGAGTATTGCTGCTAAAGCCATGGGACTTAAGGCAATAGATCTTGTTGGTCCGAAAGACTGGCCCATACTTCAAAAGTATGGGCTTGAGTCGAGTATGTGCAACGGTGCTGAAATAAATTTAATTCATGGCTTTAACGATAAACAGTACCACACAGCACTTCTTAAAAATTACTCGGAAATGATTCCTTTAGTAGCAAAAGCAGGGTATAAGAACCTCATTTGTTTTAGCGGAAACAGGGCCGGGAAAGACGATGAAACCGGTCTTAATAACAGTGCCGAAGGCCTTAAGCAACTAATGGCGTTAGCTGAAAAAAATAATGTGACACTGGTAATGGAGCTTTTGAACAGCAAAATAGATCATAAAGACTATCAGTGCGATAAGACTCCCTGGGGTGTTGAATTGGTAAAAAGGGTAGGCTCGGAAAATTTCAAATTGCTATATGATATCTATCATATGCAGATCGATGAAGGTGATGTTATCCGGACAATAAAGGATAATCATAAATACATAGCGCATTATCATACTGCCGGAGTACCTGGCCGTCATGACCTTGATGAAACTCAGGAACTAAATTATCCGGCAATAATGAAAGCCATCGTTGCGACAGGTTTTACTGGCTATGTAGCACAGGAATTCATTCCTGTTAAGACGGATAAACTTGCTTCGTTGAGGCAAGCTGTGGCATTGTGTGACGTGTGAGGGGATGGGTAATTGTTAATTATCAATTGCCTTCATTAGATATAAATATTATAATAGTACTTGATTGCAATTAATCATTAACAATTAATAGTTAAAAGAATGGCTGACAACACATACGATGCAATTGTAATAGGCTCAGGAATCAGTGGAGGTTGGGCGGCTAAGGAATTGACCGAAAAGGGCCTTAAAACGATTATGCTTGAGCGGGGGAGAAACATTGAGCATATTAAAGACTATATAAATGCGACAAAGGATCCCTGGGAATTTCCTCACCGCGGTGGCAGGACGCAGGAGATGATTGACAACTATCCTGTTTTAAAGAGGGACTATCCTCTTAATGAAAAGAACCTTGATTTCTGGGTAAAGGATAAGGAAAGTCCGTACACGGAGGTGAAGCGCTTTGATTGGTACCGCGGATACCATGTTGGTGGTCGTTCACTGATGTGGGGAAGGCAAAGCTACCGTTTGAGTGAGATGGATTTTGAAGCAAATGGTAAGGAGGGAGTTGCAGTGGATTGGCCTATTCGCTACAACGACCTGGAAAAATGGTACGGATATGTCGAACGATTTGCAGGTATTAGCGGATCGAAAGATGGCTTATCTCAACTTCCGGACGGGGATTTTATGCCAGCAATGGAAATGAATGTCGTTGAAAAAGATGTAGCGGCTAGAATCAAAGCGCACTACAAGGAAAACCGGCATATGCTTATTGGACGTGTAGCGAATATTACAAAACCACTTCAAAGCCGTACGAATTGTCAGTATAGAAATAAATGCTGGTTAGGATGCCCTTTCGGTGCGTATTTCAGCACTCAGTCATCAACCCTGCCAGCTGCTGTGGCTACCGGAAACTTGACCCTTCGTCCTTTTTCTATTGTAACAAAGATCCTTTATGATAAAGATACAAAAAAGGCAACAGGGGTAGAAGTTTTGGATGCAGAAACGAACCAGACTTATGAATACTACGCTAAGGTTATTTTTCTAAATGCATCCGCATTGAATTCAACCTGGATACTGATGAACTCCGCGACTGAAGTATGGGATGGCGGTTTAGGAAGCAGCAGCGGCGAGCTTGGACATAATTTGATGGATCATCATTTTCGTTTGGGTGCTTCGGGAGAGGCCGAAGGTTATGATGATAAATATTATTATGGCCGCAGAGCTAATGGCATATATATTCCACGCTTCCGTAATATTGGCAATGATAAAAGAGATTATTTGCGTGGATTTGGTTATCAGGGTTCGGCTAGCAGAGAAGGGTGGGGCAGGAATGTAGCTGAAATGAACATCGGAGGTGATTTTAAGGACGCTTTGTGTGAACCGGGCGGTTGGACAATGGGAATTACTGGTTTTGGAGAAACGCTGCCCTATCACGAAAATAAAGTAACGCTCGATAAAACTAAAAAGGATAAATGGGGCCTAAATATCCTTGCAATAGATGCCGAGATTAAAGAAAATGAAAATAAAATGCGGAAGGACATGATGCAGGACGCAAAAGATATGCTTGAGGCCGCCGGGTTAAAGAATGTTAAGACGTATGATAACGGTTATACTCTAGGAATGGGTATTCATGAAATGGGAACTGCCCGTATGGGACATGACCCTAAAACTTCCGTTTTAAATAAATTCAATCAGGTTTGGGATGCTAAAAACGTTTTTGTAACAGATGGTGCAGCAATGACCTCAGCTGCTTGTCAGAATCCATCGTTAACTTATATGGCAATGACCGCCCGGGCGGTGGACTTTGCGGTTACAGAAATGAAACAAGGTAATATTTAAGTAAATGGATAGAAGAGAAGCAATAACACAGGTAAGCTGGATACTTGGAGGAACCATTATCGGATCCGGAATCTTTTTGAATTCAGGATGTACAACATCAACAGAAAAGGCTAATGATTTCTTTGATGTGGAAACTATCGCTTTGTTAAACGAGATGGGCGAAACCATTTTGCCAAAAACAAGTACTCCGGGAGCCAAAGAAGCTAAAGTAGGGGAGTTTATGGCGATTATGGTAAAAGATTGTTATACTGCAAAAGATCAGGAAATTTTCCGAAAAGGCATAAAAAGGCTTGAGAGAAGGTGCAAGGAAGAAACCGGCAAGGCATTTTTGGAATGTAGCTCGGACGAACGTACAAAATTCTTTGTAAAAATGGATGCTTTACAAATGGCATATATGGATGCAAAAACTACGGAACAGCCTTCTCATTATTTTAGAATGGTTAAAGAGTTGACTCTTTTAGGATTTTTTACATCTGAGATCGGTTCAACCAAGGCTATGCGTTATATAGAAACTCCGGGCAAATACGACGGGAATGTACCTTATAAAAAAGGTGATCGTATGTGGGCTAATTCATAAAATCAAATAGTTGAAATAAATGAGTAAACAAGATAATAACAGTTCAAGAAGAGATTTCGTAAAAACTGCAGCGGTTGCAGCAACAGGTTTTATGATCGTGCCGCGGCATGTCCTCGGCGGTAAGGGATTTATTGCACCGAGTGATAAATTGTTGATAGCCGGGGTAGGTGTGGGAGGAAAAGGTCAGAGTGACCTTGCCGGTTTCGCTAAAAACCCAAGGGCAGAAATAGCATTCCTTTGTGATGTTGACGACAGGAGGGCGGCCAATTCAATAAAAGCATTCCCCAAAGCCAAATATTATAAAGACTGGCGGGAGATGTTTGATAAGGAGCGCCGCCATTTTGATGCAGTATCGGTTTCAACGCCGGATCATAATCATGCAATTGTAACTCTTGCTGCTATGAAACGAAAAAAACATGTGTATGTGCAAAAACCGTTGACTCACGATATTTACGAAGCACGGATTTTAACTGAAGCAGCAAAGAAATATAAAATAGTAACCCAAATGGGTAATCAGGGTTCCTCATCTGATGGTTCCAGAAATGTGATGGAATGGTATAATGCCGGTTCAATAGGAGAAGTACATACTGTTTATTGCTGGACTGACCGACCTATATGGCCCCAGGGCATTCCATGGCCTAGTACCAAGAGCGAAATACCAAAGGAACTTGATTGGGACCTTTGGCTGGGAACGGCTCCTCAAACTGAATATGTAGACAAACTTGTTCCATTTAACTGGAGAGGTTGGTGGGATTATGGAACCGGTGCATTGGGCGACATGGGATGCCATCTCGTAGATGTACCCTTCAAAACCCTTGGGTTGAATTATCCGACAGATGTTGAGTGCAGCGTGGGAAGTGTATATCTTGATCAGGGTAAACGCGGTTATTTCCCGAA
>Ga0136639_10000448_pt1 | contig 13534 bp, 15 predicted proteins | sample AntDrymUQ8592106_2_FD_113739 | JGI IMG/M metagenome (GOLD analysis project Ga0136639, IMG submission 113739) | Polar desert sand microbial communities from Dry Valleys, Antarctica - metaG UQ859 (21.06) | ecosystem: Environmental > Terrestrial > Soil > Desert | place: Antarctica: Dry Valley...
CTGCGGCACACGTCGTTGCTGGCGCGGCTCACCCGGCGCCCCGGCGTCGTCGACGCGGGGGTCGCCGCCAGCGGGCGGTCGTCGACGGCGTTCGACGCGCTCGCCGAGCTCGGGCTCGGCCGGGGCCTGATCACGCCCGGACTGGTCGGCGGCCTGGCCCGCCAGCTGCTCAGCCGCCGCTGACCGCGTCCTGCAGCACCTCGGCCTCGCGGGCCGTCAGCTTCTGGATCATGTCGGCGATGAACGACTCGGCCTTGCCGCCGACCAGCGGGATCGGCACCTCGATGGCGCCGTCGATGACGTAGCGGGTGCCGGTCGCGGTCGGCTCCAGGCGCATCGTCCCGCCGAGCGTCGCGGGGACGCCGGGGAGGACGACCTGCCAGGTGCCCTGTCGCACGCCGTCCTGCGACGGGCCCCAGTCGTCGGTCTGCACGACCCGGCCGTCCTTGGGCAGGAAGCGCTGCAGGAAACCCGGCCCGCCGGCGGGCAGCTCGCGCGAGACGACCAGGCGCACTCCCCCGTCGGGCTTGACCTCACGCTCGACGACCCGGCTGCCGTCGTGCAGGGCCTCAGCCTTGCGCTCGGCCCAGTCGGGACCGGAGAGCACCCCGTGGACCCGCTCCACCTCGGCGCTGCAGTCGTGGGTGCTGTGCACAGCCTTGCTCATGCGGACTCCTCCAGCTGGGCGTCGGGCTGTAGGGGGGTGACGCGGACGCGGGCGGTGCGACGACCGTCCAGCTCGCTGACCTCCAGGCGGTGGCCGTCGACCTCGACGGCCTCGCCGAGGCGCGGGACGTGCCCGAGGCAGGACATGACGTACCCGGCGAGGGTCTCGTACGGCCCCTCCGGCAGGTCGACGCCGGTGACGGTGCGGACCTCGTCGAGGTTGAGCAGGCCGTCGGCCTCGACCTCGCCGCCGCGTAAGCGCAGCGGGTCGTCGCCCTCGACGTCGTACTCGTCCCGGATGTCGCCGATGACCTCCTCGATGAGGTCCTCGAGGGTGACGATGCCTGCGGTGCCGCCGTACTCGTCGACCACGATGGCGAGGTGGTGACCCTCGCGGCGCATCTCGGACATGGCCGGCAGGACCTTCTTGCTGTCGGGCAGCGACTTGACCTCGCGCACCACGTCGGCGACGCGCATGCCGCGGGCCCGGGCCGCGGGGACCATCAGGTCGCGCACGTGCAGGAACCCGATGACGTCGTCCTGGGAGTTGCCGGCGACCGGGTAGCGCGAGTGCGGCGCCTCGGCGGTCTCCCGGATGGCGCGGCTCAGCGTCATGCTCGCCTCGAGGAAGGCGACCTCGGTACGGGGCAGCATCACCTCGCGGAGCTGGCGCTCGCCGGCAGCGAAGACGTCGTCGATGAGCTTGCGCTCGTCCTTGGTCAGCGACTCGTGGGCTGCCACCAGACCGCGCAGCTCGTCCTCGCTGATCGCCTCACGCTTGGTGTTCGGGTCGCCGCCGAGCAGCCGCACCACGACGTCCGTGCTCTTGGACAGCAGCCAGATCACCGGGCGGAACAGCACCGCGATCCGGTCGAGCAGCGGCGCGAACAGCATCGCGATCCGCTCCGGGCGCTGCAGGGCGAGCCGCTTCGGGGCCAGCTCGCTGAAGACCAGGGAGAAGTAGCTGATGATCAGCGTGACCAGGACCAGGGCCACCGTGTCGGACGCCCCTTCGGGCATGCCGGCGCCGACCAGCGCGTCGGACACCGGCACCGCGAGCCGCGCGGCGCCGAAGGCCGCGGACAGGAAGCCGGCCAGCGTGACCCCGACCTGCACAGCCGCGAGGAACCGGTTGGGGCTGGACAGCAGCCGGGCGACGCGGGCGCCGCGCTTGCCCTTCTCGGCCAGCGCCTTGGCCTGCGCCTCGCGCAGGCTGACCAGGGCCAGCTCCGTGGCGGCGAAGACGCCGCCCACCAGGATGAACATGGCCACCAGGACCAGGTCGAGGACGGGCACGCTCACGGCGTACTCGGGGGTTCCACGCCCACCAGCCTAGAAGACCGCCCAGGCGGGGTCAGAAGGAGGCGAGCGCGTCGTTGAAGGTGGCGCTCGGGCGCATCACCGCATCGGTCTTGTCCTTGTCGACCGAGTAGTAGCCGCCGAGGTCGGCGGGCCGACCCTGCACGGCGAGCAGCTCAGCGACGATCGTCTCCTCGGCGGCGGCCAGCGTCGCGGCCAACGGGGCGAACAGGGCGGCCGCCTCCGGGTCCTCGGTCTGCGCTGCGATCGCCTGCGCCCAGTAGAGCGCGAGGTAGAAGTGGCTGCCGCGGTTGTCGATCTGACCGACCTTGCGGGCGGGCGAGCGGTCCTGCTCGAGCACCTGACCGGTGGCGGTGTCCAGCGTGCTGCCCAGCAGGGAAGCCCGGGCGTTGCCGGTCTTCTCGCCGAGGAACTCCAACGACACCGCCAGGGCGAGGAACTCGCCCAGGGAGTCCCAGCGCAGGTAGTCCTCCTTGACCAGCTGCTGCACGTGCTTGGGCGCCGAGCCGCCGGCGCCGGTCTCGAACAGTCCGCCGCCCTGCATGAGCGGGACGATCGAGAGCATCTTGGCGCTGGTGCCGAGCTCGAGGATGGGGAACAGGTCGGTGAGGTAGTCGCGCAGCACGTTGCCGGTGACCGAGATGGTCTCCTCGCCGCGCCGGACCCGCTCCAGCGTGTAGCGGGTGGCCTGCTCGACGTCCATGACCTCGATCACGAGGCCGTCGGTGTCCTCCTCGGCCAGGTACGTCCGGACCTTGGCCAGCACCTCGGCGTCGTGGGCGCGGGTCTGGTCGAGCCAGAACACCGTGGGCGCCCCGGTCGCGCGGGCCCGTCGTACGGCCAGCTGCACCCAGTCCCGTACGGGCGCGTCCTTGGTCTGGCAGGCGCGGAAGACGTCGCCGGCCTGCACGTCCTGCGACAGCAGCACCGTGCCGGCGGCATCGACGACCTGGACGGTGCCGGCCGCGGCCACCTCGAAGGTCTTGTCGTGACTGCCGTACTCCTCGGCCTTCTGCGCCATCAGCCCGACGTTCGGGACGGTGCCCATCGTGGTGGGGTCGAAGGCGCCGTGGGCCCGGCAGTCCTCGACGGTCACGCGGTAGAGCGCGGCGTACGAGGAGTCCGGGATGACGAACTTGGTGTCCTGCTGCTGGTCCTGGGCGTTCCACATCTGACCCGAGGTCCGGATGGCGGCGGGCATCGAGGCGTCGATGATGACGTCGCTCGGCACGTGCAGGTTGGTGATGCCGCGACTCGAGTCGACCTGCGCCAGCGCCGGACCACTGACGTACGCGGCCTGGATCGCCTGCTCGACGGCCCGCCGGGTCTCGGCCGGCAGTCCCTGCAGGTCCGCGAGCACCCCGCCGAGGCCCTGGTTGGCGTCGGCACCGACGGAGGCGAGCTCGGCCGCGTACTGCTCGAAGACACCGGCGAAGAACTGCTTGACGACGAGGCCGAAGATGATCGGGTCGGAGACCTTCATCATCGTGGCCTTGAGGTGCACCGAGAACAGCACGTCCTTGGCCTTGGCGTCGGCGATCTCATGGGCCAGGAACGCCTCGAGCTCGGCCTTGCGCATCACGGCGGCGTCGACGATCTCGCCGGCCTGGATCGCGAGCCCGTCCTTGAGGACGGTCGTCGTGCCGTCCGCGGAGCGGTGCTCGATGCGCACAGTGGTCGCCTCGGCCACGGTCACCGACGTCTCGGTCTGCTGGAAGTCACCGTCCGACATCGTGGCCACGTGGCTGCGGCTGTCCGGCGACCACGCGCCCATCGAGTGCGGGTGGCTGCGGGCGTAGCTCTTGACCGACGCGGGGGCGCGGCGGTCTGAGTTGCCTTCGCGCAGCACCGGGTTGACCGCGCTGCCCTTGACGGCGTCGTAGGCGGCCCGGGCGGCCTTCTGCTCGGCGGTCTGCGGGTCCTCGGGGTAGTCCGGGACGGCATGGCCCTTGGCCTGCAGCTCGGTGATGGCCGCCTTGAGCTGAGGCACTGAGGCGCTGACGTTGGGCAGCTTGATGATGTTGGCCTCGGGCGTCCCGGCCAGCGCGCCCAGCTCGGCCAGCGCATCGGGCCCGAGGTCGAAGGCCGCCAGGACACGGGCCGCCAGCGAGATGTCGCGCGTCTCGACCGCGACCCCCGCCTTGTCGGCGAACGCCTGCACCACGGGGAGCAGAGAGTGCGTGGCCAGCGCCGGGGCCTCGTCGGTGTAGGTGTAGATGATCTTCATGGCGGTCATCGCAGCAGGCCCAGCTCGCGCACGGCGTCGCGCTCCTCGACGAGCTCGGCGACCGAGGCGTCGATGCGGGCGCGGGAGAAGTCGCTGACCTCCAGGCCCGGCACGACCTCCCACCGTCCGCCGGTGGACGTGACGGGGAACGAGCTGATCAGACCCTCGGGCACGCCGTACGAGCCGTCACTCATGATCGCTGCGCTGGTCCAGTCGCCCTCGGCGGTGCCGTTGACCCAGTCGAAGACGTGGTCGATGGCCGCGTTGGCCGCCGACGCGGCGGAGGACGAGCCCCGGGCCTCGATGATGGCGGCGCCGCGCTTGGCGACGGTCGGGATGAAGGTGTCCTCGAGCCAGCCCCGGTCGCCGACGACCTGTTCGGCCGGGCGTCCGCCGATCGTGGCCTGCGACCAGTCGGGGTACTGGGTGGCGGAGTGGTTGCCCCAGATCGTCAGGTGCTTGATCTCGGCGATCGTGGCGCCGGTGCGGGTCGCGAGCTGCGACAGCGCGCGGTTGTGGTCCAGGCGGGTCATCGCGGTGAAGCGGTCGCCCGGGATGTCGGGGGCGTGCGACGAGGCGATGAGGGCGTTGGTGTTGGCCGGGTTGCCGACCACGAGCACCCGGATGTCCTGCGCCGCACCGGCGTTGAGCGCCTCGCCCTGGGGCTTGAAGATCCCGCCGTTGGCCGACAGCAGGTCGCCGCGCTCCATGCCCGCCGTACGCGGACGGGCGCCCACGAGCAGGGCGACGTTGGTGCCGTCGAACGCCGCCGTCGCGTCGGCGGTGATGTCGATGCCGGCGAGCAGGGGGAAGGCGCAGTCGTCGATCTCCATGGCGGTGCCCGCGGCCGCCTTGAGCGCCGGCTCGATCTCAAGCAGGCGCAGGCGCACGGGGGTGTCCGGGCCGAGCAGCTGGCCGGAGGCGATACGGAACAGCAGCGCGTAGCCGATCTGGCCGGCGGCGCCGGTGACGGTGACGGTGACAGGTGCGCTGGGGGTGGCCATCGGGGGTTGCTCCGCTTCGTCGAGGGTGACCGCCAGGGTAGGGCGTGGCCCTCACACCTCGGGGATCGAGGTGGCCAGCAGCACCAGGCCGAACCCCAGGGCGAGCAGCACTGCGGCGTCCAGCCCCCGGGTGCGCACGGCGAGCCAGCCGGCCTGGCGGACCGGCAGCGTGAGGCGGAGCCCGGCGGCCAGCAGCAGGGCGAGTCCGAGCACCACGGCGCCCAGCTGCCAGTCGACGAGAGCGGCCAGCGCCAGACCGGTGGCGGCCGCGGTCAGGACGGCCGTCGTGGGCAGCTGGTGCACGCTCGCTCCTGTCGGTCGACCGGCGCCGGACCCTACCGGCGGCGAGGTGCCCCGGCGTGTACCCGCCGCCTGGCACGGGTACCTCGGCGCTGTGCCCACGCCCAGTCTCCGCTGCGAGGCCAGCGGCGTCGTCCATGCCCTGGCGGAGTCGGTGACGACCGTCGGGCGGGGCGAGGGCGTCGACATCGCCCTGGGCGACCCGAGCGTCTCGCGCCTGCACGCCGAGCTGGTGCGCCGCGGGGCGTACGTCTACGTCACGGACCTCGGTCTGTCCACGAACGGCACCCGCGTCAACGGGCGGCCGGTCGGGCGTCGGGTGCTCGTGGAGGGTGACGTCCTGGCCTTCGGCTCAGCCCGCACGCGGATCACCGGGCTCTCGCTCCCGGTGGCCGACGACGACACGGTCGAGCTGCGGCGCATCTCGGCGCCGGAGCTGACCCGCCGGGAGTGCGAGGTGCTGTCGGCGCTGTGCCGTCCCGCCCTGCTGCACGAGGCCTTCGTGGCCCCCGCGACCGCCCACGACATCGCCGACGAGCTCGTCGTCACCGAGGCCGCGGTCAAGCAGCACCTGCTGCGGCTGTACGTGAAGTTCAAGATCGCCGAGGGCGTGAACCGCCGCGCCCGACTGGCCAACGAGGTCATCAGCAGCGGGGTGGTCCGGCCGCTGCCCGTCGACGTGCGAGCCGGTTGACGGCTACGCGAGTCCGGCGCGGCGCTCCGCGGCCTCGACGCAGTTCTTGAACAGCATCGCCACGGTCGTCGGCCCGACCCCGCCGACCCGCGGGGTGATGGCCCCGGCGACCTCGTTGCACGCCTCGTCGACGTCGGGCAGCAGCCGCCGGCCCTCGTAGCGCACGCCTCCGCCGACGACGGTTGCTCCGGGTGAGATGTGCTCGGGCTGCAGGATGTTCGGCACGCCGACGGCCGCGACGACGATCGCGGCGCGACGTGTGTAGCGAGCCCAGTCCGGGACGCCGGTGTGCACGACGGTGACGGCGGCGTTGGCGGTGGGGCGCTTCTGGGTCAGCAGCAAGGCCAGCGGACGCCCCAGGGTGGTGCCGCGACCGAGGATGCAGACCTCCTGCCCGGCGACCGGGATGCCGTGGTGCGCCAGCAGCGCCTCGATGCCGGCCGGGGTGCACGGGACGGGACCCGCCATGCCCAGGGCCAGCCGCCCCAGGTTGACCGGGTGCAGCCCGTCGACATCCTTGTCGGGGTCCATCTCGAGCAGCGCCGCCTCGAAGTCGATCTGCCGCGGCGTCGGGTGCTGCACCAGCATCGCGTCGACGGACCCATCGTCGTTGAGCTCCTGGATCGCCGCCACGAGGTCGGCCTGAGTCGCGTCGTCGGGCAGGTGCCGGTGCGGGCTGGTGAGCCCGAGCTCCTCGGCCTTGGCCATCTTCATCGCGACGTAGCCACCACTGGCGCTGTCTCCGCCGACCAGGATCGTGCCCAGCCCCGGGCGGTGACCGGCCGCGACCAGCGCCGCGATGCGTGGGCGCAGGTCGGCCAGCACGGCCTCGGCGACGGGGGCTCCGGGCAGCAGTCTGGCGGTCACGGGGGCACCCTAGTCAGGTGCCCGACTCCCCGTTCCCGCCCGGCTTCTTCGACCGCCAGGACGACGCCGACGACGCCGCGTTCTACGAGGGCCCGCGCTTCGTGACCCACCTGGACGACCGCGCGGTCGCCGCGGTGGGCGCGCTGTACGACGAGCTGGGCGTGGAGGGCGACGTCCTGGACCTGATGTCGAGCTGGGTGAGCCACCTGCTGACGCGCCCCCGTTCGCTGACCGTCCTGGGCCTGAACGCCGCGGAGCTGGCGGCCAACCCGATGGCCGCCGCGAGGCACGTGCAGGACCTCAACACCACGACGCGGCTGCCGTACGCCGACGCCTGCTTCGACGCCGTCCTGAACTGCGTGTCGGTGGACTACCTCGTGCGCCCCGTCGAGGTGTACGCCGAGGTGTCCCGCGTGCTGCGTCCCGGCGGGGTGAGCGTGTGCACCTTCAGCAACCGGTGCTTCCCCTCCAAGGCCGTACGGGGCTGGCTCGCGACCGACGACGAGGCGCACGGCGACGTCGTCGCGACCTACCACCGGCTGGCCGGTGGCTTCGACGAGCCGGTCGTGCAGCAGCGCCTGGACGGCCGGCGCGGCGACCCGCTGTGGGCGGTCTGGGCGCGGCGGGCCTGAGCGGATCAGCCGAAGCCGCCGCCCATCCCGCCCTGGTTCATGCCCTGTCCACCCTGCCGGCTGATGTGCGCCGTGTCAGCGGCGAGCTTGCCGGCCCGCGCCGCGTCGCGGGCGGCCGGGTCATCGGTCGACCGGGGACGGTGCCGCAGCGCCCGAAACACGAGCACGACGGCAACCACGATCGCGATGAGCAGCAGGAGCTTGACCATGCGGGCCTCCTCGGACGGGGTGTCACCGTCGCACGTCGGCGGGTCAGCCGTCCACGACAGCGCCGCGAGAGCGGGCCAGCAGCACGGCCTGCGACAGGTCGATGCGCACCTCGCGCCAGTCGACGCCCTCGACGTCGCAGCCGTCGAGCACGGCGCCGCGCAGGTCGGCGCCCCGCAGGCGCACCCCCCGCAGCCGGGCGCGCGACAGCTCCGCTCCCGACAGGTCGCAGCCCGACAGGTCGGCGTCGGTGAGGTCGGCCTCGACCAGGCGCAGACCGGTCAGCGCGACGGCGCGCAGATCGGCGCCGCGCAGCGAGACGTAGGACCAGTCGCCGCCCTCGACCGTCAGCGGCCGCAGCTGAGCACGCAGGAAGGTCGAGCCGGTGAGCTTGCAGCCGCGCAGCGTCGAGCCGAACAGCCGCGCCCCCTCGAAGGAGCAGCCCAGGAAGGCGCAGTCGACCAGCTCGGCCGACAACAGCTCGACCCCGGACAGGTCACAGCGCTCGAACACGACCCGGTCCAGGCGCGCCTCTGAGAAGTCCGCGCCGACAAGGCGGTCGTCCTGGAAGTGCCTGCCCCGCATGCTCTCCCGGGAGAAGTCTGCGCCGGTCAGATCCACGCGGTCAGTGCGCGAAGTGCCGGGTGCCGGTCAGGTAGAGCGTGATGCCGGCGGCCTCGGCGGCGGCCGCCACCTCGTCGTCGCGCACCGATCCACCGGGCTGCACGACCGCACGCACGCCGGCGTCCAGCAGGACCTGCAGCCCGTCGGCGAACGGGAAGAACGCGTCGGAGGCCGCGACCGCACCCGCGGCCCGCTCACCGGCTCGGGCGACCGCCAGGCGAGCAGCGTCGACCCGGTTGACCTGGCCCATGCCGACCCCGATGGTCGCGCCGCCCGACGCCAGCAGGATGGCGTTGCTCTTCACCGCGCGGACCGCCCGCCAGGCGAAGGCGAGGTCGGCGAGCAGCTCACCGGTGGCGGCCTCCCCGGTGCGCAGGGTCCATCCCGACGGGTCGTCGCCGGGGGCACTCAGGTCGTCGGCCTGCTGCAGCAGCAGCCCGCCGCAGACCTGACGCAGCTCCACACCGCGCCCACCGAAGCCGGTCGTCTGCAGCACCCGGATGGAGGGCTTGCGTGACAGCACCTCGAGCGCGCCGTCCTCGTACGACGGGGCGACGATGACCTCGGTGAACACCTCGGCCACCTGCTCGGCCATCGTCAGCGACACCGGCCGGTTGCTGGCGATGACCCCGCCGAAGGCCGAGACGGGGTCGCAGGCGTGCGCCTTGCGGTGGGCCTCCGCGGCGTCGCTGCCGACGGCGATCCCACACGGGTTGGCATGCTTGACGATCGCGACGCAGGCCTCGCCCATGTCGTTGGCCGCCCGCAGAGCAGCGTCGGTGTCGACGTAGTTGTTGTACGACATCGCCTTGCCATGGAGCTGTCTCGCCGTGGCGAGGCTGTCCCCCGACCCGGCACCGACGTACAGCGCCGCGCCCTGGTGGGGGTTCTCCCCGTACCGGAGGACGGCGGTGCGCGTGAAGGTGGCGCCGAGGAACTCCGGGAACGGCGCGTCGTCGACCGGTGCGTACGAGGATGCGAACCACGAGGCGACGTCGGTGTCGTAGGCCGCGGTGTGCGCGAAGGCCTGCGCGGCGAAGCGACGGCGCTGCTCGAGAGTGGTGCCGCCGGCAGCGACGTCGGCGAGCAGGGAGGCGTACGCCGCGGGGTCCACGACGACCGCCACGGACGGGTGGTTCTTGGCCGCCGACCGGACCATCGCCGGTCCCCCGATGTCGATCTGCTCGACGCACTCGTCGGGGCCGGCACCGGAGTCGACGGTCGCGGCGAAGGGGTAGAGGTTGACCACGACCAGCTCGAACGGCGCGACCCCGAGGTCCTCGAGCTGCTGCACGTGGGCGGGCAGCCGCAGGTCGGCCAGGATGCCGGCGTGGATCTTCGGGTGCAGCGTCTTGACCCGGCCGTCCAGGCACTCGGGGAAGCCGGTGAGCGCGTCGACGGCGGTGACCGGCACTCCTGCCTCGCGCAGCCGGGCGGCGGTCGAGCCGGTCGAGACGAGCTCGACACCGGCGGCGTGCAGTCCCTGACCGAGCTCGACCAGGCCGGTCTTGTCGTAGACGCTGACGAGCGCGCGTCGCACGCGGATGGTCGTCATGGCAGGTGCACGGTCCTTCCCTCGACGGTCCAGCCCCCGCGGGCCAGCCGTCCTACGGCGTCGACGTAGAGCGGCCGCTCCACGTCCTGGATACGGGCCTGCAGCCGGGCCGGGTCGTCACCGGGCAGCACCGGCACCGCGGCCTGCGCCACGACCGGTCCGGTGTCGACGCCCTCGTCCACCAGGTGCACGGTCACGCCGGAGAGCTTGACGCCGTAGGCGAGGGCGTCAGCGGCGGCGTGGCGGCCCGGGAAGGCCGGCAGCAGGGACGGGTGGGTGTTGACGACGCGCTGCGGGAAGCGGCTCAGGAAGCCCCGGCCCAGCAGGCGCATGAAGCCGGCGCAGACGACCAGGTCCGGGGCGTGGGCCGCGACGGCGTCGGCGAGGTCGCTGTCCCAGGTGTCCCGGTCGGGAGCGTCGCCGGGGCGGACGACGAAGAAAGGGACGCCCGCGGACTGCGCCCGCACCAGGGCCGGCGCCGCCTCCCGGTCGGACCCGACGGCGACGACGGCCGCACCGAAGCCCGGATCACCCGACGCGTCCAGCAGCGCCTGCAGGGTGCTGCCGGCGCCGGAGGCGAGCACGACCAGGCGCGCGGGCAGGGGGTCCTCCAGTGCTCTGGTCGGTGGCGGCGCGAGCCTACCGGCGCAGACGGGGCAGTCGGTCCGCCGTGTCACGGTTGATCACCGGCGCCTCTCGGGTACACGCTGGGCGTGGCGGCGACCGTCCGCCGCGCCCCAGCCCTGGAAGGCCCCACCGTGACCGCACCGCAGGACCCCTTCGGCACCCCCCCGCAGGACGGCCCCGGCGCGCCTTCGTCCGGGACCCCCGGCGTCCCCGCACCGGACCAGCAGTACGGCCAGCAGCAGTACGGCCAGCCCGCCTACGGCCAGCCCCCTTACGGACAGGCCCCGCCCGGGCAGGCCAGGAACGGCCTGGGCGTCGCGGCGCTGGTGCTCGGCATCCTGGCCGCGCTCACCGGGTTCTTCCTGATCGGCGGCCTGCTCGGCGTCGTGGCGATCATCCTGGGCTTCCTGGGCCGTGGCAGGGCCAAGCGGGGCGAGGCCACCAACGGCGGCATGGCGCTGGCCGGGATCATCCTCGGCGTGATCGGGGTGCTGCTGACCGCAGCGGTCATCGCCATCGGCGCGTCGTTCCTCAGCGAGTTCGGCAGCCTCACCGAGTGCCTGAGCAGCGCCGGTCAGGACCAGGCGGAGATCGACCAGTGCAGGCGGGAGTTCGAGCAGGACGTCACCACGGGCTCGGCACGTAGGGACGGTCAGGGGCGGGCGCGGTAGCGCAGCACCGACGCGCTGACGACGGCGCCCGCCCCGACCGACACAGCGAGCGCGAGCCCGACCGACCACGGTCCGGGCCCGACCTGGGTGAGCCGCTCACCGCCGGCCGGACCGCCGGAGGCCCACGCCAGGACGGTCCAGACGGCGCCGGTGAGGACCCCGACGAGGGCGGACTCACCCGCGGTGCGGGCCGCGGAGGCGTCCGTCAGTGCCTTGTGCACCAGGACGCCGGCCAGCAGCCCTGCGATGATCGGCACAGCCAGGGCCAGCACGCCGGCCCACCCGGGGACGGGCCCACCGGGCAGCGCCGCCAGCAGCGGCAGGGCGGGGACCGGGCCGAGCTCGTGGCCGAACGGTCCGACGGCCGTGCCCGCGCCGACCGCGAAGCCGGGACCGGCCAGCCAGCTCGCCCCCCAGAGCACGGCGTTCGGGACCAGGGCGAGCCCGGCCAGCAGCAGCCCGAGCCCACCGGCCACGCCGGGACCGCTCGAGCCCGCGAGCTCGGCCGCGCGGGGCAGGTGCAGCGCCAGGGCCGCCGCGACCAGCAGCGCCCCGGCACCGACGAGCACCGCGGTCGCCGCCAGCACCGGGCGGGCAAGACGGAGCGGTCCGGAGGCGCGCGGCAGCCGGGACCGGCCACCCACGAGCACGGCCGTCGCGGCGAGCAGCAGCGGCCACCCGACGGCCGACACCAGCGAGGGCGCGACGGCGTCGGTGGCCGACAGCCGGGCGACGGCCCCGGTGACCAGGGCGTACGGGACGGCGACGGACGCCGCACGCCGCCACGCCGCACCGGGCCCCGCCGCTCGGCCGGCACGCAGGAGCAGCCACCCGGGCAGCAGGAGCAGGCCGAGCGGCGTCAGGCCGTACGCCCCGCCCGGCACCTCCAACGTCACCCCGTGGGCCACGAGCCAGAGCTGCCCGGCGGTCCGCAGCGCCTCGACCGCGCCCGCGCCGGCGCGGTCGTCGACGGCCCAGAGCACCAGCACCGGGACGGCGACGGCGATCAGGCCGAGCGTCGCCGCCATCAGGGCCGCGCGCAGCCCGGTGAGCGCGACGCCTGCCGTCGTCTCGGTGCGGGCAGGCGGCGACGGGCGGGCGGGACGCTGCAGGGTCTCGGTCATCACGGCCGACTGTCCCAGCCCCGCGGCGCGTCACCGGGACGGCACGCCGTGTCCGGACCGCCACACTGGCGGCACCGGTCAGGCAACCGGCTGCTCCCGGGGTGCGTGTGCCTGCCATGACGACGATCGAGCGGAGCAGGGTGGAGCATCGCAGCGGCCGGGAGGCCGCCTTCGACGACTTCTACGCCGCGAACGGCGTCTCGCTGGTGCGCCAGCTGCGCGATGACCGGCGACCTCACGGTCGCCCCCAGCGGCACGGTCCAGGCCCGTCTGTCCCGCGGCCGCGCCGCGCTCGCCGTCCTGCTCACCGAGGGAGCCCCCGATGCATGACGAGATGTTCCGCCCGCTCGACGACGGCTCCGTGCCGCCGCTGGCCCCGGCCGCAGTACTACGCCGTGCAGCAGCTCGACGACGCCGTGGGCGTGCTGGTGGTCGGTCAGGGCGAGGACGGCGACGCCGGGGTCGCCATCGCGCGTCCCTTCGCCGCCGTCGTCGCCGAGAAGCTGCAGGCCGCAGTCCGCGGCTGACGGCCTCACGACGCCAGAAGGCCCGACTCCCTTGCGGGAGCCGGGCCTTCTGACGCACCGGTGCTAGCTGGTCAGGCCCTGCATGATCGTGCGCATCAGGTCGGCCGTCGCGGACGGCGTCTTGCCGACCTTGACGCCCGCGGCCTCCAGGGCCTCCTGCTTGGCCTGCGCCGTGCCGGAGGAGCCGGACACGATGGCGCCGGCGTGGCCCATCGTCTTGCCCTCGGGGGCGGTGAAGCCCGCGACGTAGCCGACGACCGGCTTGGTCACGTGGGCCTTGATGAAGTCGGCCGCGCGCTCCTCGGCGTCGCCGCCGATCTCGCCGATCATCACGATCGCGTCGGTGTCGGGGTCGGCCTCGAACGCCTCGAGGGCGTCGATGTGCGTCGTGCCGATGACCGGGTCACCGCCGATGCCGATGGCGGTCGAGAAGCCGAACTCGCGCAGCTCGTACATCATCTGGTAGGTCAGGGTGCCGGACTTCGACAC
>Ga0136639_10000449_pt1 | contig 13523 bp, 10 predicted proteins | sample AntDrymUQ8592106_2_FD_113739 | JGI IMG/M metagenome (GOLD analysis project Ga0136639, IMG submission 113739) | Polar desert sand microbial communities from Dry Valleys, Antarctica - metaG UQ859 (21.06) | ecosystem: Environmental > Terrestrial > Soil > Desert | place: Antarctica: Dry Valley...
AATTAAATCCGGTTGCGCCCAAGTGTTCGCCACCACCAACCCAAACAGAAAAATCGTTCGCATCTCTCTCAATTCTTGCAAATCCCTGCACGCCCATCCTTAACGCGACGTCGTACGATAATGAAACCGTATGCGTACCCTAGCCGCCCATAACCGTCGAATCAGCCGCCGAGGCTTCACCCTGATGGAATTGATGATCGTCGTTGCCATCATCTTCGTCATCCTGGCGATCGCCGTGCCGAAATACAACCAGTCCAAAATGCTGGCCAACGAAATCTCGGCCACGCGCATGGTCGGGACCATCCACACTACCCAGGCTCAGTACCAGAGCCAATTCGGGCGCTACGCGGTCACTCTACAAGAGCTTGGCCCGCCGGCCAGTGGACAGCCGAGTCCCGCCGCCTCCGACCTCATTCCCGGCGACCTCGCCCTCGGCAGAAAAGGCGGATTTAACTTCCAAATGCAGGGCACGCCCGGAGGTTACACCCTTACCGTTACCCCCGAATCCTACAACGGAAGCGGCCGCCGCAGCTTCTTCTCCGATCAAACCATGGTCATTCGCGAGAACTGGGGCCCTGAACCCGCCACCGCTTCGAGTAAAGAAATCAAATAGTTACCGTAGTTTACAAAACTTAAACTGACGGGGCGAACGTTTGTCGTCATCATACGTAAGAGACTGTGATGCAACTTACGTTACGATTCCTACTTTCCCTCGTTCTCGCCGCCGCGGCCTTCGGCCAACAAGCCCGCGTCCTCGGCACCGTCCAATCCGCCGTCCCCACCCTGGAAGTAAAAACTGACAAGGGCGAAGTGCTTAAAGTCGGCCTCACCGAAAAAGCGACCATTCGCAAGGTCGCCCCCGGCGCCAAAGACTTAAGCGGTGCCCAAACGGTTTCTATTGATGACTTGGCCTCCGGCGACCGCGTCCTCCTCCGCGGCGCCCAGACCGGTACTGATTTCTCCGCCGAGAGCATTGTTCTAATGAGCTCCCGCGAGATCACCCAGAAGAACCAGGCCGAAACCGCCGAATGGACGAAGCGCGGCATCTCTGGCCTCGTCGACAAGGTCGACCCGGCCACCAACTCGGTCACCGTCCTGGTTCGGGGGCCCGAAGGCACCAAACCCGTCAAGGTGACCCTCGCCGAAAAGTCCGACGTCAAGCGCTACGCCAAGGACTCCGTAAAGTATTCCAGCGCCCAGACCAGCAAGCTCAGCGAAGTCAAAAAAGGGGACCAACTTCGGGCCATGGGCGCCAAGAGTGAAGACGGTGCCACCCTTGCCGCCGAACGAGTCATCTACGGTACGTTCCGCTCCGCTGCGGGGGTCATCACCGGGATTAACGCCGAAACCAAAGAAGTAACCGTCAAGGATTGGCAGTCCAGTAAACCGATGGTGATTCAATTATCGGCCGACACCACCGTCAAGAAAATGCCGAACTTCGGTGGGATGGGTGGAGGAATGTCCGGGCCTCCCGGTGGCATGCCTCCCGGCGGCGGCCGCCCCGCCGGTGCCCCTTCTGGCGGTGGTCCCCCCGCTGGCATGCGTCCTCCCGGTGGCTTCGATCCCTCCCAGATGATCGAACGCCTCCCCTCCGTCTCCTTCGCTGACCTCGTGGTTGGCGACACCATCATGATTGCCAGCACCCCGACTGACAAACCAGACCGCCTCATCGCCATCACCGTAGTCGGTGGTGCCGAACGCATTCTAACCATGCTCTCCGCTCAAGCCCAAGCCGGTGCGGCCGGCGCTGCGGCCGGCGCTATGCGCGGTGGCATGGGCGGTATGGGCGGCGGTGCCGGTGGCCTCGACGCCATCATGGGCATGCCCGGCATCCAGTAACAACGAAACGAACCCACTAACGAGAACCTCTTCATGACTCGCCTACTATTCGTGTGTCTATTTTTGCTGCAAGCACTTTTCGCGCAAGTTTCCAACATCAAAGGCCGCGTCACCGACCCCTCTGATGCCACTGTCCCCGGCGCTATCGTCACCCTGCGAAAGGCCGGTGCCCGCGACCTTCGTCAAACCACCGATGAACAAGGCTTGTACGAATTCAAGGTCGTCCAAGCCGGAACTTACACCGTCCGCGTCCAAAAGCCTGGCTTCGCCCTTTATTCAACCCCCGGCGTCTCGGTCTCCGGCCCCTCCTCTCTCGACATCCGTCTCACCTTGGCCACCGACGCGCAGACCCTAAAGGTTGAAGACGAACAAGGCGCGGTTACCACCGATGCCCAGCAAAACGCCGGCGCCCTCATCCTTCGTGCCGAGGAGTTGAAGGCCCTCTCCGACGACCCCGACCAACTCGCGCAAGAACTGCAAGCCCTCGCCGGGCCTGGCGCCGGGCCCAACGGCGGGCAGATCTTTATTGACGGCTTCACCGGAGGCCGCATCCCGCCCAAGTCCTCCATCCGCGAAATCCGCGTCAATCAAAACCCCTACTCCGCTGAGTTCGATCGCATCGGCTTCGGCCGGATCGAGATCCTTACGAAGCCCGGTACCGACAAGTTCCGCGGCGATGCTTTCTTCAACTTCTCCGACCAATCGTTCAATTCGCGGAACCCCTTCTCGGCCAACAAGGCCCCTTACCAGTCCCGCCTGTTCGGCGGTCGCGTCAGCGGGCCCATCAACAAACGCGCCTCCTTCGGCTTCGATATGGAAGGCCGCAACGTCGAAGAAAACGCGGTCATCAACGCCACCATCCTCGATTCCGCTCTGCAACCTCTTCGCGTGGAGGAAGGCGTCGTCACTCCCCAAACCCGCTATAACTTCGGAAGCCGTGTCGACTACGCCCTCAGCGACAAGCATACCCTCGTCGGTCGCTACAACTTCTCCCCCATCAAAAACGATCGCAGCGGCGTTGGCCAACTCGCCCTCGCCTCCCGCGCCTTTTCCACGCAAGATACCGACCACACCGTTCAACTCACCGAAACCTCCATCCTCAGCGCGTCGATGATCAACGAGACCCGCTTCCAATACAACCACTCCAACACCCGCCAAAATGGCAACAACGCCCTGCCTGCGCTCGAAGTCCTCGAAGCCTTCAGCGGCGGCGGTGTCCAGGTCGGCCAAGCCAGCCAAGTCACCAAGCGCGCCGAAGTCCAGAATCTTACGACCATCGTGAAGGGCCGCCACAGTGTCAAGTTCGGCGGTCGCATCCGGTCCGGCTCCAACGCCGATATCTCGCCCAACAATTTCGGCGGAACATTCACCTTCGGCGGCGGCGTCGTCAACGGCGAGCAACTCACGTCGCTCGAACGCTATCGCCGCACGTTGCTCTATCAGCAACAGGGTCTCAACTCCGCGCAGATTCGCGCTCTCGGAGGCGGCGCCACCCAGTTCACGATCAACGGCGGCAACGCTCTGGCGTCCGTCAACCAAACCGACGTCGGCCTCTTCCTGACCGACGATTGGCGCATCCGCCCCAACCTCACCTTCAGCTCCGGCATCCGTTGGGAAGACCAAACCAACATCTCCAACCATAATAATTTCGCGCCGCGCATAGGCCTCACCTGGGGCGTTGACGCCAAAGGCTCCAAGCCCGCCAAAAGCGTCCTCCGCGTCGGAACCGGCATCTTCTACGATCGCCTCAACGACAGCCTCACCCTGCAAAGCCTCCGCTTCAACGGCACCAACCAGGTTAACTACATCGTCCGGGATCCAGATTTCTATCCCAATGTTCCGTCGCTCTCCAGTCTCGGGCAATTCCAAACCCAGTCGACCATCCGCAGCCTCTACGGCGATATCCGCACGCCCTACCAGATTCAAACCTCCGTCGGCATCGACCGTCAGTTGCCCAAAAATACTTCGGTCGCCGTTAACTACGTCTTCAGCCGCGGTGTCCACACGCTGCGCACCCGGAATATCAACGCGCCCGTCGGCGGTGCCTTTCCCTACGGACCCATCGGCAATCTCTTCCAGTACGAGTCCACCGGTTTCTCCCGCCAAAATCAGCTGATCACCAACTTCAACACACGCTTCAGCCGCCGCGTCAGCCTCTTCGGCGTCTATCTATTGGGTCAGTCCAAAAGCGACGCCGACGGCACCGGCTCCTTTCCCGCCGACAACTACGACCTCCGGAACGAATACAGCTACTCGGCCTTCGATGTTCGCCACCGCTTCATCATGGGCGGCAGCGTCACCGCGAAATGGGGCGTCTCCCTCAACCCGTTCGTCATCGCCTCCACCGGTTCTCCCTTCAATATCACCACCGGTCGCGACAACAATCTCGATACCCAGTTCAATGATCGCCCGTCCTTTTCGACGAACGCCAGCGGCCCCGGCGTCGTCTCCACCTCTTTCGGTAACTTCCTCCTCGCTCCTGGCCCCAACGACTCGATCATTCCCCGCAACTACGGTCGCGGTCCCGGTTCGTTCACGATCAACCTCCGCGCCGGCAAAAGCTTCGGCTTCGGTAAAACGGGCGAATCTGGCATCAACGACGGCGGCATGCCTCCGGGGATGGGTGGCGGTCGCCCCGGTGGCGGCGGACCTCCTCCCGGAATGGGCGGGGGTCGTCCCGGCGGCCCCGGTGGGATGTTCGGCGGCGCGTCCTCTGGCAAACGCTACAACATGACCGTCTCGGTTCAAGCGCGCAACCTGCTGAACAACGTCAACCCCTCTCAGCCCGGCGGTAACCTCGGTTCGCCCCTGTTCGGCATCTCCACCCAACTCGGCGGCGGCTTCGGCCCCCGGCCCGGCGGTGGCGGCGGTGGCCCCGGTGGTGGGGGTGGTGGTGGCGCGGCTGCCAACCGCCTCGTCGAACTCCAGCTTCGCTTGTCCTTCTAATCATGTGATAAAAAATCTCAATATTGAGCGGGGGCCAAACCTCGCTCGTTTTGGGGTTCTTATTCATGAAACAACTTTTTGCCTTGCTAGGAGTGCTTTCACTCGCTGCGCTTTCCTTTGGTAAAGGTCTCACCGGTTCCATCTCCGGTAACTTAATTGACCCCCCCGGGAGCGCCGTCGCAGGGGTCCCCGTAAAAGTTACGAACGTCAGTACCAATCAGGTCCGCCAAGCCACCACAGACGCCAACGGTCACTTCGTGTTTGAGCAGTTGCTGCCCGGTACCTTCCGCCTGGAAGTCTCGGCCAAGGGCCTCAAACGATAGGAGCAGAACTCCATCGTCCTCACCGCCACTGAGCGTGTTGTAGTCAAGCGAGTCGAACTCCAACTCGGTGAACTCACCCAAACCATCGAAGTCCAGGCTGAAACCGCCCGCCTCCAAACCCAGTCCGCCGAACGCAGCGGCCTTATCTTTCAGGAGCAACTCCAGAATGTCCCCCTCAAGGGTCGTGACTATCTCGGCCTCGTCAAGCTCATCCCCGGCGTCATCGATACCGCCGACCGCAACGCCCCCGGCTGGAACAACCTCGGCGGCATCACCATCAACGGCAACCGCGCCGGTACCATCAACCTCACTCTCGACGGCATCTCGTCTCTTGACACGCCTGGAAGGTAACGCGCCGCCTTACCATTGTTGCCGGAGTTCGCTTCTACTTCATCCAGCCCACCTGGAGCGCCGGCGACCAACTCGCGGCCTTTGATCTGGTCAGCGACGCTCGCTCGAAACAACCCCAACTCATCCAACCCTTCCGCAACGCCGCCGGCGCCCGCGTCGGTCGAGACCCCGTCACCGGTCAGGAACTTTCCCCCGCTTCCATCGGGCAGTTCGCCTCCGGCGTCGCCCCGTTCCAGGGCATGAAAGTCTATAACGAGCGCATCCAGAACACCCCCGGCATTCAAACCGCCCCACGTGTCGGCTTTGCCTGGGACGTCTTTGGCAATGCCAAAACAGCCGTTCGTGGCGGCGTCGGGATCTTCTACGATCGTTTCAATGACGATCAGGTGCTCATCCATCGCGAACTCCCGCCCAACACCGTCACTCGGCAAGCGTTCAACACCACCATCGCCGATCTCCTCTCCAGTCCCTTCCGCATCAGCCCTCCCGGAGTCACCTCCATCCAACGCGATTTCCGGCCCCTCACGGTCTACAATTGGAGCTTCGGCATCCAGCAGAATGTCGGCTTTGGCGCGGTTCTCGATGTCGCTTATGTCGGCCATGTCGGTCGTCGTCTCCTCCAACGCCGCAGTTTGAACGCGCTCAACTATGGCACCCGCTTCCTGCCGGCATCTCTCGACACCACAACCAACTCTCCCCTGCCAGACAACTTCCTCCGTCCGTTGCCGGGCTATGGCGACATTCAGTACATCGAAATGGCCAGCTCCTCCAACTACCATTTCCTGCAATCCCAAATCAACAAACGCTTTGCTAGGGGCCTCCAGTTCGGAGCCGCCTGGACCTGGTCCAAGGCCAGGACCCTCGTCAACGGCAATAACGACGCCGTCAATCCTTTCCTCGACTTCCGCATGCGCAACTACGGCCGGGCCGGTTTTGATCGCACTCACAACCTGGTGGTGAACTGTCTTTACGACATCCCGAAGCTTTCCAGCGTCTGGAAAAACCCTGTCACGAAGTGGGTCTTCGACGATTGGCAACTCTCCGGCCTCCCGGATTAATGTGGTCACCAACCCCATCATTCCCAAAGGGGAGCGAACCGAACTCCGCCAATTCAACACCGGTGCCTTTGCCCCGCCCACCCGCGCTGAGTTCGGTATCGGCAACGCCCCGAAGGACGTCCTCCGCGGCCCCGGCATCAACTTCTTTGACGTCTCAATGTTTAAGACCATCCCGCTAGACACCGATGGGAAACGCCGCATTCAACTGCGCTTCGAGTTCTACAACTTCTTCAACCACGCCAGCTTCCAGGGGGTCGACACCACCGCTCGTTTCGACCCCCAAAACCGGCAAGTGAGTGGCACCTTCGGCCAGTACACTTCCACCCTCGATGCCCGCCGCATCGTCCTAGGGGCGAAGTTCTACTTCTAAACCGCTCGGCATCCCCGCTCCCGAAATCCTCTCGGGAGCGGCGGCAGCCAGGCGAGAGTTCGCCACTACTTCCACTTGCACCGGCGCTCCGCCCTCCTCGGCGTTCCTCCAAACTGCCTCCTCCGCATGATCCGCCCCCAACTCCAATAACAAACTGTCGTGCGAATGAAATCCTGCCGTAATCTCCTCTGGCTACCCTGAAAGGGTGCTCATTCGCCTTCTCCTTTCGCTTTCCCTTGCCATCGCCGTCTTCGCCCAGTACACGACCGGTCGAATTGAAGGCAACATCTCCGATCCGTCCGGTGCCCCGGTCAACTCAGCCAAATTGGTTCTTACCAACTTCGAGAGCAATCAAACTCGTAAAACAACCTCCCTCTACACTGGCGTTTTTTTCTTCGCCGCCCTGAACCCCGGTTCCTACCGCCTCCAAGTCTCATAAAGACAGCTTCGCCTCCGTCTCCACCCAACTCTTCGTCGTTACAAGCCAAACCATCTCCCAAAATTTCTCACCGCCCGCTACTTCCAAAACTCGGGTACCAGCTTCTCCCGCACCGCCGGCTCTCTCCCCGCGTTCGACGCCACCTTCGATCCCCAAGGCAAGAACGCTATGCTCGCCGACACGTGGGTCGTTAACGCCTCCACCACCAACGAACTCCGCCTCTCCTACGGTCGCGCCAGCGCCCTCTTCAATCCCGCCTCCGAACCCGTCACCCCCGGTTCATCGTCGCCGGACTCGCCGGCTTCGGCACCGTGCAGTTCTGGCCCCAGGGCCGCATCTTCAACGTTTATCAGATCTCCGATGTCGTCTCCCAGGTCCGCGGTCGTCACATCCTCAAAGCCGGCGTCGACCTGCGCCGGATTCAAGACAACTCCCTCAACGACTCCTCCCGCCGCGGCGTTTACAACTTCGCCTCGCTCGATACCTTCCTCGCCGGTACCCCCGCCGCCTTCTCCCAGGTCTTCGGCAACACCTATCGTGGCTTTCGCATGGACTACCACGGCTTCTTCCTCCAGGACGATTTTAAGGTCTCCCGCACTCTCACCCTCAACCTCGGCCTCCGCTGGGAACTCCAAGGTGGCCTCGCCGAAGTCAACCAACTCCAGTCCGTCCTCGACCCCCGAATCTCGAGCGCCATCGGTCAAGCCGGCGTGGGAGTCCTCGGCGGCTTCCGCAACGCCAAGCCCGTCATCGAAGGCCGCTATAGTCTTGCCGCCCCTCGTCTCGGCTTCGCTTGGAATCCGTACGCCGGTCGCTTCGCCGTCCGCGGCGGCTACGGCATTTATTTCGACTCCCAACTCTTCAACGGCCTACAGGCCGGACGCACCACCCCGCCCACCAACTACACCGGCAGCCTGGCCGCCGCTCAAATCACCGGCGCGAATAGCTTTTCGAACCTCCTGGCCGGCACCGCTCCCGTTCAACGCGATTTCTCCAGCCAAATCGGCGGCTTCGGCACCCTTCGCAATCTCGGCGGCATCACCTCGCAACTGCCTCAACTGCGCAATCCCTACTCCCAACACTACAGCCTCGGCGTCCAAACCCGCCTTTCGTCCGCCATGGTCATCGACGTCGCCTACGTCGCTACCAAAGGCACCGCCCTCACCACCCTCGGACCCGGCAACGCTACCGATCCCTCGCAGCGTCCCGCCCCGGCCTCCAGCCTCGCCGACGAGCAAGCCCGTCTCACCCAGTTCCAACAGTTTGCCGCCCGAGTCAACGGCGGAGCCACCGCCCCTGCCATCCCTCGCATCGATCCCCGCTTCAATACCGTCAATCTCATCCGCGATAACGGCAGTTCTATTTACCACTCCCTCCAAACCGAGTTCCGCAAAACCCTCTCTCGAGGCCTCTCGATCCAAGCCGGTTACACTTGGTCCCGCTCCCTCGACAACGGCTCCGACTACAGCCCCGGCCAGGCAACTACGGATCGCAGCTTCGCCCAGGATCAGTTCAACTATCAGGCCGAACGGGGACCTTCCTCCTACGACATCCCCCACCGCTTCATCCTCTCTCACGTCTGGCAACTTCCGTTCTACAAGGAACAAAAAGGCCTTCCCGGTCGCGTTCTCGGCGGCTGGACCTTCGCCTCCATCAACCAGTACCAATCCGGCATCCCCTTTACCGTCATGAGCGGCGCTCGCCTCGGTCTCGCCGACGTCAACATGGACGGAGACATCTCCGGTGCCTTCGACAACGCCCGTGCCTCCTGTGTCTCTGGCGGCACCGCCTTCACCTTCGGCGACCGCTCCACCGTTCCCGCCCCCGCCGCTCGCGGTGTTAACGCCACCACCAACTCTGCCAACTTCAAATATGTCCAACCTCTCCTCGGCAACCACGGCACCTGCGGCCGCAACACCGAGCGCATGAACAACCTTCTCAACTTCGATTGGACCCTCTCGAAGAACGTTCGCCTCTACGAACGTCTCGGCCTTGAATTCCGAACCGACCTGTTCAATATCTTCAACGTCCCCTTCCTCACCGCCGTAGGGGACGACTTCCGCAATCTGTCCAGCCCGCTCTTTGGACAAACCAACGCCGCGGCCCCCAGCCGTCGGGTTCAAATGTCACTCCGCCTCACTTGGTAGGGCCGAAGTCTATTTCCGATAGACCAGCTAGGGTTCAATCACTTTCCCCTCATCGGGAGTCAATCGCGATCAACCTGCCCTGTGCCAAACGCGTCACCTGGAAAGGGGCATCAAAGGCGGAATTTCCGGCACCCTTCCCCATGCGGATCCGCGCGCCGTAGCGCCCCGGCCGCGCCAACAAAACCGCCGCGACGTACAACACAAACAGCAGCCCCATTAGCGAACGGAACCGGCCAACGGCTGCCAACCATTCCGCGCGTCCAAATGGAGCAGCGCCACTTAGAGCGCCTCCGACCCCAATCCTCCAATTCGTCGCCATAAGATTACGGACCTGAAAAAATTTGCCATCATAGCGCTATGGTCACCTCCCGTCGCTTACTCCTCGCCGCCGCTGCGGCCGCCGTCCCCGCCGTCGCCAAACCCCCGAAAGACAAGAAGGCGCATTTCAAAGATGGCCGCCCCAAAGACGGTAAAGCCCCCCTCTACTCCCCCGCCATCACCTGCAATGGCTTCGTCTTCGTTTCCGGAACCGGCAAAATCGATGGAGGCACCATCCAGGAACAGACTAAGTACGTCCTCGATTCCATCGAATCCAACCTGAAGCACGTTGGTTCCTCAATGGACAAAGCCGTAAAGTGCAACGTCTATCTTAGCGACATCAACAACTACGCGGCCATGAACGAAACCTTCCGCGGCCGCTTCGGCGACAATCCGCCGGCCCGAACCACCGTCGCCGTTGCAGCCATCCCTTTCGGCTGCCTGGTCGAGATCGAAGTCATGGCCCAGACCTAAACGAATGCTCACCCCAGTCCACTCCCCTCTCGCTCCTCCCCCCGCCGGCTTCTACTCCCAAGCCGTCCGCGCCGGCAACCTCCTCTTCATCTCCGGCCAACTCCCTCTCGATGCCAAGGGCACCCTCGTCCCCGGCGACGTCACCGCCCAAGCCGTCCAGACCCTGGCCAACATCCAGCACATCCTGGAAGCCGCCGGCGCCGCGCTCGCGAACCTCGCCCAGGTCACGCTCTACATCTCGAGCATCGACCATTGGCCCGCCGTCAACGCCGCCTATGCCGCCTTCCTCGCCGAAGTCCCCGTGCCCCCCGCCCGCGCCGTCGTCCCGGTCAAAGAACTCCACTTCGGCGCACTCATCGAGATCCAAGCGGTCGCCGTCCTGAATTCATAGCTTCGACTCCCATCGTTCATTGGTCAGTAACTCTGCCCCTCTAACCTCGGGAGTATGCTTCGCCTTGGAACTACCCTCTTACTTCCTTTCGCTCTCTTCGCCCAGTGCTCGCTGACCGTCTCCGTCGAAGACGCCTCCGCCGGCCGCATCGCCAAAGCAGCCGTCCGCCTACGCGATCAAACCACCAATCGCGTGCTCACCGCCGCCACCACAGCCGAAGGCTTGGCCAACTTCCTCGCCGTCCCATGTTCCGCCTACCAGCTCACCGCCGCCTTCACCGGCTTTGAAGAATCCACCACCGCCGTTCGCCTCACCGAACGCACCCCCGCCCAACTCAAGCTCACCCTCCGCACCCGCGGCCTCTCTGAACAGGTCCAAATCATCGAAGGTGCTGACCTGCTCCAAACCAACCGCGCCACGCAATCCATATCGCTCTCGGCCCAGCAAATCCAGAGCATGCCCACCTCCTCCCGCAACATCACTCATCTCCTCGTCGCCGAAGCCGGCGTCAACGCCCCCCTCCCAGACCGAACCGGCCGCGGCATGAACCTCGCCACCTCCCCCGGTGGCCAAGCCGACGACGGTTCGCAATCGCTGAACCCTTCCGTCAACGGTGCCCGCCCCACCAACAACTCCATGGCCATCAACGGCCTTGATGCCACGAACATGATGAACGCGAGCGGCGGCCTGGGCAACAGCATCAACGTCCCCCTCGACGCCCTCGAAATGGTCGAAATGCAAACGGCTCTTTACAGCGCCTCCACCGGCCGGAACGGCGGTGGCAACATCTCCCTCATCACCCGCAGCGGCACCAACTCCTATCACGGCTCCGGCTACCATTTCCTCCAGAACGAACAGTTCAACGCCAACGAGTTCTTCCTCAACCGCGCTGGCACCGCCCGCCCCAAGTTCCGCCGCAACGAAACCGGGGCCACCCTCGGCGGCCGTATCATTCGCGACAAAACCTTCTTCTTCGCCTCCGTCCAACGCACTGACTTCATCAGTGGCTTCGCCCAACGCGCTATCGCCGCCACCGGCGTCCCCGTCGGCCTCGGCGAAACCCGCACCCGCCAGTCCATCGCCGATGTCGCCAACCAGTGGCTTCAATCCGGCGCCCAGGGCAACCCCGCCTTCGCCAACAACTTCCTCACCTCCATCCGTGCCTTCCCCGCCGAACAGATCCCCGGCCTCGAATCGAAGTTCTTCACAAACACAACCCCCGGCAACGTCACCCTCCGAACCCTCACCGCTCAAGACATCCACCCCGTCGCCGTCAATGTCCTCAATCAAAAACGCGATGGCAAATTCCTTCTCCCCTCCTACAGCTCGTCCATGGTACCCCTCATCGGCAACGCCAGCTTCGGCAACGAAGGGCTCCTCCAACAATCCTTCCCCACGTTTTATAACTCCTGGGCCGGGTCCGGCTCCATTGAGCACAACTTTTCCACCGCCAACCGCCTCCGCCTGAACTACATCCAGTCTGCTTCCAAGGTCGAAGAAGCCTTCGGCTGGGCCAACTCCTCCCCCTCGCCCACCACGGGCCTAACTCCGTCCTACACCGCCTCTCTGCAGCACACCAAAACCATCGGCACCCAGTGGGTCTCGGAGTTCCGCGGCGGCTTCTTCGAGCTCTTCAACACCCGCATCTCCAAGTTCCGCGACATCACCAACTCCTCGCTCGGCATCTTCAACCCGCTCGAAGGTGCCGTCGCCGGCCTCGCCTCCCTCATGCCCACCATCGACATCAACACCCAGCGCTCCACCTCCGGCATCGGCAACGCCTGGGATTTCTTTGACCGCCAGCGCGTCATCAACGTCTCTGAAACCCTCTCCTACACCCGCGCCAAACACACCATGCAGTTCGGCGCCGAGTTCCGCCGGCCCACCATCAAAGGCGAGTACATGGCCCGCACCAACGGCGATCTCGACTACGGCAATTGGGCCCTCTTCTTCACCGGCCACGGCGCTGCCGGCGGCGGCTCCGATCTCGATCAAGGCGATACCCGCCGCCACTTTAAGATGAAGGATTTCAGCACCTTCTTCCAGGACGATTGGCGCATCCGCCGCGGGCTCACGATCAACCTCGGCGTCCGTTACGACTACTACGGCAATCCCAACGACGCCGATGGCCGCATCGGCAACTACTACACCGCCTCCACCGCCAAAGCCCTCGGCCTCGACAAGCCGGGCTTCTACGTCGATCCCAAATCCGCCTTCTTCCAACCCAACTTCGATCCCCTCAGACTCGGCATCGTCGTCGAACCGGGCACGTCCTTCAACCTCGACGGCGTCTATAAAGCCCCCTGGGCCTCCACCATCAAACCCGACTTCAATAACATCGCCCCCCGCATTGGGATGGCCTGGCAGTTAACGCCCAAGCTCGTCGTCCGCTCCGGCTACGGCATGTTTTATGAACGCACCTCCGGAGCCATCAAGACCGACCTCCAACTCTCGGCCCCCTTCTTCATCTATCAAAACGTGCCCGCGCCCGTCGATATGGCAGACCCCTATCCCAAGCTCAACGTCAACCCTTTCCAGATTCCATTCAACGTCACCATTCTCCGCAACCCCACCACCGGAGCCCCCACTTGGCGCCGCTTCGACGGCTCCGCCTTCCCGGCCACCAGCCCCTTCTCCGCGAAGAACAACACCTTCGTCGATCCGCTCTTGCAAACCCCTTACGTCCAGCAATGGACCATGAACGTGCAGTTCGAACCCACCCCCGGCAGCCTGGTGGACGTCCGCTACGTCGGCTCTCGCGGCGTCGGTCTCATGGCCCGCCTCAACCTCGCCCAGCCGCTTGACCCTCGCGTCACCCCCGTCAACGGCTTCAACGACATCACCACTTCTACTGGCGCGCTCATCTC
>Ga0136639_10000450_pt1 | contig 13519 bp, 13 predicted proteins | sample AntDrymUQ8592106_2_FD_113739 | JGI IMG/M metagenome (GOLD analysis project Ga0136639, IMG submission 113739) | Polar desert sand microbial communities from Dry Valleys, Antarctica - metaG UQ859 (21.06) | ecosystem: Environmental > Terrestrial > Soil > Desert | place: Antarctica: Dry Valley...
CAGACGGTGCTGCTGGATTTAGACTGGACGGCGAACGATGTGGCGATGATGTTGGGGGCGGCGCCGCAGTATACGCTTTCCGAGGTGGGCGAGAACCTGGATCGAATGGATCAATCGTTGTTCGAAGGGTTTGTGGCGCGAGATCCGGCGGGTTTTTACTACGTGGGTCCACCGGATTCGCTGGAAGCGAACAAGGGAAATTTTACGGACTCGATGTTGCGCGAGTTTGCGACGTTTTTGGTGGAGAAGTACGAGTGCATCGTGATTGATGCCGGGCGCAGTATCAACGACGATTTGGCGTTGGCCGCGTTGCAGGTTTCGACGTCAGTGTTTCTGGTGACGACGCAGGAGTTTCCGGCGGTCCGCAACGCCCAGCGATATCTGGGCTATTTGATGCGCTTGGGCTTTACGCAGGACCAGATCAAGATCGTGGTCAACAAGTACCAGAAGAAGCCGAGCGGGTTGATCGCGGGGCTCGACCAGGTGAAGCAGACTTTGAACCAGCCGATTTTTTATGGAGTTCCGGAGTCGGGTGCGGTGCTGGCGAGTATCAACAAGGCTCGGCCGCTGGTTACCGACCGGCAGACGTTTGCGGAGATGGACAAGACGTTGCGGGCGTTTGTGGATAAGGCGACGGCCGGCAAGCGGGAGCAGGCGGCGTAACCCAGCATGTCTAGCCGCGCTCCAGTTCGGCCCACCTCCGGCAATGACCGATGGAATACGATTCGTTCGAAGGTCCATGGAAAGCTACTGCTGCTGCTCACCCCGGACCAGCTCCGTACGCTGAACAAGGACGGCGTTCGGGAGCAGTTGGGCATTCATATCGAGCGGATTGTTCGGGAAGAGAACATCCCGCTGACGCATTCCGAGCGGGATCGGCTGATCGAAGAGGTGCTGGACGAGATTTTCGGGCTGGGCCCGTTAGAGATTTTGTTCAAGGACCCGACCATCAGCGACATCATGGTGAACGGCCCGGATTCGATTTACGTCGAACGGAATGGGAAGGTGGTGGAGACGAATATTCGGTTCAAGGATCAGGCGCATTTGCGGATGATTATCGACCGGATTGTTTCAAACATTGGCCGGCGTATCGATGACTCTTCGCCGATTGTGGACGCCCGGTTGGCGGACGGCAGCCGTATGTGCGCGGTGATCCCGCCGCTTTCGTTGATCGGTCCGGTGATGTCGATTCGGCGCTTCGGGAAGCGGCAGTTGACGATTGAAGACCTGATTAAGTTGGAGACGTTTACCGAAGGGATGCACCAATTCCTGGCCGGGGCGGTGAAGGCCCGGTTGAATATTGTCGTGTCTGGCGGGTCGGGTTCGGGCAAGACGACGATGCTGAATACGCTGTCGCGGTTTATCCCCGAAGACGAGCGTATTGTGACGATTGAAGACACGGCCGAGTTGACGTTGGCGCAGGACCACGTGGTGCGGTTGGAAACGCGGCCGATGAACATCGAAGGGGCCGGGGCCATTACGCAGCGAGATTTGGTAATCAACGCGCTGCGTATGCGTCCGGAACGGATTGTGATTGGCGAGTGCCGTGGGCCGGAAGCGATGGACATGATGCAGGCGATGAATACGGGCCATGATGGTTCGATGACGACGACCCACGCCAATACGGGCCGCGATGCGTTTTCGCGTTTAGAGACGATGGTGATGATGGCGAGTTCTTCGATTCCGGACCGGGTGATTCGGCAGATGCTGGCGAGCGCGGTGCAGTTAGTGGTGCACTGTTCCCGGTTGACGGACGGAACGCGTAAGTTGGTTTCGATTGCGGAAGTGGTGGGGATCGAGGGCGATATGGTGAAGATGCAGGATATTTTCGTGTTTGAGCGGGAAGGCATTTCGGCGGGCGGACGGGTGTTGGGGCGATTCCGCGGGATGGGCTATCGCCCGCACGTGGCGCAGCGAATTAAGGCCTACGGCACGAAGCTGAACGATTCGATTTACGATGAGGTCCACGAGGTGGTTGACTAGATGGGCTTTTTCTTTGTCTCTTTTATCATATTCAGCGCGGCGTTTTTAGCGGCGGGTTACTACGTTTATCGGGTGCCGCAACAGCAGGCGGCGGACGTGCTGGGATCTCGCTTGCGGGAATTGAGGGCGCGGAATGGCGTGCGCCCTTCGGGCCGGGGGGACCTGGTTCGGCGGGAGGAACGCGGCTCGTTTGCGTTTTTGGCGGAAGTATTCAGTTGGGGCGGGGTGGTGGGTCGGATTCAGAAGTGGATTCAACAGGGAGATTTGAAGTATCGGGCGACGGATATTATCGGCGTTTGCATCATCTTGTTAGTCGTTTTCTACTTTCTGTTGGGATTCTTCATTCCGCAGTTTCTGATTCGGATTTTGTTCTCGGGCTTGATTGGGTTCATCCCGGTGTTTTTTGTTTTGCAGAAGCGGGCGGCGCGGTTGGCGAAGTTTGAGCATCAGTTACCGGAGTCGATCGACCTGTTTAACCGGTCGATGAAGGCGGGACATAACATTCAGTCGGGTCTCGAGACGATTTCAACAGAAGCGGCGGATCCGGTGAAGCAGGAGTTCAAGAAGTTGATGGAGGAGATGTCGCTGGGGTCGACGTTGGACGCGGCGTTGCATAACCTGGGCGAACGAATTCCGATTATCGATTTGAAGTTTTTCATTACGGGTTTGATTCTGCAGCGACAGACGGGCGCGAATATGGTGAGTGTGCTGGAGAACCTGTCGACTTTGGTGCGCGAGCGTTTGGCGTTGCAAGAGAAGATGAAGGCGGCGACAGCACAGCAACGGTGGTCGGCGGCTTTGCTTTGCGGGATGCCGATTTTCTTTGCGATGGCGCTGTGGGTGATGAAGCCGGAGTATATCGATATTCTGGTGAACGACGAAGTGGGTAGTAAGTTCTTTGCCTATGCGGTGATTTCGGAGACGCTAGGTATTCTCGTGATTCGTAAGTTGTCGAGCCCCAAGATATGATTTCCGCACTCTTTTTTATCCTTTGCTTCGCCGCGGTCGCCGCTCTACTGTGGAGTGGGTTCCAACTGATGCAGCCGGTGGAGAATCCGCTGGAAGACCGGTTGGACATTCTGAGGTCCGTGAGTCGAGGGACGAGTTCCCGTCAGCCGAAGCGGCAGTTCGGAACTGGCTTTTGGGAACGATTTCTGTACATCATCAACTTGGTGCCGGGCGTGGATAGCGTGCTGGAGGAGAGCGAGCAGTTGCTGCGGCAAGCGGGGGTTCGGAAGCGCGAAGCGGTGGCTTACTATGCGATGTTCAATCTGATTTTCCTGCTGATTTTGCTGTTGGCTTCCTGGTTCGTGCAGCCGGAAGATAAGCCGATTTTCTCTCGGGCGCTGGGTTTGGCACCCGCCTTTTTGTTGGGTTGGTTGTTGCCGAAGCAGGTGCTTTACCGACTGATGAGGCGGTATCGGAATAAGCTGCAGGAGTCGCTGCCGGATACGGTGGACTTACTCGGTATTGTGCTGGGGACGGGTCTAGCGCTGGACCAGGCGTTGACACGGGTTTGCGAGGAGATGCAGTTCATCTATCCCGAGTTATCGGGCGAATTTTTCACGGTGGTGATGCAGGTTAAGGCCGGTCAGGATCGCAGCAAAGCGTTTCAGCAACTGGTGCGGAGGACGGGGATTGAAGACATCAAGTCGCTGGCGGCGATGATTATTCAAAGCGAACGGTTCGGCACGAGCTTGTCGCACGCGCTGAAGGTGTATGCGGATTCGCTGCGTTCGCGACGGCGTTTGCGCGGCGAGGCCATGGTGGGTAAGGCTGGTATCAAGATGGTGCTGGCGACGGTCGTTTTCATTCTTCCGGTGGTGTTCATCGTCACGCTGGTGCCGCCGATGTTAACAATGATGAACAACCTGAAGGGCGGAATCGGGTCCAGCGCCGGGCGTTAATCCGAGCGCCGGACCTTAACCGCCGGACCTCAAGCAAAGAGGCGCTGATACTCTTTGGCGAGGCACTTGTCCTGAACGACGCGCATGCCTTTGGGCACGGCGTCGCAGGTGACGCCTTCTTGGAGCCAAGCGTCTTTGAGCCCCAACTGTTGCATTTCAGCGAGCAAGCCGGGGACCGCATCGTTTGTGCGGAACACGTCGACGAGGTCGATTTGATCGGGGACGGCCGACAGGGACGGATATGATTTTTCGCCCATGACGGTCTTTTCGCCGGGATTGATGGGGATAATGCGGTATCCGACCCGCTTCATGAACTCCGCGACAGCGGCGCTCGGTCGTTTCGGCGTGTTCGACAGGCCGACAATCGCGATGGTTCTCACCCGCGAAAAGAGGTCTCTGAGAGCGTCGTCATTCACTGGTAGCCACCAACTTTTCTAACTTCAAAATCCGGCGAAATTTCGCGACTTCCTTGGGATTCAAGGACCGCCATTCACCATGCTTCAATTCACCCAATTCGAGGAACCCGACCTTGACCCGCTTGAGCTTCTCGACGAGACGGCCGAAGTAACGGAACATCATACGGATCTGGTTCTGACGGCCTTCGATGAGTTGTACTTCATACCAGGGGTTCTCCTGGTTTTTGATCATTTTCAGTCCGGCGGGGGCGGTTCGTTTCCCGTGGAGCGGCACGCCGCGGCGGAAATGGTCTTCCTGTTCGTGGGTCAAGTTGCCGGTCGTTTTGACGACGTAAGTTTTGACTAACTGGCTGTGCGCGGCCATGACTTTGTTGGCGAACTCGCCGTCGTTGGTAAGCAGCAGGAGGCCTTCAGATGCGTAGTCGAGCCGTCCGATGGGGTAGACCCGCTCCTTCAAGCCCTTCATTAATTGGCTGACGGTGGACCTCCCTTCGGGGTCGTACATCGTGGTGACGTAGCCAGCAGGCTTGTTCAGAGCGATGTAGAGTAAGCCCTTCGGCTTTTTAATCAGCTTGCCGTCCACCTTGATATGGTCGGTTTCGAGATCGGCTTTCGAGCCCATTTCAACGACGATCTCGCCGTTGACACTGACGCGGCCTTCGAGGATTAACTGCTCGGCTTTGCGTCGGCTGGTGATGCCGACTTTCGAGAGGATCTTTTGCAAACGCTCCTGCATTACACTTGCTCCGTTACCGGTGTAGGCTCTTCTACGACAGGCTGCTCGTTCGCTGGCTGTTCGTTTGCTGGCTGTTCGGGGGCCGCCTTCTGCTCCAGCGCTTCGGAGGTAGCTTCGGCCTCTTCCTCACTGAAGGCGAGGCGCCGTAGCTCTTCAAACTCCTTGAGCGAGGGCAACTCTTTCAGTGAACTCAGACCAAACTGCACCAGGAACTCCTTATTCGTTTTGTAGAGAATCGGTTTTCCGATTACGTTTTTCCGGCCGGCGACTTGGACCAGTTTCCGGTCGAGGAGGGTTTTGAGAACGCCTCCACCTTGGACGCCGCGGATCTCCATGATCTCAGGTGCCGTGATCGGCTGCTTGTAGGCGATCACGGCCAAGGTCTCGAGCGCTGCGAGCGAAAGCTTCAACGGGGCCTTGAGGTTTTTGACGAACAGGCGAACTTGGTCGTGCAGTTCGGCCTTGGTTGCCATCTTGAAGCCGCCGGCGATCTCCTTGATCTGGAGTCCGCGTTCTGGCCGGGCGTAGTCAGCGACTAGTTCGGCGAGCAGGGTCTCTATCCGGGCGATGGGCTCGTGGAGGGCGGCCGCCATCTGCTTGGCTTCGAGTGGCTCCTCGGTGACGTAGATCACGGCTTCGAGGATCGCCTTGAGGTCGACGTCGGAGTAGGTTACGACCTCCGGTTCGGGTTCGATCTCTTCCTCGTTTTCTGGTTCCGGCTGGATTTCGGTGGTGGGATCGATCTCCCCCACGGGTTCAACCAAAGCCGCCATCGCTTCTTCGACAGGGCCCCCTTCACTCACCATCTCTTCCGCAGCGGCCGTCTCGGCCTGATCCCGCGGTTCCAATTCGTCTGCCATAGCTTCCAACTTAACTGTACTCTTCTTCTAATCGGGTGATTGCTTCACCCTCGGGAAACGCCTCTTCGAAGCGATCCGTTCTGGCCAAGCCGATGTCGCCAAATGCTTCCATTTGGACGAGCTTAATGGCCTGGTTCTTTACCATTTCCAGGATGGCCAGGAACATCGCGATCATCGCGTGGCGGCTCCTCTGGCGTTCGAACAATTCTGTTGCCGATACCGAAGCGCCTTTGCGGGTGTCGCGGAGGATGTTCTTAAGGTAGTGGATCATGTCGGGGACCGTGACGTCCTCCTTGGTGATCTCGAAATGCGGGCGGCTCTTGGCGCGCTCAATCACTTTTTGGAGCGTCTGGACCAAATCGAATAGGGTAACGGCGAGGCCCTGCTCTTCTTCGGCCAGGAAGTCTTTCAGCGCCGGGTTCGACCAAGCGGCCTCTTCGACGAGGCGCTTCTGTTGCAACATTTCGGCCGCGTTCTTGAAACGTTCGTGTTCGATGAGGCGGTCGACGAGTTCCTGGCGGGGGTCACCTTGGGGGTCGAGCTTTTCGAGTTCGGGATCCCGGGGCAGCAAGGTCTTCGACTTAATGTGAATCAACGTCGCCGCCATGTAGACGAACTCGGCGCTCAATTCAATATCCAGGGCCGATGCCTGCTCAATATACTGAAGATACTGACCGGTGATTCGGGCTAGAGGAATGTCGTAGATGTTGATTTGGTGCTTGCGAATCAGATCGAGCAGGAGGTCGAGGGGACCTTCATACTGCTCAATGTGAATATTCAACGGAGACGACACGTCCTTTCAGGGTAACACCGTTCAGGGTGTTGGCGTGGCGGGCTTCTTCGTCCACTCGGTAATCCAGTCGAGGACGCTTTGGTACCAAAGCAGACTGTTCTGCGGTTTGCCGATCCAGTGGCCTTCGTCGGGGAAGGTCAGCAGCTTCGAGGGGACTTTCTTCATTTGCAGGGCGGTGAAGAGTTGGAGCCCTTGGCCGAGGGGTACGCGGTAGTCGAGATCACCGTGGATGACGAGCATCGGGGTGCGGAATTCGTTGGCGAAATAGCTGGGGGACCACTTCGCGTAGCTGTCCGGGTTATCCCAAGGCATACCGCGGAACTCCCAGTTGACGAACCACAGTTCTTCGGTTTCGCCGGCCATGCTGCGGAGATCGTAGACGCCTGCGTGGGAGACGAGCGCCTTAAACTTCTGGGTGTGGCCGAGCATCCAGTTCACCATGTAACCGCCGTAGCTACCGCCGGCGGCGGCGAAGCGATCGGGGTCTGCCCAAGGCTGTCCGGCGACGTTATCGACGGTCGCCATGATGTCCTCATAAACCTTGCCGCCCCAATCGTTGTTGATTTCGTCAGTGAATTTTTGACCGTAGCCGGTGGAGCCACGAGGGTTGGGCATGACGACGACGAAGCCGGCGGCGGCGAATATTTGTGGATTCCAGCGGTAGCTCCAAGCTTCGTTCCAAGCACTCTGCGGACCGCCGTGAATGAGGAAGAGAACGGGGTATTTCTGCTGGGGGTTGAAGCCGGTGGGCTTGAGTACGAAGCTCGACACCTTGGCACCTTCGGCACCGTTGACGGTGAGCTCTTCGAAGTCGGGTAGGTCGTAGTCGGCGACGACAACATCGTTCATTCTCGTTAGCGGGGAGATTTGCCCGTCGGCGGAGTTAACGCGGTAGATTTCAGTAGGCCGGGAGCCGCTTTGCTGAGTGAAGACGATGGTCTTGGCGTCGGGGGTGAACTGCATGTCGTCGTAGGTGGCGTTGCCGGAGACGATGGACCGAGCGCTGCCGGCGCCGTTGATGACGAACATCTGGATGCTTTGGCGGCCGCGGTCTTCGACGGTGAAGAAGAGGCGCGTCGAGTCTGGCGTCCAGGTCAGGCTTTGGATGTTGAGATTGATGCCTTCGGTGAGGTCGCGGACTTTGCCTTCAGTGCGCTTCATGACGAAGAGGCGCCAGCGGTCCGCTTCATAGCCGGCGGTCTTTTGGGCGCGCCAAGCGATCCATTGGCCATCGGGAGAGTAGGTTGGGGATACGTCGGCGCCGGGGGTACTGGTGATCTTGGTGGCTTCGCCGCCATCGGGGGAGACGGTGTAGAGGTTGCTGTTGGTGGACAGCGCCTGGTCGGCGTCGGTGTTGACGACGTAGCAGACCTCTTTCGAATCGGGCGAGATGGCGTAGCCGTCTGGTCCGCCAAGGGAGAAGGTGGGCACTTCGAACGGTCCGGGCGTGAGATCCTTGCTCGGTCCGCCTTCTGCGGGCACGACGAGCAGATGGCTACGACGCTTCGATTGCCAGGTGGTCCAATGGCGATAAAGCAGGGACGTATAGACGCGAGCCTTGGTTTTGCTCGCTTTTTCGTCGGCTAGTTTCTTTTCGTTGCAGGCTTCGTCGGTGCACTCGGGATAGACTTCACTGACGAACAGGATCCGCTTGCCATCGGGGAAGAAGGTGAGCCCGGCGGCCTCGGTGGCGATTTTGGTAACGGCATTGGCACCGGTGCCGTCGGCGTTCATCATCCAAATTTGGGAGGAGCCGCCGCGGTCGGAGAGGTAGGCGATTTTCTTGGAGTCGGGTGACCACCGGGGCCGATCGTTGCTGCCTTCGGTCGAGAGGGCGAAAGGGGTGCCGCCCGCGAGTGGAATTTTGTAGATCTGGCTCGTTTTCTTGTTTTCGGCCAAATCGACCGTTTGGACGACGAAGAGGACCGTTTTTCCATCGGGAGACAGTTGGGGGTCCGAAAGGCGCTTCATGCGCATTAACCCATCGGTATCAAATGGCTTAGCGGCCGTGAGGCTAACGGCGAGAGCGGCCCAAAGACAAAGAATCCGCAGCATTCTTCTATTGTAGTGGAGCCCTGCGCGATAATATCGAAGTCAGTCTCATGATTCGCGCATTCAAAAGTATTCTCCCCACGGTGGCCGATTCTGCCTACGTCGATCCCGCTGCTATCGTCATCGGGCAGGTAACGCTCGGTGAGCGTGTGAGCATTTGGCCGAACGCGACGCTGCGGGGCGACGTGAACAAGATTTTTATCGGCGACGATTCGAATATTCAGGATAACGCCGTGGTGCATGTGGAGCACCTGCTTCATGAGTGTCACGTCGGCCAGCGGGTGACGGTGGGCCATGCGGTGGTGCTGCATGGTTGCGTTATTGAAGACGATTCCCTGATTGGCATCGGGGCGATTGTGCTGAACGGTGCTCGGGTGGGGCGGGGTTCGGTGGTGGCGGCCGGGTCGCTGGTGCCGGAAGGGATGCAGATTCCGCCGGGATCGCTCGTGATGGGGGTGCCCGCGAAGCTGCGCCGTGAGGTTTCGGCTGAAGAGCAGGAGCGCTTCCGTTCGAATGCCGCCCACTACGTTAACTTAGGACAAACTTACAAGAATGATCAAAGCAGTTAAGGGCACACGGGACATCCTGCCGCCCGTTTCCGGTGTTTGGAATCAGGTGGAGGCGACGGCACGCGAGGTGTTTCGCTCGTTCAACTATCACGAGATTCGCACCCCGATCTTTGAAGAGACGGCGCTGTTTTCGCGCGGGGTAGGCGAAGAGACGGACATCGTTTCAAAGGAGATGTACACCTTTGACGACAAGGACGGCTCGAAGTTGACGTTGCGGCCGGAGAATACGGCGTCCGTGATTCGCGCCTATATTGAGCATCGGCTAGACCAGATTCCGGGTACTAAACGGCTGTACTATCTGGGACCGATGTTTCGGCGGGAACGGCCGCAGAAGGGCCGCTTCCGGCAGTTTTTCCAGATTGGTGCCGAGGCGATTGGCAACGATTCGCCGGTGCTGGATGCCGAGATCATTGAACTGGTTTCGACCTTGCTCGGCTCGTGTGGCATTTCCGATTCGCGGCTGCTGATTAATTCGGTGGGTGATCCGGAATCGCGCGGGCGTTATGTGGCCGAGTTGAAGGAACGGTTGTCGGCGCATCTGCCGGAGCTGTCGGTGGATTCTCAACGGCGGGCGGTGACGAACCCTTTGCGGGTGCTCGATTCGAAGGATCCGCAGGACCAGCCGATAGTCGAAAAGTTGCCCAATATTCACGACTTTTTGAACGATACTTGTCGGGATCACTTCGCGGCGGTGTGCCGTTACTTGACCGATCGGGGGATCGCTTACGAAGTGAATCCGCGGTTGGTGCGGGGACTCGACTACTACACCCATACGACTTTTGAGTTTTTGCATGGGGCGTTGGGTGCGCAGAACGCGATTTGTGGTGGTGGGCGCTACAACGGGCTGGCTGAGTCGTTGGGCTCGAAGGTGCCGGCGCCGGGGATTGGGTTTTCGATTGGCCAGGACCGTTTGCTGATGGCGGTCGAGGATGCTAAACCGGCTGGGTTTGAGCCGAAGCCCCTGGACCTGTTTGTCGCGCCGATGACAGAAGATGCTTTTAACGCGGGGGCCCGGATGGCGAAGGGCTTGCGGCAGGCGGGCAAAAGCGTGGAAGTTGCTCCGGCGGGTAAGTTTAAGAAACTTTTGGAACTGGCGAGTAAGTCGGGGGCTCGGTACGCTTTACTGATTGGCGATGATGAGATCGCGGCGGGGCGGTTTGGGCTGAAGAATTTGGCGACGGGGGAGCAGATCCCAGTGACGGCTTTGGAACTGACGGGGAGCTTGGGGTAGTGTCGGTCCACTCGGCGGCGATCGAATGGCTGCGGGGGGAGGAGGGGTTTCTCGATAACCGGTACTCTCGCCGCCAGGCGGTTGCTTTCGATGGTGGGGCGAATTGGCGTTTGTCGTCGTCGCCGGAGAGTGTGCGCGTGCCTTTCTCAGACCCGAGCGCGGTGGCGAGTTGCCACATGCTTTGGTTTTTGTCTATTGCGGCGAAGGCCGGGTTCTGCGTCGATTCTTATCGGGATGCGGCGCATGGTCGGATGGCGGAGGACGCGGCGGGGCGAATGGTGATGGCAACGGTCACGCTGCGGCCGCATTGCCATTTTTCGGGTGAAAGGCCGCCGAGTGCTGAGGAGTATCGAGAGCTGCACGACCAGGCGCATCACGAGTGTTTTCTGGCCAATTCGGTCCGGAGCGAAATTCACATCGAGCCTGTATAAGGATCCTTGACAAATAGTAAAGTTAGCTTTTTCTTGGGCACCTTCGGCACTGAGTCACGTGGCGGCCGTCTTTACCAGAACCGAACTTTGTTAACTCTGATCGCGGTCGTCGTGGTGCCAGTTTGGCGCGTCTATTCTCGATGCCCGAGCCGCTTGTGCCCGCTCTGCGGGTGGTTGCGCTGACGCTCGGCTTTGCTTTAATCGGCGTCTGGTGGGTTCGATACTTGCACGGTGTCGATGAATTCGAACGCCCGTTGCATTGGGAGGCGCTTTCGGTGGCCTATGCGGTGACCATCTTTGCGGCGGTTACCTTAGGAGCTTTGGCTCGTGAGTTCCAATGGAACATCTCGCCGGCAACGCTGATTCTGGTTGAACCCCTGCGGGTGGCGGTGTTATGGCACAAGAGCAAGCAGTACCGACGAACAATTCCTTGCGGGTTCTTCGTGCCGATAAGGGCTGGTCGCAAGGCGAATTGGCTGCCGTGCTGGCGGTTTCTCGGCAGACGGTGAACGCGATCGAGACAGGGAAATATGACCCGAGCTTGCCGTTGGCGTTTGCGATTGCGAAAGCGTTCGGATTGCCGATTGAGTCAATCTTCCGGGTTACCGAGGGGTAGGAGGCCGGTCCCGGCAAGTTGCTGGAGTTTCTCCTCGGGGATGCCTCGGAGGCGACCGACGACGACCCGGGCGCTGTAGGACCAGCCAACCAGCTTCCAACTGGCCATTTCTAGAAGGGCCGATTCGGCGCCTTCCCGAACTAAGGTGAGCGTTGCCTGGTCACGGCTGGCGGTGAGTGCTTCAAGCAGCGCGACGGCTTTGTTACGGTCGGTCCAGACTCCGGAACGGACCATGGCCACGAAAGGGGCGATCGGAATCTCTGTCGCCCACCGCGCGTCGGATCGTACAAGCACTCCTAGGGCCCTGGTGGCATTGTTGCGGACGGTGGCGTTGGGGTCGCTGGCAGCGGCGACGAGGCCGGCGATCTGGATGGGCGAGGCGGCCGAGTAGCCCAGGAACTCGCTGGCGACTTGCCGGCTACGGACGTGGGCGGAGTAAGCGAGGACGTTGCGGAGTTCCGACTCGTGCGCTAAAGCGTATTGCCGTATGAGCAGTTGCTGTTTCCGGGCCGCGGGATCCTTGATCAGAGCGTAGCCGGTCGAATCGTCCTCGCTGGCGGCGTCGCCGCCGCGACGGACCGCCTGTTCGATCGAGCGATCGGCGGCATCGGCGAGACGTTGGGCCTCTCGGCCCAGACGTTGGGGGCCGGCCGGCTCGGGGTTGTACGAGAAAGGGCGATATGAGGCTCCGGGGATGCCTACGAATAGGACCTTGCGCCGTTGGTCGTCGCAACAGATGATGGCTACGTCGGTGGGGTTGACGCGGGCCGTCGCCAATGCCGAGCGGACAGTTCTGGGCGACCAACGGGAAGCGCCGATGGCGGCGCGGAGCTTGGCTTCGTCGAGGCCCCGATGGCCAAAGAATTCGATATCGCCTTGGAGACTCTGCCCCCAGGCGGCCAAACTGATACCGAAAATGGCGGACGTCCGTGCACACCTCATATCAATCTGCGAAACTATCAAGATAGCCTTTTTTAGGGGCTCCACGCCTCGTTTCATCTCATTCCATGCCTGAACAAGTACCTTTGGATTTCCTGGGAGAGCTTCGCCGCACGCACTCATGCGGGCAATTGCGCGCCTCCGACGCCGGCTCCCGTTCGCTCCTGATGGGTTGGGTGCATCGCCGTCGCGACCTCGGTGGGGTGATCTTCATCCACCTCCGCGACCGCGAAGGCGTTACGCAACTCGTCTTCCACTCCGACGAAGCCTTCCCGGCCGTCCATGAAAAGGCCGGGATCTTGCGCAGCGAGTTCGTGATCGCCGTTGAGGGCCGCGTTGTGCTCCGTGACGCGGACACGATTAATCCGGATATCCCCTCGGGCGAAGTGGAAATCGTCGTCGAAAAGCTTTGGATCTTGAACGAGAGCAAGACGCCGCCGTTCCCGATGGAAGATAGCGTGGACGTCAGCGAAGACGCGCGGCTCAAGTATCGCTACGTGGACCTGCGCCGGCCCCGGATGCAGCGGAACATCATGCTGCGGTCCAAGCTGAGCTTCGCGATTCGCGAAGTGCTGTACGGGCAAGGTTTTCTCGAGATCGAAACCCCGTTCATGACGAAGTCCACTCCGGAAGGGGCGCGAGACTTCCTGGTTCCGTCGCGGCTCAGTCCGGGCGAGTTTTACGCGTTGCCCCAGTCACCGCAGATCTTCAAGCAGTTGCTGATGATCAGCGGGTTCGAAAAGTATTTCCAGATCGTCCGTTGTTTCCGCGATGAAGACCTGCGGGCCGATCGTCAGCCGGAGTTTACGCAGATCGACCTCGAGATGAGCTTTCCGCAGCAGGAAACCATCTTTGCGACGATTGAACCGCTGCTGGAGCGGGTGTGCGAAGTAGCTGGCTTTGGGTCAGTGAAGGCTCCGTTCCCGCGGTTGACCTATGCCCAGGCGATGCGTAGCTACGGGATCGATAAGCCGGACCTCCGCCTG
>Ga0136639_10000451_pt1 | contig 13516 bp, 11 predicted proteins | sample AntDrymUQ8592106_2_FD_113739 | JGI IMG/M metagenome (GOLD analysis project Ga0136639, IMG submission 113739) | Polar desert sand microbial communities from Dry Valleys, Antarctica - metaG UQ859 (21.06) | ecosystem: Environmental > Terrestrial > Soil > Desert | place: Antarctica: Dry Valley...
CCCGAGGTGCTCGTGGAGCTGGAGCGACGGTGGTGGGAGGAAGCCGAGAGGAACCAGGTCCTGCCCCTGCAGGACGGTCTGCAAGATCGCGTCATGGCCCTGGAGCCAGCACTGTGGCCGGCTCCTGCTGTCGTGGAGATGTACCCCGGCGCCTCTCCGGTGGCCGACGAGGCCGTCCCCTCGCTCGCCGGTGGCTATCGGCTCGAGGTCGAGGTCGAGGTCCCGGCCGACGGCGGGTCCGGGATCCTCGCCGTGATGGGTGACTGGACCAACGGCTGGGCGTTGGCCGTGATCGACGGCTCGCCTGCGTTCCTGCTCAACCTGACCAGCACCCCCTACTCCGTGCGCACCTCGGTCCGTCTGGCTCCTGGCCGGCATCGTGTCGGGTTCCGCTTCGACCCCACCGGTGGAGGCCGGGGCATCCTCACCTGCGACGACCAGGTCATCGGAGCCGGCGCGCTGCCGGACGGGCTAGGCGCGAGCGGTCTGCAGATCGGGGGCGGAGGGCTGCGTCTGGGTCACGACGCCGGGTTCCCGGTCAGCGACGAGTACGCGCCACCGTTCCGCTGGACCGGAACCCTGCACCGGGCCCGCTTCCTGAGCCCCGGCATCCCGGCGCCGACGGTCGATCAGGACCTGCTGCAGGTGCTGCTGCGCTCGGAGTAGCCCAGCCAGCGCTGCAGCAGGTCAACGACTGCTCGACCCAGGCCGGCATGGCGCGGATCGCCTCGAGAGCGCGGACCACGCGACGACCGTGGGCGACCAGGTCACGCTTCTGCTCACACAGGGGCAACGCCTCGCTCTTCGACGGAGCCGAGACCAGGATCCGGAAACCTGCGCGCTCCAGGGCGGCGCAGACGTCAGCGGGCTACATCGGCTGGACCCCGCTCGTGCGCTATCGCGGACCCAGAGTCCCTCCTGGATCGGCTACCGCTATGTTCCGCATCTCCCCCGGGCACGAGCCCGGGTCCCCGAACTCGCGAAAGGTGCGCTCCCGTGGTGCTGGTGGTGGGCGCGATCGGGGCGTTCGTGGCCTGCACCGTGGGTGGTCTCGTCGGCTTCGCGAGCTCCCTCCTGCTGTTGCCCGTCCTGCTCCTGCTCGACGTGCCGCTGTGGGAGGCGGTCTCGCTCAACCTCGCGCTCGCGGTCCTCACCCGGCTGCCGTCGGTGATCGCGCTGCGTGCGCACGTCGACGTACGTCGGACCGCCACCATGCTCGCCGGCACCGCTCCGGGGATCGGGATCGGTCTGCTCCTGGCGGCTGCTGTCCCCTCCGTCGGGCTCGAGCTCATCGCCGGCGCAGCGGTGCTGCTGAGCGGGCTCTACCTCCTCCGGGCACGGGCATCCGCCGGGGACCACCGCGCGCCGCGCGGCGCAGCCACCGTTCTCGCAGGTGCGTGCAGCGGCGCCCTCGGGGTGACCACCAGCCTCAACGGTGTCCCGCCGGCAGTGCTGCTGGCCCGTAGTGGCGCCACGGTGCAGACCCGCCTGGCCGACCTCAGCGTCTTCTTCGTCCTGGGCAACTGCGTCACCATCGCCGCCATCGCGCTCACCCGTGGGCTACCGATGATGGATGGTTCGTCCACCATCGTGGTCTGGCTGGTTGCGGGCATGCTCGGCAACGTCGTGGGGCTCCGGCTGGCGGCATCCGTGGGCGAGGGGTTGTTCGACGCCATGACGATCTGGCTGGTGCTGCTCAGCGGGACCGGCTCGCTCGCCGGCACCGCCTGGGACGTGCTGCAGGCGGCGGGCTGAGCGAGGTGGCGACCCTCGGCGTTCCCGATGAGGACCCTCCGGTCACCGCCCTCAGAAGTCGAAGACCAACCGCGCGGTGGCCTTGCCCGAGAGCACCTCGTCGACGGCCGAGTTGACGTCGTCGAGCTTGCGGGACTCGGCGATGACCGTGGTGCGACCGAGGGCGTGCAGCGCGAACACCTCGGTCAGGTCCTGCCGGGTGCCGACGATCGAGCCGATCACCGAGATCCCCTTGAGCACGGTCGGGAAGATCGGGAGAGCCATCGGGCCATCGGTCTCGGGCGGCAGGCCGACGCAGACCAGGCGACCACCCCGACGCAAAGACGCAAACGCCTGCTCGAAGACGGACGGAATCACTGCGAGCACCACCGCCACATCGGCGCCGCCGAGAGCTTCGATGGCAGCCACAGGATCGGTGACACCCGCATTGACCACGTGGTCGGCGCCGAGCTGGGTGGCCATGTCAAGCTTGGTGTCGTCGACGTCGACGGCGATCACGGTGCCACCGACGATCTTGGCGTACTGGATCGCCAGGTGACCGAGTCCGCCGATACCGAAGACCGCGACCCGCTCGGTCGGCTGGACCTTGGCGACCTTGATCGCCTTGTACGTCGTGACTCCCGCGCAGGCCAACGGAGCGGCATCGTGCGGCGTCACTCCCTCGGGGACGGGGACCACGTAGTCGGCGTCGGCGACGGCGTACTCGGCGAAGCTGCCATCGATCGAGTAGCCGGTGTTCTGCTGCGCTTCGCAGAGCGTCTCCCACCCCTTGACGCAGTAGTCACAGTGGCCACAGGCATGCCCGAGCCACGGGAGGGCGACGCGGTCGCCGACCGCACGGTTGGTGACACCCGAGCCGAGGGTCTCCACGATGCCGACGCCTTCGTGGCCGGGCACGAACGGCGGGCTTGGCTTGACCGGCCAGTCGCCGTGCGCGGCATGGATGTCGGTGTGGCACAGGCCGCTGGCCTCCATCCGGACCAGCACCTGGCCAGCGGCCGGCGTGGGGACCTGGCGATCCTGAATCTCCAGGGGGGACGTGAAGCTGGTGACGACTGCTGCCTTCATGGGGGACTCCGTAGCTCGGATGGGTTCGGGCACCTCAGGATGTCGCGATGCACGCCGTATCAGCAGAGTCAGAGGTCCCACCCGCCGCGGGCCCTCCGTCCCGGCCGGATCGCCAGCTGATCGAGCAGGATGGAGGTGTCTCGCCCGTTGTGTGGCGCCACGTCGTCCTCGGGTTGTGGCGGGGCACCGTCAGGGCACAACGACCCCCACAGCAGGGCTGCATAGCACTGGCAGGGGCGCGAGCAACCCGATGTGATCGAGGGGTCGAGTGAACGTGCCATGAAGGCGATCGACCCAACCCCGCGAGGACATGCCAGCACCAGTGACGCCGAACCTCCTCAGCGTCCGCGGGAGCGCCGACGCACATACCCTGGCACCGGCGTGGCCTGTCCCGCTGGTCCGCACTCCTCACATCCACACCACCTCCTCGAGGAGGCCGTCCATGCACACCCTTGAGTTCGAGAACGTCACCAAGAGCTACGGGCACGAGGTCGTCATCGATGACCTGACCTTCACCGTCCAGCCGGGGAGGGTCACCGGCTTCCTGGGACCCAACGGCGCCGGGAAGTCCACGGCGATGAAGGTGCTGCTCGACCTCGCCAGCGCTGACCAAGGTCGCGCCACGATCGGGGGGCGGCGATATCGAGAGACGACCGATCCAGCCCGAAGCGTCGGGGTGGTGCTCGAGCCCAACGCGTTCCACCCCGGGCGGAGCGGCCGCAACCACCTGAGGGTCCTCGCTGACGGCGCCGGCATCGACGCCGCTCGCATCGAGGAGATGCTCGAGTCCGTGGGTCTGACCCACGCTGCGGACCGCCACGTGGGCGGCTACTCGCTGGGGATGCGACAGCGCCTCGGATTGGCGGCTGCGCTCCTGGGGGACCCGCCGGTGCTGGTGCTCGACGAACCCGGCAACGGACTCGACCCCCAAGGCATCCGCTGGCTCCGCGACCTCCTGCGGGAGCGGGCCGCCGCCGGAGGAACGGTGTTCATGTCGAGCCACATCCTGGCCGAGGTCGAGCACCTGGCCGACGAGATCGTGGTGCTCAGTCATGGCCGGCTCGTCACCACCGGGACTCTCGCTGAGCTCCAGCAGTCCGGCACGTCCGTCCGCACCGCAGCAGCGGAGCCGCTGACCCAGCTGCTCACCGCAGCGGGTGCCACCGTTCACTCCGGCGCCGAGGGCGAGCTCGTCGTACGCGGCATCGGCATCGCCGAGGTCGGAGATCGCGCCTGCGCCGCAGGCATCGCGTTGCACGAGCTCAGCCCCCGGGCCGGCTCCTTGGAGGAGCTGTTCCTGGACTGGACGAGCATCGACCCCCACCCCGACGACACCACCGGCACCACCATGACGACCGAGCCCGAGAGACAGGCACGAACGCTATGACCACCAGGCGCGGACTGGTACGCGGAGAGATCCGCAAGCTCACCACCACCAAGCTCCCGTGGGGCTTCCTGGCCGCCATCGTCGTCATCGCCGGTCTGGACGCCGCGATCGTCGCGTTCGCCACCGACATGGATGGCAGCAAGGCCTTCGTCGCCACTGCTGCGGACCAACAATCGCTGATGGCCTTCGCCTCCAACGCCATGATCGGCGCCAGTCTGTTCGGCGCCATCGCGGTGGCCAGGGAGTACGGGCACCACACGGTCGTGCCCATGTTCCTCACGTCCCCCGACCGCACCCGAGCAGTGCTCGCCCAGCTGGCTGCGGTGCTGATGGGGGGCGCTTTGCTGGCCTTCCTCGGACAGGCCCTGGTCGTCACCGGGGTCGCCCTGGCGTTGCCGAGCACCGACCACGGCTTCCTGCTCTCGGGCGGTGACCTCGTCCGGCTCTTCGCAGCCACGACGTTCGCCGGAGCGATCGGAGCCGGCTTCGGGGCCGGGCTCGCCGCTCTCATCCGGAACACCGGTGGTGCGGTCACCACCGCCTTCCTGGTCCTCTTCGTCATCCCGCCGCTCGCCGCACAGATGTTCAGCGAAGCAGGATCCTGGATCCCGAACGCCCTGTTCGCCGTCATCTCCGGGGTCAGCGCCGACGTGAGCCTGTGGGCCGCACTGTTGACCGTGGGCGCCTGGGCGGTCGTCCCCGCGGCCGCTGGGCTCGTGGCAGTCCAGCGACGAGACGTGGTGTGAGACCGATGACGTGTCCTGCGACGGGACCGAGCTCATGAGACCGAGCGCTTCGTACGTCGATCTCTCCTGGCTGCCACTCGGCGCTGGAGGTCATGCTCGACGATGATCGCTACGTCATCGAGGTGACCCCGGCGTGGGGACGGGCCCACGACCCCGGTGCGGTCGTGGCCGGTGGTGCCGTTGGGTCGCGGGCGCTGGGTCGGCTGCGCGCCTTCCGCTATGAGATCCACCGCAGCAAGGGCGGCGTCATCCCCGACATCGACTTCGCCGTCGCCAGTCCGCAACGCCTGAGCCACGACCGTCGTCAGGCCGAACAGCTCCTCGGGCTCGTGGCCCAGTTCCCGGGCACCACCTGGGGCCGCGACGAGCTCGCCACGGGCGACATGTGGAACTCCAACTCCCTGACCTCATGGCTCCTGGCCCGGAGCGGCCACACCATGAGCGACATCTCGCCACCCGAGGGCGGCAGGGCACCGGGCTGGTCCGCCGGCGTGGTCGTCGCCGACCGGCAGCGGCTCACACGTTCCTGGATTCCTTGACTGGGTGTGCCCGAAGGGCCACGAGGGTCCTAGTGCCTGCCCGGCCGTGTCTTTGTCCCCCTCCCGTCGCTCTGACACGGACCTAGGTTGAGGTGACCATCCGATCGACCCTCAGCAGAGCAGGCGATACCCATGCCCGTCCTTCTCATGACCGGCTTTCCCGGCTTCCTGGGCTCAGCCCTCCTCCCCCGGCTGCTCGACCGCCGCGAGGGGTCCCGGGCCCTGTGCCTGGTGCAGGCCCAACACCTGCAGACGGCCAGCCATCGCCTGGCAGAGCTGGTCCGCGACCACCCGCAGCTCGACGGACGGATCGAGCTGGTGGAGGGCGACATCACCCTCCCCGGGCTCGGCCTGGACGAGGACGAGGACGGCGCCTTGGCCGAGGTGGACGAGGTGTGGCACCTGGCTGCCGTCTACGACCTGGCGGTGGGAAAGGACCTGGCTCAGCGGGTCAACGTCGACGGAACGGCCCACGTCCTGGACTTCTGCAGGACCCGGGCGGCGTTCAAGCGCCTGCAGTACGTCAGCACCTGCTACGTCAGCGGCACCTACGACGGTGAGTTCGGGGAGGACATGCTCGACGAGGGGCAGCCCTTCCGCAACCACTACGAGGCCACCAAGTTCGAGGCCGAGAGGCTGGTCCGCGAGGCGATGGCGCAGGGCCTGCCGGCCACCATCTACCGACCGGGGATCGTGGTCGGTGACTCGGCGACGGGCGAGACGCAGAAGTACGACGGGCCCTACTTCCTGGCGACCTTCCTGCGCCGCCAGCCACCGATAGCGCTGGTCCCGGCGGTCGGTGACCTCGACGAGGTCAGGGTCTGCGTGGTCCCGCGGGACTTCGTCATCGAGGCGATGGACCGGCTCTCGGTCCTGGACACCTCACGAGGACGCACCTATGCCCTCACCGACCCTCACCCGCCGACGGCTCGCGAGCTCGTCGACACCTTCGGCCACCGGCTGGGCAAGCGTGTGGTCTGGGTGCCGCTACCGCTCGGGCCGACCCGGGCGCTGGTGGGCGCGATCCCTGGGATGGAGCGGCTGCTGGGCCTTCCGGCGGAGTCGCTGGACTACTTCGCCTCCCCGACCACCTACTCCACGACCAACACCACCGACGACCTCGCCGACCTGGGGGTGACCTGCCCCTCGTTCGAGAGCTATGCGGGGCACCTCATCGACTACATGGTGTCCCACCCCGAGGTAGACGCGAAGGCGATGGTCTGACGATGACCGAGCGAGCAAGCACGACGCCCACCACCTCACTCGTCGTCGAGGTGAGCCTGGCCGGGTCCGACCGGGACTACGACGAGCAGGTCACCTTCCTCGACCGGGACTTCCGGATCGTGCGGGTCGGCACCGACGGCGACCTGGACGCTGCCGGGAACCTCGTGCACTCCTGGGCGGGGCGGGCAGACGCGATCGCGGTGAGCGGTCTTCGCGAGGCCCGCGCCGCTGGCCTGCGCAGAGCCAGCCTCGCGACGATCCTGACCCGTGACGGATCCGAACTCCAGGTCCCGGTCACCGACGGCCACGGTCTCTCCGACGTGCTGCAGGAGTGGTCGGTCCGCCATGTGCAAGCCGAGATGCCGGGCTTCTTCGACAACGCCCGGACCGTGTTCCTCGGACACGTCCGCCACAACCGCACCCTGCGGGTACTGCGCGAGTTCACCGCCAACATCGAGCACGCAGACCCGCTGCACCGCCTGAACCTCCCGGGTCGGTTGCACGCCAACCCCGCGCTCGGGTTGGCCACGGACCTGGCGCTGTGGCCCACCCGGATCCTCCCCGACGTCGTACCCGACCTCGTGCGCGAGCAGCTCAGCGCGCCAGCCCAGCAGGTGGGCACGGCGCTGGTCCGCCGGGCGGCCCGCGAGTGCGACATCCTGGTCGCCAGCTACGCCGAGCTCGTGGGCCTCGACCTGGCTGACCTGGCCGGCAAGACACTGATCACCTCGGCCATCTCGGAGGACCAGGTGGCCGAGCTCGCCTCTCGCGGCGTGGACCTGGTCGTCGATGCCACCCCTCAGCCGTTCGAGGTCACGGTGAGCGCCGCCACCCTCGAGGCGATGATGCTGGCAGCCGTGGCCACCACCGGTGAGCTGACCAACGACGACCTGCTCGACATGATCGTCTCCTCCGGGCTCCGGCCGCGTCTGATCCGACCCAACGGACCTCGCCGCAAGAGCAGGTTCGCGTTCGTCATCCACCCGCTCTCCCGGAACTTCTTCGCCAACGTGGCCCCGCTCGGTCTGCTGATGAAGGTCTCGCCTGCCCCCGTCGCGGACCTGATGGAGAAGGCCCTGGCCTACTCCCCACCGTTCACCTACAGCCACGTCACGGGCATCACCTCCCCGACCGGCGCGGAGGCCGAGGGCTGGCTGATCACGGTGGGCGGAACGCCGAAGGAGCTGTTGGCCCACGACCCCGAGTTCACCTACGCCAAGCTGCTGGCCGCCGCGGAGATCGCCCAGAAGCTCGGCGCCCAGGTGATGGGACTCGGGGCATTCACCAAGGTGGTCGGCGACGCAGGAGTGACCGTGGCCAAGCAATCACCGCTGCCCGTGACGACAGGGAACAGCTACAGCGCCTCCGGGGCGCTGTGGGCTGCCCACGAGGCCGTCAACCAGCTGGCACTCCTCGACGTCGACGATCAGGGCCGCATCAAGGGCAAGACGATGGTCGTCGGCGCCACCGGCGCGATCGGGTCGGTGTGCGCGCGGCTCCTGGCCCTAGCGAGCGACGAGCTGTGGCTGGTCTCGCCAGAGACGGCGAAGCTGCTCGCACTCAAGCACGACATCGAACGGGAGCACCCGCGCGCCACGGTGCACGTCGCGGCGACACCTGGTGAGCACCTGGCCGAGATGGACGTCATCGTCACCGCGACCTCGGGCGCCGGCAAGCGCGTCCTCGACATCATGGCCGTCAAGCCCGGCTGCGTCATCACCGATGTCGCCCGGCCGCTCGACCTCTCCGCCGAGGACGTGGCCAAGCGGCCCGACGTGCTGGTCGTGGAGTCCGGGGAGATCGAGCTGCCCGGTGAGGTCCGGATGAAGGACATCGGACTGCCACCCGGAGTCGTCTACGCCTGCATGGCCGAGACCGTCGTGCTCGCCCTGGAGGGGCGCTACGAACGGTTCACCGTCGGTCGCAACATCGAGTGGGAGAAGGTCAAGGAGATCTACCGACTCGGGCTCAGGCACGGCATGAAGCTCGCGACGATCTCCGGGGTCAACGGCGTCTTCACTCCTGAGGACATTGCAGAGATCCGTGAGCTCGCCCTGGAGCGCCGCCGTGAACTGGCAGGCGTAACCACCATGCGATGAGCGTCGTTGACTGCGCGTGCACCTACCTCGCTTCCTGCTCCCCCTCGTCGCCTGTGCCCTCGCCCTCACGGCGGTGCCCTCCGCGCTGGGCAGTCCTTCGGATGACTACCTCGGCCCGCACTTCGGCAACGGCAAGCTGCCGGCCGAGTGCATCACGGACCGGGACCCGATCAACCCTGACAACCTCTGCTATCACATGAAGGTCGGGCTCAATGCGCTCGATTCGCCCAAGGTGGACGTGGATGTGTTGATCCCGGTCTCGCCGGCCGCCGAGCGCGACATGCGGGTCGCGACCCAGGCTGTGCAGATGTGGGACGAGGGGTTGCACTACCTCGCCGACCAGATGGACCTCGACTGGCTGTCCGACGGCTTCGAGATGGACGTACGCACGCGCCTGGTGCCCGTGGACGCCAACAGCATCCCCCTCGACCCGATCAACCTGGTCGACCCCGAGATCATCGTGGTCGTCTCCAACCCGATCGGCGGCATCGGGATCGGCATCGACCCGACCGCCTTCGGCGGCGAGCTCGGGCTCTACGACGACCAGGGGCTTCCCTGTGCCGAGGTGGCCAACCCGTTCAGCATGGACGCCTGGGAGGCGCGGTCCGGTTTCGAGCAGCACGGCGGCGAACCCGGAGGCGTCTACGTGCAGGACTGCGGAGGCGTCGGAGGCAATGTCTGCTTCGCCGTCAACGGTGCGGTCGACCCGGTCCCGGGGCTCAGCGACTTCTTCCCTCTCTTCGAGCTCGTCAGCCACGAGTTCGGTCACTGCCTCACACTCGGCCACGTCGGTGACGGTGCGGATGGTCCATGGGGCCCGACCCCGACCAACGACATCATGGCCTACAGCACCGACCCGCCGTTGGTGAACAAGTGCGTCTCCACGCTCGACGTCGAGGGCTTCGCCCTCCGCATGAGCAACTACCTCGACGTCAACGGTGACGGCAAGGTCAACGTCCGCGATCGGTTGGCCCCCAACGATGTCGAGGGGGACGGTCTCAACTCCTTCCAGGTGCAGAACCCGGCCGACCACCGCTACGCCTCGGCGACCGGCAACCCCGGCGACTGCCCGCAGCCCGACGTGTCCCTCGTTCCCGGTGCCGAAGGAGACTTCATGCCGAAGGCCGTGAGCACGACCAAGCCGCAGCTGAGCGTGGGCTCGGTCATCCGGAAGCAGGGGCTCTTGAAGGTGCGCGGAGTCGCCGAGCGCGTGTCACGCCAGCAGCCGCCGACCTCGACGTCGGGCGGCAGGATCGACACCTCCGGAGACTCGGTCTCACCCATCACCGACATCACGGACGTCAAGGTCAAGGTCTCCAAGACCCACCTCGACGCCACGGTGGAGGTCGGACGACTCTGGCCGGTCATGTACGGCACCTCACTGGTGGCCTACAGCCTCACCATCGACGGACGCCGTCTCGACTCGTTCATCCCCACCGGCGCCACCGACGGTGAGCCGGTGGTCCTGGACAACGGCACCGGCTACCTCCTGCCGGCTGGCACCGCGAAGTGGAGTGCCACCAACGACACGGTGAGCTTCCACGTCCGGCGCGACTACCTGGCCGACCAGCAGATCCAGGCGCCCTACAACGTCTATGCCGTGACCGGCTACCACGCGCGGACCAACGACTGGATCGCCACCGACGACGTGGCGCCCAACAAGCGCAACCTCGATGTCGCCGGACCCCGGATGACCCGCGAGACCCGCGATGCCCCGGTGGCCACGAAGGTGACGTCCAGGACGTACGCCGGTGGCAGCGGGACGTTCCTTCCCAGCGACTCCACGTTAGGCGTGGGCCTGATCAGCGCGGTCGACAGCCGTGACTACGTCAACGTGCCGATCGCAGTCCAGTCCTCGGTGCTGGTGACGCTGACGGGTGACGGAAGCTCCAGCCTGGGGTTGACCGTCGGTGGTGGATCGTCGCAGCAGGTCATCGAGAAGGCAGATCCCAACGTGCTGCAGGTGCTCGTGCCCTGGGCCCGACGTGACCTCACCGTCACCGTCGACCCACAGGAGGTCTTCGCCCCCTCGGCCTACACCCTCACCATCAAGCGGACCAGCGTGATCGCCGACCGCGACGACGACGGCGTACCGGACATCGCCGACAACTGCGTCAACGCCAAGGGCCCGAGCACCGGGGCCGGCTGCCCGGACTCCGACGGCGACGGCATCTTCGACACCCTCGACCGGTGCCCGAAGATCGCTGGGATCGGCGCCGACGGCTGCCCGACCCGCGCCGGCGAGAAGGTCGTGGCGTATCTCGACGGCACGAAGGTCGACTCCTTCAGCATCGTCACTCGCCACGGTGCGGACCGATTCGTGCTGGCGTCGAAGATCGCTCCCGGCAAGCACACCCTGAAGATCACGTGGTTCGACGGTGGCAAGCTGGTCAAGGTGGTCAGGCGCGCCGTTCGCTGACGCGCCCGACGCTGCGGCAGGCGCGCCGTAGCCACGCCGTGCTCAGCGCCATCACGGGTTCTGCACGACGATCGACACCGCAGCAGCTGGTCCCATCCCTGTCGTCGTCGTCGTCGTCACCTCAAAGGTCATCTCGGAAGCACCGGCGGGGACTGCCGTCGGGACGTCGAGCGTTGCGGTCGCCTGTTCTGCCACGTCGAACGGAACGGTGCCGAGGTCCTGTCCGCTGGCTCGGGCGGTGATCGTGCCGGAGCAGCCCCCGCTGCCGGGCCCGCAGCTCACCTGCACCCCGACTCGCCCCTGGTCATCAGGCGCCAGGCTGGTGCTGGTGAGGCTGAGCAACGACGGGAAGGACACTCCGGTCGGCGAGTCATCGCCGTGGGGGTCGAAGCAGCCGTCGAACTCGAAGACGGGATTGGTGACCTCGCGTCCCTGCGCGTCGGTGATCGTCAAGAAGCCGGTCAGCTTGCTGGGACCACTCACGGTGTAGCAGTCGTTGCTGTGCACGTTGAGCTCGAACTTGCCATAGCCCTCGGGCGGCAGCGGCCGCTCCGGATCGTCCCAGCCGACGAGGCAGACCCAGTCACCGCCAGGCCCCACGTCGGGGACGTCGGGACCGTGCTTGTCGCACATCGCCTCGGCATGCAGCGATTCCGGCGTGAGGTCGTGGCGTCCGAGGATCCGTGCCTGCTCGACGTAGAGGTTGGCGAAGGTCGTCGCGAGCGAGCGCTCGAGCCGGGGACGCGTGACGCTGCTGCCACTACCGGTGGCGAGGACCGCCGATCCGAGCAGGACGACGCCCGTGAGGGCGATCAGGATCGAGATGATGATGCGGCGCATGAGATTCACCCTCCGGTGATGTCGCGACGACGGAGCAGGACGAAAGCAGCCGTGAGGGAGACCCCGCACCAGATGGCGCTGACCAGCAGCCCTTCGACCAGGGGGCTGGTGAATGCAGGCTCGGTGAAGAGCCCGTGCCAGGACTCGAACGACGTCGTGACCAGGAACGGACGGACGGCCTCGACGCCACCGAGCGCGCCGACGAGCTGCATGACCATGCCGAGGACGACGGGCGCGGCGATGCCGACGGCCGGGTTGCGCGACCAGACCGAGAGCAGGATCGCGACGGCGGTGAAGGCCAGGGTCGGTGGCAACATCGTGGCCCAGCTTCCGGCCACCAAGCGCAGGGCTTCGCCGGCAGCGATGGTCTGTCCGGAGAGCCCTGTCAGCGGCTGGTGACCGACGACGAGCATGCTGGAGAGGATCGTGGAGGTCGCCAGCACCACGAGCACGAGCGTGGCGAATCCGCACGCCGTGATCGTCTTGGCCCAGAACAGGCGGGTCCTGCTCGTGGAGCGGGTCAGCACCGTCTTCCAGGTCCCGTGCTGGTCCTCGCTGGCGAACAGGTCGCCCGCGACGATCGCCGTGAGCAGGGGCAGCACCCACTGCGACGCGAAGCCGAGCACCAGCAGCGCGAGGGCGAAACCGTTCTCGGTGGCGAACCTGCCGAAGAGCGTGTCCTTGGGGGGTCGGGACTGGCCGTGGATGACGACCACGATGACGACTGGCGCGAGCAGCGAGACGAGCAGGACCGCGCGCGCCCGACGCTGGGCACGTAGCTTGCGGACCTCCCACCGCAGCGCGGCGAGGGCACCGGGACGAGCGCGCGGGACATGGTCGGGCTCGACCGTCGGAGCCGCGGCCGGGGTCTGCACCGTCGTCATCGACCGACCGCCTGGAGCCGCGCGGGGCGCTCGAGAGACTGGTGGCTGGCGTCGTCGGTGAGCATGAAGAAGAGTGCCTCCAGCGGCGTCTGGGTGGGCGTGAAGGCCAGCAGGCCCATGTCGGCGCGCACCAGCGCCCCGACGTACGAGGACACGTCGGCGGGCGGGCCCGTCACCGTGAGCGCCGCGTCCGGGTCGCGGCCCACGGTGATCGTCGGGTGGTCGGCGGCCAGCGCTCGCGCACGGTCGTCGTCGGTGGTGGCCAGGGCATGGCCGAGGCCACCGGCACAACGAGGTCCGCTTCCCCGCGGACAGGGCTAAGGGCCCTGGAGCGCGTGTGATCGCCCCAGGGCCCCTGGCCCCCTACCTCTCGACGCGCTGACCCGTCAGTGCGACAGCGTTCCCCCCGGGGCATCGTCGCTGACAGCGGTCTCGGTCCGGTCCACGTGGGTCACCGTGAGGTAGATGACCGTCGCGAGGATGGTCACGAGGAAGACCACGCTGGTCATCAAGGTGCCCAGCCCGAGCCCACCCTCGCCGCGCGGCAGGGCGAGG
>Ga0136639_10000452_pt1 | contig 13495 bp, 13 predicted proteins | sample AntDrymUQ8592106_2_FD_113739 | JGI IMG/M metagenome (GOLD analysis project Ga0136639, IMG submission 113739) | Polar desert sand microbial communities from Dry Valleys, Antarctica - metaG UQ859 (21.06) | ecosystem: Environmental > Terrestrial > Soil > Desert | place: Antarctica: Dry Valley...
GCGATCGATAGTCGATCGAAACTGTCGATAATTTGGCTGACTCAAAACTCTGTAAGTTTAAACACTCTTACTCAAGGTAGTCGTTGGGTACTCTGGCCGAGCGCTACTGCTAAAACAGACGAAAAAATATTAGTAAAACACGATTTACCGGGCTTGCAAATTCGCTCCGATCGACCTTTAGAACTTCAGTTACAAGATTCTTTGGAAAGAGCCATTAGTTATTAAGTGGCGCATTTAAATGTGCAAAAGCTTAACTCGCGAGCGGAGACGTTCGCACTGCGGCACTCCGAAAATTATGATTCTGATACCAACTAGAGTGTAAGCTTTTCCCAATTTAAATAACACATTTGGGGCGGACAATCTTAGCCAGCCCCACAAGATTTTAATTGTAAAGAGATATAGCAACCGCTTTCGTCGGTTAGGACATAGACTGGAAGTGGTTCAATGTGCTAATTCAATGACCCTAGTTCCCTGCGGGTAGCAACGGATATTTATCAGCCGGCTGCAAATTGACCCCGAAATAATTTATTAATCTAAAATCTCAATAAACATGATAAACTACAGGAATGTAATCCCTAAACTTGAGCGTCTTACAGGGTCAGGCAATTGCTTGGCAAGTTAAGAGCAGCTTAGATTACTCTGACTCCGGTCACGGACATCACATCTCATTCACCAAACAGGAGAAAAAATGAGTTTCTGGGATCAATTAAAGCAGAACGTATCAAACATTAACAATTCTTTGCAAACCAATATTTCCAAGTTTAAAAATAATGAGTTTGCTGATGCCTCAATGGCAATGTGTGCATTGATTGCTGCTGCTGATGGCACTATCAATTCCGCTGAAAGACAAAAGACGGCGGCTCTAATAGTTTCAAATGAAACACTCAAAATTTTTCCAGCGTTGGAATTGAAGCAAAAATTTGAATTCTATTGTGAGAAGCTATCACAAGACTTCGATTTTGGTAAAATTGAGGCTATCCAAGCCATAGCAAAACTCAATAAAAAACTAGACCAAGGTCGTGCTGTCATCCAAATCGGCATTATTATCGGTGGTGCAGATGGTAATTTTGACAGCGATGAAAAGAAGATTGTCAAAGAAGCTTGCCATGCTGTAGGCATTAATGCTGCGGAATTCGACCTTTAAATTCAGCTATTTCCTGGTTGATGCCAATCAATTCTTCAATGCTTGATATTTGCGAATAGCATTGTTCATCGAGCTTATTTGCTCTCCATGAAATGACGGAGGCATTAAGCTATGAACAGTATGAACCAGTCCATTGTGCATGACATCGGTCGGAAGTGCAGAATGATCGAGTCCTAGTGTATGTCCTATTTCATGGGCAATGGTATTTGCAATTAAGTTAGATAGTTGATTGACACTAAGGCTGGCATTGTCAGAAGCATAGAATACTTGGTCAATGCGAATAATCGCCCGATATGTCACCATTCCAGACTTGAAACTAGCCACGCCGAGATAGTCAACGGGCTGATTATCCGCGAATATATAAACATGAGTAAAGTCTTCACCCCACTCTTGGCGATCGGGGGGCTCAGAGGTCAAAAATACCTTGATGCTTCTAAAAGCGCCGTAGAGTTTGGAGAAGGCGTCCATCAGCAGGGAAAAGATCGCTTCTCTACTTTCTGGTGCGACATCCATTCCTGATACATCTACCCAAATGCAGCGGCGAAAATCGCTATCCTTATCCCTGAGAAATCCTCCACAGGAAGGGCAAAACTCCCACTGAGGCTGGATGCGAGAACCACAACTCTGACAGCGGAGTTTCGGGGTTCTAGTTAGGTTTAGCCGTTGAGAAAGGGGAAGTTTTAGCTGGCGATTGTGTTTGGTTAAGTCTAGGCGATCGTACAGAGACATTGACTGAGTGTAGGAATTTTTTATGGTAATATCTTGTTAATTTGAGCTAATTTTAGCTAGGATTATGGGTTGAGTTGACAATTGCCAGACTCTGCAACAAAATGCTCCGATTTCCCTATTTTAATATTCCTTTCAATCTTGCTTGCTTAATCCAAGCGGGAAATTCATTCAGCAATCTTTCATACAATTGTTCATCAGTGATTTTTCCCAAATCGTCTAAATGAAAAAAATTAGCGTTATCAACCAGCCGGCCACCCATGCTGTCTAGTCTTTCCAGAATTCCATAGTTAAAACCAGCCAATCCAACAAATTGCCAAAAGATCGGATACTTTGCAGCGTCAACTATAGATTTTTTAATTTCTTGCTCATTAGTAACGCCTCCATCACTGAGGAAAACAATAAATGTAGGCAGTTTACTAGGCTTTTCCTGAGTATACTTCTTTATGACATCTTGTATTACCAAACTTTCATTGTTTCCCCCGCCTAATTCTAGCATCAGAGAAGGCATTTTTAAAACAAGTAAAGCTCTCTTCATTTCGCCAGCTTCTTCTTGAATGTAGCCATCAACATTTGTCTCCGTCACCGAGCTTGTTCTTTTGAATGTTGAGCCAAAAAACCAAACATCTAATGTGGCATCATCATCCAGTCTACTAGCTATTGGAACTATTCTTTCAAGGAACGCTTGTACTGCACCAGAACTATATTGATGGCTCATAGAGCCAGAAATATCCAAAACTAAAGCGACTCTTGCTAGGAGAGTATCAATCCCTTTCTTTTTGAGACAAATATCTACTTTTGCTTTTAAAAGGCTGATGTCTGCTTTTTTTGTAATATCAATAGGTTGCTGTTTGGTCTCTTTTTCAGAAGTTAATACAGGACTCTCTACTTTCTTCTCTTCCTGTTTAGTCTCTACAAAATACCTATCCACAAAACTTTGCAATCCGGCCTTATAGCCTTCCCCTACTGCTTGAAATCTCCATTCCAAATCTTTTCTATACAATCTGCCAAACTCCAAAGCTGTCTCTTGAGAAAAAGCTTCTTTTAAATCGTATCGAGCTAACTCGCTTCCTGTCTCTTGGTTGTAAAGCCTGATAAAGGCATTTTTTATTTGACTAAAATTTTGGTTTTTTTCTGGCGCTTCGTGAATGGTCACAACAAAAACTATTTGCTCAATAGCAATCTTTACTTTTGTTAAATCTACATAAATTGTCTCATCATCCTCTTCGCCTTGCCCCGTTCTATTATCTCCTGAGTGCCTCAAAGACCCATCCAACGATGTCAGATTGTTGTAGAATACAAAGTATTTTTCATGAAGAATTTTTCCAGCAGCGCCTAACATAAACACAGAAGCATCAAGATCATAGCTCTGTCCAACCAGGCTCGCTTCCCAACCTAAGCCGATCGCCACCTGCTTTAAATCGGGAGCTACTTTAGAAAGGTTAAACCTTTCACCCTTAGTTAATTGGATTCCCATTCTAGCTGTTTCCCTTCAATGTAAATTCGGCTGATTAGTTCAGGTATTTCCAGAAAAAAAATGGTCTTCATCGTTGTAGCCCCTTCTGATTCCAGCAAGTAAGAAGCATCTAGGTATTGAGTGAGTTGTTAAGCATAGGTTTTCACAAGTTCCTGTAACCCATCAACCTTAACACCGTTACCGATCGCCGCCATTTTCCACTCATCATTATGCTTGTAGATTTCTGCCATGAGCATCCCCGTCATGCCTTTGTATTCAGAACCTGATAGGTTATATTTTGCAAGTTCTTGATTATTAGACTGATTAACCAAACGCACAAACGCATTTTGAACTTGTCCGAAGTCTTGCTTGCGTGAAATGCCATCGTAAATGTTAACTGTAAAAACCAGTTTGACAATTTCCGAGGGCATCCGAGATAAATCGACGAGAATTTGCTCGTCATCCCCGTCTCCGGCCCCTGTGAGATTATCACCTAGATGCGTAATAGCTCCTGAACGGTGGGAGAGATTACCAAAATAAACGACATTGGCCATATCCTTCACTTTGTCATTTCGATCTAAACAGATCGCTGAGGCATCCAGGTCATAATCTGGAGCATTGCTAAAAGCCCCAAATAAACCCCCACCCGATCGTTTTGCTACATCCCAGCCTAATCCGCAGATCAGTTTTGTTAGCCCCGGCGCTTCTTTGGAAAGCGAGATCCGCTGTCCTTTTTGCAGGTTAATTCCCATGTGTTTTACCTTTTAGCTTTTAGCTGCTATAGCGATCGAGTAATGCTTGTAAACCACCTTGATAACCGGAGCCCACTGCATTGAGACGCCACTCGCCGTCTTTGCGATAAAGTTCAGCCATAATCAGCGCTGTCTCTATGGAATAATCTTCTACAAGGTCGTAGCGAACAGCTTCCTGTTGTGTTTGGGCATTAACGATTCGCACGAAGGAATTTTGCACCTGACCAAAATTTTGATGGCGTTGCTGTGCTTCATGGATGGTGACAGTTACAAGAATTTTTTGGACATCATTAGGAACTTTTTTGAGGTTAATTTTGATAACTTCATCATCCCCCTCGCCTGCCCCGGTGAGATTGTCTCCCATGTGCTGTACAGATTTGTCGGGATCTGGACTTGTGAGATTGTTGTAAAAAATGAAGTGATTGTCAGAAATTAATTTGTCATTAGCACCTAAGAGGAACAATGCTGAGTCTAGGTCAAAGTCTAAACCCGTGTCTGTAGCTTTAACGTCCCATCCTAGTCCTATGGATACTTCTGAGAGGCCGGGTGAAATTTTCTCAAGCGATACTCGTTGTCCTTTCGTCAAAGATACTGCCATTATTTAATCTTCCTCTTTATTAGAAGTGGTGAGGGAGGCGCGGACTTAAAAAGTTTTTTAAGTCTTTGCTGGAAAAGAGCGTATAATTTTCAATCTTAAATAAGAATATTGGCTAACTGTACAGATGTCAATAGGGATTACAAATGTTTATTATTTGGAGGTTTGAGTACAAAGCAATCATGCCCTGCCTCTCACATTAGTGGTGCGATCTCAGCTTGGGTATTGTGATTGTGTAGTTTGACAAACTCCCCGCTACTTTGCCAAGTTTGTGATGCCAGTGACCATTACCGGGGGTTGCCACAGGGCAGGCAGCTTGGAAGTCTCGTGTTTCGGCAGATCGACGGCACAATTCGATGGTGTTGCGACTGATTCCAAAAACTTTAGCGGCTTCGATTTTCTTCATGCCATCCAACTTTAGCCATTGGATGACCTTCTGACGGAGGTTGTAATTTTACGGTTTGGGCATGGGCACAGCGAAGCTGTCGCTCCGCAGGACTTGGGACTACTTCTATGCTATGTCCTAACAGCCTTGGCGGTTGCTATAGTTTAGTTTAAATCGCGAGCCGATCGCACTTATTACCCGATCTAAAAATGTCAATCCCGGTTAATCCGTAGTGTCGGGGAGAGTTTCGACTACATACTCCGGTACATACTCAGCAACCTTTTCAGGTCGATTTTCTGGCAATTTTTCTGGCAATTTATAGGGCAAATTTTCCGGTGGATGTTCCCGCCTCACCCGCCGGATCGGGAGATTTGCAATCAATGCTGTCGCCCGCTGATCGCTAGCTAGCGCAAACTCCGACTCATTAGTATCGATTTCCACATAGCGAGACACCACCTCTAGAATTTCTCGGCGCATCGACTCAACCATTTCTGGGCTGAGCTCAGAGCGATCGTGGGCTAAAACGAGTTTCAGGCGACGTTTTACATCGTCGCGGCTGTTGTCAGGGGTGCGCGGGAAAAGTCTTTCGAGAAGTGTGTACAGCATGGGTATATCTGGTTTGTCAAGGGTTGGGCATAGAAAAAATCACTGGGGAAAATTTCGGCTACTTTTTGTGATGCAGTGGCTGCTGTTCAAGATCGATCGCCAATATTGCAGCACATCACATAATTTTAGTATTGAAGAACTTGCGGAGGCGAGTAAAAAAGTTTTCGGGACGGGAATTGAGATCTAGAAAATCAACTTTTTCGCCTTCTAAGCGGCGGGCAATATTGTCGAAGGCAGTTCCAGCTAAAGAAGCTGTTTCCGACAATACTAATGGTTCGCCTCGGTTGGTGGAAACGATGACGCGCTCGTCGTCGGGGACAACGCCTAACAGCGGAATGGCGAGGATTTCCCGCACGTCTTGCACCGACATCATATCATTTGCCAGCACCATTGCAGGCCGAATCCGGTTGACGATTAGCTGGATTTTCTTGACGTTGTTGGCTTCCAGCAGGCCGATGACTCGATCGGCATCGCGGACAGCAGCGATTTCTGGGGTGGTGACAATGATACCTTCTTGCGCCGGGGCGATCGCATTTTGAAAACCCTGTTCAATTCCAGCCGGAGAGTCGATCAAAATATAGTCATATTTTGGTAACAACATCCCCACAAGCTGCTTCATTTGCTCAGCACTGATGGCATCCTTCATCCGAGTTTGAGCAGCCGGTAACAGCACCAAACGTGGCTGGCGCTTGTCTTTCACCAAAGCTTGCTCTAAGCGACACTCTCCTGCGAGAACTTCTAATGCCGTGTAAACAATGCGGTTTTCTAAGCCCAGCAGCAAGTCTAAATTTCTGAGGCCGAAATCGGCATCAATTACGGCAACATTGCGCCCCCGCTTAGCTAAAGCCATGCCGAGATTAGCTGTGGATGTGGTTTTTCCCACTCCGCCTTTCCCTGATGTAACAACAATAATGCGAGCCATAAGCGATTTTAGATTTATTGTAATTGCGAATTGGTAATTGCGAATTGGTAATTGCGAATTGGTAATTGCGAATTGGTAATTGCGAATTGGTAATTGCGAATTGGTCTGATAGTTTGTCGATTATTCGCAATTATTATTTGGTAATTTTGCCAGCATCTTTTATTCCTTGAATCAACTCAACGCTCAAAACTAATAAGTCTGATTATTAGACAAGTTTTAGAGAAATTTGCATTGATATTTTCCATCGTCCTTTAATGACTGATTTAGCCAAGGCAAAAATTATCAAGTGCAGGCTTAAAGAGCATTACCAATTACCCATTACCAATTACCCATTACCAATGACCAATGACTAATGACTAATGACTTATTACTCATTACCGCCGATTAACTGCGATTTGTCAAAATCAGAGGCTCTGCCGATCCGAATCCCCTGAGGCGTCACATAGGCGACTTCCGGGAAAAACTGAGCGGGTGAGGTTTCTGGGCCTCTGGCAACGTACTTAGCAATCCTAATCACCATCGGTTCCATCTGCAAGGCCATAATCACGCTTTTGGTATTGCCGCCAGCACCGGCGTGTACAACGCCCCGCAAACGGCCCCAAACTAGGATATCGCCTCCGGCGATGACTGAGCCACCGGGATTGACATCTCCCAAAAGTACGATCGTCCCTGGATGACGAATTTCTACGCCCGATCGCACTGTCATCTGCAAATATAAAGGTTCTGCCAGGGATTGCGGTTTTTCCGTGGAGGCTTTACTCAGGAGGGATGAAACGAGTGGCTGCTGTTCTACACAATAGCCGGCGGTGGCGGCGGCAACGGCTGTTTGACGACGGTTGGTGTGGACTCGTTTGAGTTGCAGTTCGACTTCCAATAGGGCTTCGGCGATTTCTTGTAGTTGACGAATATCTAAGAGTCGATCGTTCGCCATCAATTGTACTTCGGCATTTGCCTGCCAAAAGCGTTCTCCTGCATTCAGCCTAACTTTTAGCTGTTGCCAAAGTTCAGTCCAAGTCGAGGCTGCCGCTGTTGGTACTTCGCTGGTGTTAGTTTCTGAGGGGAGTAGCAGCAGTAGCTGTCCATCTTCAGTCTTGAGTCGGACTTGCAGCTCTAAGCTGATTTCGGGTGTTGATTGAGGGGCGGCAGCAGCAGCTCCGGCGGAGGCATCGGGTGTCATGGGACAGTTTGATATCGGGTAGAGACAGGTTAACATCAATATTAGCTTGAGTCGTCTTTTGCCTCAGCCTTTGGGGCGAAAAGTCTGGTTTTTTTATTTTTAACCGCAGGTAAGGCAATTCTATTTCATTTTTGAACAAGATTTTTTTTTAATTAACCGCAGAGGGCGCAGAGGACACAGAGAAAGAGAATCAAGAGACGAATAAAGTAGGGTGGGCAGTAAGCACCGCAAGCGCGATAAGTAGCGCGTCAAACCACTTTTTGCCTAAGTCGTGTCGGGAGCATTTCAGTTTTGTAGCAACATATTTTATAAATAATATTACTTTTGATCTCGCAACACGTAGCCAACTCCCCGAACCGTATGCAGCAAGCGTTTTGAGTTACTTGCTTCTAACTTGATCCGCAACGCCCTAATATACACTTCAATAATATTTGACTCGCCCATAAAATCGTAACCCCAGACTTTTTCTAAGATGCGATCGCGCGTAATCACTTGACGGGGATTTCGCAGCAGAAATTCTAGCAAATCAAACTCTTTGGCAGTCAGTTCAATTAGTTGATTGCCTCGATAAACTTCACGGGTTAAACCGTTCAATATTAGGTCTTCAAATTCTAATTGATCCGGGTCATTTGGTTGAGTTCGGCGCAGACGTGCTTTCACCCTCGCGAGGAGTTCTTCCATACTGAAAGGCTTAGTCACATAATCATCAGCGCCAGCATTTAATCCCGTTACGCGATCGGGTACTTCATCCTTTGCTGTTAACATAATTATTGGTACTTGCACGCCAGTCGATCGCAATCTTAAACAAATATCCAATCCAGAGATGCCCGGAAGCATCCAATCTAAAATCAATAAATCCGGTTCAGCCGTGCGGGCAAGGGTTAATCCATCCAATCCATTGGGAGCGACCGTCACGTGATATCCTTCTAGAGTAAGTTCAGATTCGATGAACTTGGCTAGCTTAGGGTCATCTTCAACAAGCAGAATACGATCGCTCATAGCTGCGGATTCCAGATAGGTAAGGTGATAGTAAAAATACTACCTTCTCCCGGTTTAGAACGGAGCGTGATACGTCCATCCATGCCTTCGATCAGGCTTTTGGCGATCGCCAATCCCAGCCCTGTACCGTCCCTAGAGCGCGTCATAGACTCATCCACCCGGTAAAACCGCTCAAAAATCCGGTTTTGATGGGGCAGAGAAATCCCAATTCCGCGATCGCAAACATGAACCATCACCTGCTCTTCCTTCTTTTCTAAGACTAACTCAACGGGTTGTTCTGGAGCAGAATACTTAATTGCATTATCAACTAAATTAATTAACACTTGTTGTAAACGATCCTGATCTGCACAGGCGAAAACATCCTCATCAGTTGACACCAAAATAACTTTCCGATTGCTAACCTTTGCACTCATTTCAGCCACCTCAGCTACCAGAGTATTCAGCATCACCGGATGCAAATGAAAGTGCAGGTTGCCACTATCAGCCCGCGCCAAATCCAGCAAATCTTCTAACATCCGAATCGTGCGCTCAGTTTCCCCAACCGCTGTTTCCAGTGCTTGCTGCTGATAATCACTTAAATTAGTGCTGCGCCGCAGTAAACTTTGTAAATAACCCACAACAACCGTCAGGGGAGTGCGTAATTCGTGGGAAACATTACCAACAAATTGGCGTTGTTGCTCCCAGGAACCCGACAATCGAAACAACATCTCATTAAAGGTTTGTGCAAGTCCTAAAATCTCATCAGGAGCTTGATGCAGTTGGAGTTTTGCTCCCTGCAAATTATCAGCAGACAAAGTGCTAGCAACCTGACTCATCTGTTCTAGAGGGCGGAGAGCGTGACGAATGCGACTGGCGATCGCCAACATCAACACTAAGATTACCACAATACTGACAACAATTAGACTCCGAATCCCATCATTTAATTCACGTTGCTCATCAGTGATATCTTGAGAGAAATATACCGTACCCACCAACTGATTTTTGATCCTCAGAGTTGTGCTACAAATCACCAAATAGCGATCGTCCACCTGAACAAAAGTCGGCTCAGCCGGCACTTCCGTCAACGAGATCATCTTCGTAATCTTAGAAGATTGCATATCCATATCAGGTGAATTAACCAAAAGCATCCCATCATTTCGCTTCACCCACACCATGATTCCTCCTGTAGAAGCTTTATGAACACTTCGAGTCAAGCCAGTTTCTATTGAATCCATTTCACTATAAAGTTCAACCTGTTCTGGAAAACGCATTCCAATATATTCCAGCGTTTGTTTGTAGGCACCAACTAGATTTTGCGACCTTTGCCAGCCAGCCCAAAATGCCACACTGCTAAGTCCTAAAATAGAGAGTGCGAGCAATTCCAGAGTCAGGCGAAACTGAAGCGAAGAAGTGGAAATTCGCTTACCAGTGAGATGGTTAATAGAGGCTCTAACTTGGCGAATATGCTTCATTTGTTGGTCAGTAGTAGTGAGGGAAATTAAGCATAAAAATTAGAATAAATCCAACTAGATTAAGATTTCACGGGAAGTCAGAAACCGGGTTTTTTCACGAAAATCATTCGTTTCAATCGGGAGATTCGCTAAAAAACCCGGTTTCTTTGGTATCAATGGGTAAGTCCTGTAGATAGAAAAATCCACCAGAATGCTCCCTTAAAAGTTTTCCGCAGTGCCTTTAATCTGGTTAAACTCAAAGCGTCGAGCATAATCTGTTTCACCATAAAGATTAAAACTAATTGTTGGTTCATCTCCGAGCGCTTCCACATGATGAATCGCATCAGGCATCAAGCACAAAACGTCACCTGGTGCAAGCAAAATATCGCCCACTGTTTTGATTTTATCGGGAAACTTCGGAATTGGCGATCGCCTCCACAAAGTATTTTTCTCCTCTCCACCCAGTAGCGCCACCACTCCCCAACTCGCATGATTGTGAATCGGAGAAACCGCACCCGGAGCCCAAGCCACCAACTGCACAGTCAGAGGAAAAAACGGTTCATCATAAAGTGTTTGTACCGCCCAGCCAGTCTCAGAGTCAGGCTCAAGGAGAGACATTTGAAACCAGGGGGAACTATCTAACAACCTGCGGACAAGGGGAAAAATTGCCTGGAGTCGTAAAGAATCATCACTAATTTGCTCTAAGACATCTTCCAAGTCAGTTAAAAATCGGTAAAGTCGGTAAGGATGAGTCAAATCTTCAATTTGACTGCTAGCCTCACAAACATGGTACTGTCCATCATCAGTCACTAACCAGTCTTTTCCTGTCATAATTTTCAACTCGCGGTTAAATTACTGCACTACTAAAAGATAGTTAGGGTTAATCTCCACTCTATAAGACATTCCTTGCAACTAGATGATCTCTGGATAAGGCACAGATTAATTTTAGATGAAGAACCACGTAAATCAATTTGGCTGACCAATTAGCAACCGCCCATGATTTTTATCCAAAATCCATCTGGTTTTCATCTTACACTCATATTTCGAGAATTTAATGCTGTTAATCTCAAGTCATAGAGCGATGAGTTACTCTTTGTCTAGATTCAGGATTGAAACTCAAAGAGTTTTCTATTCGCCCTCTTGTACATAAACCCTAGATTTTGGAGATTGAATATGCGTAAACCAGCATTATGGCTCAGCTTATGTCTAAGTAGTTTGGTAGTTACAGTATCGCTGGTGACTGCCACGACACTCAATACCTCTGCTATACCTAATAGTGCGATCGCGCAAACCAACCCCTGCGCGTCCAAAAACCCCTGCGCCTCCAAAAACCCCTGCGCTTCCAAGCAAGGAAACGTAGGAGGCCCACTAGCAAAACAATTACAAGGAAAGCCCGTCATAGTTGACGTTTATGCAAGCTGGTGTGCTGCCTGCAAAAACATTGCCCCTACGCTTTCCCAACTGAAACAGCAATATGCAGGAAAAGTGAATTTTGTGGTGCTAGATGTGACAGATAAATCAACCATTACTAAAGCAGAAGCCACAGCGAAAGGGTTAGGACTTAGCCAATTTTTAGCCGCTAATAAATCCCAAACGGGAATGCTAACTATCATCGATCCTGCCACAGGAAATATTCTAGCGCAGCATCGTAACAATCCCAACAAATCTGCCTATACAACCGTGCTGGATCGGGCGCTTGCAAAAAAATAGCTGTTTCAGGTTATCGGTAAGAGCTGATTAAACAGGACTTACGCATTATAACTGTGTAGCAATGTTTTGAGATTACTTCACTTCCCTCGCACTGACAGAAATACATTACTTTTGCGTAAGTCCGATTAAAGATCCCAGGAGAACCCCATGACAAATCTTCAAAAGCCTGAACCCCAAACCAAAAGCACCAAAGTTTTCAAATTTCCGAATAGATGGCTATTTTGGGGTGGATTGGTAGTCTTGGGCTTAGTGCTTGCACTGGTCATCATAGGCCCCATTTCTCAGGCAATTGAACATCTGATTTCAGTAACGGAAAACCGCTATCAGCAGTGGTTCAGCCAGCAAGATACAGCTAACCCACTGGTGTTGTTTTCCCTGGCGTTTATCGGTGGTTTGATCGCCAGTATTTCACCCTGTATTCTGGCAATGTTACCCGTTAATTTGAGCTACATTGGTACCCGCAATATCACTTCCCGGCGAGATGCTTTTGTTAAAGCCAGTTTGTTTGTGTTGGGAGTTGTGACAATTCTTAGCTTTTTCGGGCTGGCATCTTCATTTGCCGGATCTGTCATGGTGGATTACCGGGGCTACATTAACATTGCTGTAGGAACCATCATTTTTATCATGGGTTTGAGCTTGCTAGGAATTGTGAAATTGCCTTTACCAGGAGTCAATATAAATGCTTCCAATTTGGGGCCCTATGGAGTAGGAGTGACATTTGGTTTGGTGAGTTCTCCCTGTGCCAGTCCAGTTTTATTTGCTGTACTAGCAGCGGCAGCGGCTACTGGTTCACAATTACTAGGAACCTTGACTATGATCTGTTATGGTCTGGGATATACAATCATCATTTTTCTTGCCAGTCTATTGACTGGTTTTGCCAAGCAAGCTAAGACTTTGATGCAGCATTCCGAGTTGATTCTCCGCTTGGGAAGTATCGCTCTAATTCTGACAGGTTTGTATTACATATTTGAGGGCACTCGTTGGTTTATTTAGGATGTTTGAAGGATTTGGCGTTGCTGAATGAAAGTATGATGGGTCTGTAGGGGTAAAGCCAAGAGTGCTTACCCCGTCGGCGGTGGGGGCAACCGGGCGTGGGATTGCTCTTACAGATTTCATCTCCCAATTCAGCAACGCCGAATTTTCAAGCAAATATCTGGTCTGAAACTACTAAAAATTTATCTATAAATTAAACAGATGAAAGTAAAATACATTACCACGATCGCCATTGCCACCATTTTAGGTTTGGCAACAGCTAATGTTAGCTACGCCCACCTCAAGGCTTCCACTAACTTAAACTCTACAACCGTTTCATCCAAAATTGCAGAAGCCAATCCTTGTGCGGGTAAAGAAAATCCTTGCGCTGGCAAAAATCCTTGTGCTGGAAAAGCTAATCCTTGTGCGGGTAAAGCCAATCCTTGTGCAGCAAAAAGCAGCACAACAACTGTTCATCCTAAGTATTATACAGAGAAAGGTATGGCTCTTGATGGTCAGGATGTCGTAGCCTATTTCACCCAAAGCAAATTAGTGATGGGAGTTAGCCAATTTAAACAGAATTGGGGCGGAACAACTTGGATATTTTCTAGTGCAGCAAAC
>Ga0136639_10000453_pt1 | contig 13487 bp, 11 predicted proteins | sample AntDrymUQ8592106_2_FD_113739 | JGI IMG/M metagenome (GOLD analysis project Ga0136639, IMG submission 113739) | Polar desert sand microbial communities from Dry Valleys, Antarctica - metaG UQ859 (21.06) | ecosystem: Environmental > Terrestrial > Soil > Desert | place: Antarctica: Dry Valley...
GACCGGTCCTGGGACGAGCAGTCCGTCGACTCCGACTGGAGCACCGACCGCTTCGTCCCCCCGCCGCCTCCGCCACTGCCCAGCACCACCAAGGACCGGATGGCGGCCTGGCTGGGGATCTTCGGCTCCCCCGCCGTGCTGCTGGTCTGCCTGGTCCTGGCCATCGACCTGCCGCAGCTCATCGCCTACGCGCTCGTCGCCGCGTTCGTCGGCGGATTCCTCTACCTGGTCTTCCAGATGCCCCGCGGGCCTCGCGACCCCGACGACGACGGCGCCCGCATCTGAATCCTGCCCGTGCGCCCGCTCAGCGTGAGCGGGCGGTGCGCGCGAGGTGGGCCGCCCCCACGGCGCCTGCGGCCGAGCCGCACTGCGCCAGCACGACCGCGGGCAGGGGCCGGTGTCCGCTGCCGACCACCGAGCGAGCCATCGCGCGCCGGGCCGGCTCGAGCAGCAGGTCGCCGGCCTCGGAGGCGCCGCCGCCGATCACCACCAGCTCCGGGTCGTAGGACGACACCAGGCCGCCGAGCCCGATCCCCAGCCAGTCGCCGACCCAGGTCAGGGCCTGCAACGCGGGCCCGTCGCCGGCGAGGGCCGCCGCCGTGACCGCCGGGCCGTCCGCATAGCCGTCGCCCGCCAGCCGCACGAGCGCGTTGCCGCTGGCGTACTGCTCCAGGCAGCCGCGCAGCCCGCACTCGCAGGCGTGGCCCTCGGGCACCACCCGCACGTGGCCGAACTCGCCGGCCATCCCGTGCGCACCACGCAGCACCATGCCCGCGTGCACGATCGCACCGCCGATGCCGGTCCCGACGGTGAGCAGGAGGAAGGACTCGCCGCCGCGCCCGGCTCCGTAGGCGATCTCGGCGACCGCGGCGCAGGCCACGTCGTTGTCCATGACCACCGGGACGCCCCACCGGTCGGCGAGGCGCACGAGCGTGTCGTCCTCCTGCCAGGGCAGGTGGGTGGAGAAGTGCACCCGGTCGTGGTCGACGAGACCAGCGACCGAGAGACCGACTGCGACGACCTCGCGGCCGACGGCAAGCTCCTCGAGCGCCGAGGTCACGGCATCGTCGAGGAGGCGCGGATCGGCGTACCGACCGGGGGTGTCACGCCGGGTGGAGCGCAGCACCGCACCGGTCTCGTCGACCTCGCAGGCCAGCACCTTGGTGCCGCCGATGTCGATCCCCAGGTGCAGTCCGCTCCCCGGCCTCGGATCCATCGGCTGCTGGCTCATCAGTGTCTGGCCAGGTCGGCGGCCCCGATGACGCCCGCCTTGTTGCCCAGCGTCGCCAGCCGGATCTCGGCGACCGGGCGGTGCCCGCGGCCACTGAGCTGCGACTCGAAGGCCGTGCGCAGGGGCACCATCAGGAGGTCGCCGGCCTCGCTCACCCCGCCGCCGATGACGACGGCCGCCGGGTCGAGCACGGCGACCAACGAGGCGATGCCGCCACCCAGCCAGCGGGCCAAGGACGCGATGAGCTCGGTGCTGAACGGGTCACCGGCCCGGGCGGCCTCGGTGATCAGCGGTCCGGTGATCGCCTGGGGGTCGCCCCCGGCCATCGCCAACAGGGGCTGAGCGGCGTCGACGCCGCCGGAGGCAGCGGTCACGGCCTCGCGGACCAGGGCGCGACCGCTGGCGTACTGCTCGAGGCAGCCCCGTTGCCCACAGCCGCAGAGGTGCCCCTCGGGCACGACGCGCAGGTGGCCGATCTCGGCGGCAGGTCCGAAGGCGCCACGGTAGAGCCGCCCGTCGAGCACGATGCCGCCGCCGACACCGGTGCCCACGGTGACCATCAGGAGGTCGTCGACGTCGGCCCCGGCGCCGAACGCGAACTCACCCCACGCCGCAGCGTTGGCGTCGTTCTCGACGACGACCGGCAGCCCGATGCGCGCCTCCAGCTCGGACTTGAGGTCGACGTCGCGCAACGCGAGGTTGGGGGCGAACATCACGCTCGCGCGCTTGGCATCGACGTAGCCGGCGGCGCCGATGCCCACGACCTCCACCTCGTGCCGCGAGCGCAGCTCGGCGACGAGGTCGGTGATGGCCTGCTCGATCGCCTCGGCGTCCATCGCCGGTGACTCGACGCGCGCCTCCTCCAGGATCTTCCCCTCGAGGTCGACGACCGCGCCGGCGATCTTCGTGCCGCCGACGTCGACACCACATGCAAGGCTCATGACTGTCCGTCCGGGTCGTTCGAGCTCAGGTCGCTCGGGCTCGGGCCGTGGTGGTCCGGGTCGTTCGCTTCTTCGGGCCCGTCCAGGTCGATCTGCTCGACCCCGGCACCCCGCCCACGCCCCTGCGGCGGCACCGGCGTGGCCATCAGCCCGGCCGCAGCCTGCATCAGCGCAGCAGCGGCGGTGGCCAGGTGGGTGCGCACCTCCGGGCTCGTCTGCCGTACGGCGTGCACCGTGCGGCACACCGGGCACCAGGTGCACTCCGTACTGCCGGTGGCGAGGTGCTCGTTGACGTCCTGCAGCGACGCGGCGGCCGCGGTGGCGAGACCACCGAGCCCCACGCCGACGTCCGAGCCGTGGTCCTTGGCCCAGTCGGAGAAGGCGCCGAGCAGCTTGGCGGCCTCCTCGCCGACGCTGCCGACGGGCTCTGAGGGCTCGGAGGGCTCGTGCGGCTCGCTCATGTCACCTTCTCCCCGGCTGGCTGTGTCGTGGTCGCAGGATCCCGGAACCGGACCTGCAGCTCACCTGCGCCCACCTTGGCGCCCGCGACCTGCAGCCGCGCGAGCCCGGCAGGCAGCGTGAGAAGGCGACGATACGACCCCACGGTCACGACGAGCTCGTCGCCGTTGCGCGCGAGACCCACCTCGGCCCGGGTGACGAACGGCAGCGCGAGGTGCAGCTCGGCGCCGGTGCTGGTCCGGTCGACCCGGAACGGGCCGCGCCCGGACGGGGCGGCAAGGGGGTCGGAGGCGCCGTAGACGCCCTGGGCGAGGGTCCGGAGGGCCTCGACGCCGACGGGCTCGGTGGCCCGATAGACCGAGCGCCAGATCGGCAGCCCCGTGAAGGACTCGTCGACCTGGGCGAGCACGGCGTCCTGTGCCAGGACCCAGCCGGCGCGCCAGTCGTCCGCGTCCTCGGCCGGGAAGACGCGGTTGGCGATGACGCCGTCGACGCGGTAGCCGAAGAGCGAGAGGCTGGTGTAGGAGCGGCGGGCCTCGGCCAGCACGACCGCCTCGGGGGTCATCACGAGCCGCACGCTGGCATCGGGACCAGAGAGCAGCGCGTGCACCTCGTCGAGCTCGGCGTGCAGCCGCTCGATGGCATCGAAGACGCCGTCACCGGGCATCGGGACCCCCGCGGCCCGTGACAGGACCGGTTTGAGTGCCTTCATCACCCGGCGTTGCGTGGGCAGGACGCGTTCCATGTACCAGCCGAGGGCCTCGGGAAGCGCGAGCAGCCGCAGCGTCTCGGCGGTCGGGCCGCAGTCGACCACGATGACGTCCCACTCCCCAGAGAGCGCGTGCAGCCGCAGCTCGAGCAGCGCCAGCACCTCCTCGGCCCCCGGGATGACCGTCAGCTCCTCGGCTGCCACCGGATCGACGCCGGCCACGTCGAGCACCGAGAGGAGGTAGCCCTGGATCTGCGCCCAGGACTGCTCGAAGCGCAGCTGGGCGTCGACCTGCTGCACGAAGAGCAGGTCGGCCACCTCGGTGGGGTCGGAGCCCACGCTGGCGCCGAACGCGTCAGCCAGTGAGTGAGCAGCATCGGTCGACAAGACCAGCGTGCGGTGGCCCGCCGCGGCCGCGAGCGCCGCCGTACCTGCCGCGATGGTGGACTTGCCGACGCCACCCTTGCCGGTGAAGAGGAGGATGCGCACGCGTCAGAGCGACTCGACGCGCTTCTTCAGACCCTTGAGCGCGGCGTCGATCAGGATCTTCTCACCCTTGCGCTTGAGCATGCCGATCAGCGGGATCGATACGTCCAGGGCCAGGCGGTAGGTCACCTCGGTCGAGCCGTTGGCCAGGTCGCGCAGCACGTAAGCACCGTCGAGCGAACGCAGCATCTTGCCCTCGACCAGGGTCCAGGTGACCTCACGGTCACCGCTCCACACGTAGGCGAGGGTGTACTCGTCCTTGATCGGCGAGACGTCGAGAGCGAAGAAGACCTGTTCGGCGCGGCCGCCCTGCGCGTCACCGAACGACGAGCGCACCTCGGCGACGGTCACGCCCTTGGCCCACGTGGGGTAGGCGGCGAAGTCGGCGATGACCGCCATGACCGCGGCCGGAGGAGCATCGACGACGATGGAGGAGGTGGTCTGTTCGGCCATCGTGCAACCCCTTGCTGGCTCCCGGGAGCGTGGGCGGATCGGAAGCGCGATGCTACCGGATGCTCAGCCCCGCTCCGGTCGGCGGTAACCTGCCCTGTCGGCCACCCGGCGAGCCTGAGGAGGAAGTGTGCGCGAGTTCTCGATGCCCTTGACGATCGAGATCCCGGCAACGGGCAACCTCACCGACGACGTCGTGGGCAACGCTCGCGATGCTGCGGACACCGTCGCCTTCAGTCGCCCGGGTGACCACGGCTGGGAGGAAGTCACGGCCGGAGAGTTCCTCGCCGAGGTCAGTGGTGTCGCGAAGGGGCTGATCGCGGCCGGCATCCAGGTCGGCGACCGGGTCGCCCTGATCTCCAAGACCCGCTACGAGTGGACCCTGTTCGACTACGCGATCTGGTTCGCCGGAGCCGTCACGGTCCCCATCTACGAGACCTCGTCCACCGACCAGGTCTCCTGGGTCCTCGAGGACTCTGCTGCCACGGCCGTCGTGGCCGAGACGCCGGCCCACCTGGCGAAGATCACCGAGGTGCGCGCCCGTCTCACCGCGCTCCACCACGTCTGGTCGATCACCGACAACGCGGTCGCCGTCCTCACCCGACTCGGTGAGGACGTCCCCGACGCCGAGCTCGAGGCACGCCGTACGACCGCGACACCGCTGGACCTCGCCACGCTGATCTACACCTCGGGCACCACCGGGCGCCCCAAGGGCTGCATGCTCACGCACGGCAACTTCATGTTCGAGCTCGGTGTCGCCGTCGAGGAGCTCGAGGACCTCTTCGGCGACGAGGATGCCTCGACCCTGCTCTTCCTGCCGCTGGCGCACGTCTTCGCCCGGATCATCCAGGTCGGCGCGATCAAGACCCGCACCCGGTTGGGCCACAGCTCCGACATCAAGCACCTGCTCGACGACCTGCAGGAGTTCCAGCCCACGTTCATCCTCGCGGTCCCGCGGGTCTTCGAGAAGGTGTTCAACACCTCGTCGCAGAAGGCCACCGCCGACGGCAAGGGTGCGATCTTCAGCCGTGCCGCCGAGGTCGCGATCACCTGGTCCCGGGGCCTCGATCCGGGACGCGGGCGCACCTCGATCGCCACCAGGGCCCAACATGCTGTGTTCAACCGGCTGGTCTACGCCAAGCTGCGCGACGCTCTCGGTGGCTGCTGCGTCCACGCCGTCTCCGGCGGCGCGCCGCTGGGTGACCGGCTCGGCCACTTCTACCGGGGCATCGGCCTGACCATCCTCGAGGGCTACGGCCTCACCGAGACCACCGGCGCCCTGACGGTCAACGTGCCGGACGCGATGAAGATCGGCACCGTGGGTCGCCCGGTCCCCGGCACGGCCGTGCGCGTCGCCGACGACGGCGAGCTGCTGTTCCAGGGGGGTCAGGTCTTCGCCGGCTACTGGAACGACGAGACGGCGACCGCCGAGGTGATGGGGCGCGAGGGCTGGTTCCACACCGGCGACGTCGGCGAGGTCGACGACGAGGGCTTCGTGCGGATCACCGGGCGCAAGAAGGAGATCCTCGTGACTGCGGGCGGCAAGAACGTCGCCCCCGCACCGCTCGAGGACCGCATCCGAGCGCACGCCCTGGTCAGCCAGTGCATGGTCGTAGGCGACCGCCAGCCGTTCATCGCCGCCCTGGTCACGATCGACACGGATGCCTTCCCCGCCTGGGCCGAGGCCCACGGCAAGTCGGGCTCCATCGCCGACCACGTCGACGACCCCGACCTGCGCGCCGAGGTCGAGGCGAGCGTCGAGGAGGCCAACAAGTCGGTGTCCAAGGCCGAGTCGATCCGCAAGTTCACCATCTTGCCGGAGGACTGGACCGAGGAGCGCGGGCAGCTGACCGCCAGCCTCAAGCTCAAACGCAACGTGGTCATGCGCGAGTGCAAGGACGAGGTCGCGGCCCTCTACCTGCCCTGAGGACAGGACCGTTCGGTCGCATTTCGCCGTAGTCCGACGAGCGGGACCTCCGAGCCCCTAAGATTTGTCGACGAGCAGCCGAAAGGCCGGTGGAGGGCATCCGGCTGTGCGGCTGACGTAGGGACCGTGCTCCGGTCCAGGGCAGGGAGAGGCACCACCACATGGATCGTCGCAGGATTCTCATGGTCGCCGCCGCGGTCGTCGCGGCCCTCGGCGTCGTTCTCGTCTTCCTCTACTCCCAGGGTGCCGAGAACCGTGCCCAGGAGAAGTTCGACACCGTGCAGATCCTGGTCGCCACCCAGCAGATCGAGAGCGGGGAGAGCGTCGCGACCGCCCTGGCCGCCGGCAAGATCGTGCAGTCGGAGGTGACCTCGAGCAGCGTCGTGCCCGGGGCCACCGGTGACGGCGAGGTCTTCACCAACCTGGTCGCCCTCACCACGATCTATCCCGGGGAGCAGCTGCTGCCCGCCAAGTTCGGTGCGGCCACCGATGTCGAGGCGACCTCGACGCTGCCCATCCCCGAGGGCCAGCAGGCCATCACCGTCGACCTCGGGGACCCCGAGCGGGTCGCCGGCTTCGTCAACCCCGGCGCGGAGGTGACGATCTACTGGTACGGCCTGGACCCGCGCACGGGCCAGAACATCGCGCGGATCCTGCACGAGCGGGTCCTCGTGCTCGGCACCGGCTCGACCACGCAGGTCACCACCACGACCACCGAGGACCCCAGCGGCGCCCAGACCGTGGAGCAGCTCCCCCGGACGCTGCTGACGCTCGCGCTGAACCAGAAAGAGGTCGAGCGCACCATCTTCGCCGACCGCAACGGCGAGCTGGTCTTCGGCCTCCTCTCCGACAGCAGCAAGGTCGGCGCCGACCCCGGCATCATCTTCGAGAACCTGTTCCGGTGAGCTGAATGCCCGTCCTCGTCGAGTCCGACACCCCCACGGCGACCGAGCTGCTCAAGGCGATGCCGCCGGGCTCGCACAGCGTGACCGCGCCCGACCGGATGCATGCGTGGTTGGACCAGCACCCCGACGAGTACGTCGTGGTCCTCGGACCGGGCGTCGACCTGGACACCGTGGGGTCGGTGTGCGAGAGCCTGCGGGCCTCGCGACCCACCATCAGCGTCGTGCTCGTGCGCGAGACCCTCGACACGGCCGTGCTGACGCGCGCGATGAAAGCAGGCGCGCGCGACGTCGTACCCGCAGACGACCTGGACGCGGTCACGGCTGCGGTCGCACGGGCGCACCAGCTCTCCACCGCCCTGCGCGGGCCGTCGGGCGCCCGGCAGGTCGGCAAGGTCGTCACCGTCTTCTCGCCCAAGGGTGGTGTCGGCAAGACCACGGTGTCGGTCAACCTGGCCCTGGCGCTGACCGAGGGCGGTGCCCGCCGCGTGTGCCTGGTCGACCTCGACCTCGCCTTCGGCGACGTGGCCATCACCATGCAGCTGTTCCCCACGCACTCGATCGAGCAGGCGGTGGGCTCCGAGGACTCCGTCGACATGGCGATGCTCGAGGGGTTGCTGACCCGGCACCACGACTCGTTGATGGTGCTCGCCGCACCACCGCACCCCGACGTGCGCGAGCGGGTCAGCACGGCCCTGGTGCAGCGGGTGCTGCGCACGCTCAAGGAGAGCTTCGACTACGTCGTGGTCGACACCGCGCCTGCTTTCGACGACATCACCCTGACCGCCCTCGACGAGACCGACGAGTGCGTGATCGTGGCGACCCTCGACGTGCCGACCCTCAAGAACGTGAAGGTCGCGATGGAGACCCTGGAGATGCTCGACATCGCCCGGGGTCACCGCCACCTGCTCCTCAACCGGGCCGACGACGCGGTCGGCATCACCACCGACAAGGTCGAGGCGATCCTCGCCATGAGCGTGGCAGCCGAGATCGCGACCTCCATCGAGATCGCCTTCGCCACCAACGCCGGCACCCCGATCATCAGCGCGAAGCCCCAGCATCCCTCCAGCACCGCGATCATCGGTCTCGCCAGCCGGCTGGCGGGCCAGCCCATCTCTGCGCCGAACGGAGCCGCCGCGGTCCCCGTGGCAGCCGAGGAGCCCGCCAGGCGCGGACTCTTCAGGAGGAAGAGGTGAGCTTCGATGTCTAGCCTCTCCGACCGTCTGGCGGCCGCTCGCCGCTCCGGCGAGCCCGCACCCTCGTCCGATTCACCGTCCGGGTCCGGGTCCCCATCCGATGCTGTCGAGGGATCGACAGCCCCCGGGGCAGACGCCGACACCGGCACCGTCAGCCTGGACCCCGCAGGGGCGGCCGCTGCGGTCGCCGCCGCCGCTCGTCGCGTCCCACAGAAGGCCGCGGAGCCGTCGGCGGGACAGCGTCGAGCGCGCGCGGTCTCGCAACACGACCGCATCGAGGAGCTCAAGTCCAGCGTCCACGTCGAGCTGCTCAAGCAGCTCGGCCCGCATCTCTACGACGCCGACATGGACCAGATCGAGCTGGACCAGCGGGTACGCGCGGTGCTCGCTGACGTGCTCGGGCACCAGGACCGTCCCCTCAGCAGCAGCGACCGGGCCCGCGTCACCCAGGAGATCAGCGACGACATCCTCGGTTACGGACCGATCGAGCCGTTCCTGCGCGACCCCGACGTCTCCGAGGTCATGGTCAACGGACCGCACAGCATCTGGCTGGAGAAGTCGGGGCGGCTGATGGCTGCCGATGCGTCGTTCGCCGACGAGGCTCACCTGCGCCGCACGATCGACAAGATCGTGTCCCGGATCGGGCGTCGGGTCGACGAGTCGAGCCCGATGGTCGACGCCCGGCTCCCCGACGGCAGCCGGGTCAACGCCGTCGTACCGCCCCTGGCCGTCGACGGCTCGGCGCTGACGATCCGCAAGTTCGCCACCGACCCGCTGACCGTGAACGACCTGATCACCTTCGGCTCGCTCTCGCCGCAGACGGCCGACTTCCTCGATGCCTGCGTACGCGGTCGCCTCAACATCATCGTCTCCGGCTCGACCGGCGCCGGCAAGACGACCACGCTCAACGTGCTCTCCTCCTTCATCCCCGACGACGAACGGATCGTCACGATCGAGGATGCTGCCGAGCTGCAGCTCAAGCAGGCCCACGTGGTGCGCCTGGAGTCCCGTCCCTCCAACATCGAGGGCAAGGGTGCGGTCACCATCCGGGACCTGGTCAAGAACAGCCTGCGCATGCGGCCCGACCGGATCATCGTCGGTGAGGTCCGCGATGCCTCCGCGCTGGACATGTTGCAGGCGATGAACACCGGTCACGACGGCTCCATCTGCACCCTGCACTCCAACGGACCGCGCGACACGCTCTCCCGCATGGAGACGATGGTGCTGATGGCCGGCATGGACCTGCCGGTGCGGGCCATCCGCGAGCAGGTCGCCTCTGCGGTCGACCTGGTCGTGCACCAGACCCGGTTCAAGGACGGCTCGCGTCGCATCACCCACATCACCGAGGTCGAGCGGATGGAGGGCGACGTCATCACGTTGCAGGACATCTTCGTCTTCGACAACACCGCCGGTTTCGACGCCGAGGGACGCACGCTGGGTCGGCTGCGCTCGACCGGGCTCCGTCCGAAGTTCCTGGAGAAGATGGCCTACTCCAACGTCACCGTCGACCCGCTGCTGTTCCACACCGACCGGCTGTAGCCCGCCGATGCCCCTCCTGCGCTCCCGACTGCGCGCCTTCCTCCTGACGGTCCTCGCCTCCGGGGTCGTGGTCCTGCTCTCGGCGACCGGGGCCCTGGCTGTCGACGGCACCATCGCGCACGCCGAGCCCACCTCGTCGGGGCTGCAAATCCTCGTTTCCGTCCCCGCCGACGTTGACGTGGACCTGGACGACGTGGCCGTCACCGTCGACGGCACGAGCGCTGCTGCCGAGGCGGCGCCGGCCGCGAGCGCGACGCAGGTCCGACGGACCGCCGTACTCGCGATCGACACCAGCAACTCGATGAAGGGCGACCGGTTCGTCTCGGCCAAGGCTGCCGCCCTGGCATTCCTCGACACCGTGCCCGACGACGTCTTCGTGGGCATCGTCAGCTTCGCCGCCGAGGTCACCGCCAGCCTGGCGCCGACCCAGGGCCGCGCGGCTGCGGTCGCGGTGGTCGAGGCCCTCGAGCTCACGCAGCAGACCCGCCTCTACGACGGGGTCCTCAGCGCGGTCGCGATGGCCGGGGGCGAAGGGCAGCGCTCGCTGCTCGTGCTTTCCGACGGTGCCGACACGAGCAACACCCCGCTCGCCTCAGTCACCCGCTCGATCAGCGACGCCAAGATCCTGGTCGACGTGGTCTCCCTGGGACAGCGAGGCGACGCCGTCACCGCCCTGGAGGCGCTGGCCACCGCTGGTGACGGGCAGGTCATCGCCGCCACCCCGCAGGCCCTCCAGGAGACCTTCTCGCAGGAGGCCGACGTCCTCGCTCGCCAGGTCCTCGTGACCGTGCAGGTCCCCGCCTCCGTCAGCGCCACCGAGGCCCAGATCGAGGTCACGCTCGGCACGTCGGCCGGGCCCGTGGTCGCCCGGGCCTTCACGACGGTGCAGGACCAGGTCGCCTCGACCGACCCTCCGTCGTCCTCCGACGTCGGCTGGAGCCCCGGCTCCTGGGTGAAGTACGCCGGCATCGCGGCCTTCGCCCTCGGCCTCGTGCTGCTCCTGGTGCTGCTCGTCCCCGGTCGGCAGCGGCCGATGTCGGTCGAGGACCGGGTCGCGCGCTACACCGTCCGACCCGGGGACACCCCCTCTAAGCCCGAGTCGGAGCAGCCGCTCACCCAGGCCAAGGAGGCGGCCGCGCAGGTGCTGCGCCGCAACAAGGGCCTCGAGGACCGGATCAGCCTGCGTCTCGACGGCGCCGGGAGCGACTTCAAGGCGTCGGAGTGGCTGCTGATCCACGCCGCGGTCTTCGTCGCCGCCGGGCTCGTGGGGCTGCTGCTCGGTCGCGGCAGCCTGCTGCTCGGCATCCTCTTCCTGGCGCTCGGCGCGATCGGACCGTGGGTCTACCTCGGCCTGCGCTCCAGTCGTCGTCGCAAGGCGTTCAACTCCCAGCTCCCGGACACGTTGCAGCTGATGTCGGGCTCGCTCTCCGCGGGCCTGTCGCTCGCCCAGTCGGTCGACACGATCGTGCGCGAGGGCAACGACCCCGTGTCCTCGGAGTTCAAGCGAGTGCTGGTCGAGACCCGGTTGGGCGTGCCCCTGGAGGACGCCCTGAACGGCGTCGCCGAGAGGTTCGAGAGCAAGGACTTCGCCTGGTGCGTGATGGCGATCAAGATCCAGCGCCAGGTCGGTGGCAACCTGTCCGAGCTGCTCAACACCGTCGCCGCGACCATGCGGGAGCGCGAGTACATGCGCCGCCAGGTCGCGGCGCTCTCCGCCGAGGGCAAGCTGTCGGCCTACGTCCTCGGCGCCCTGCCACCACTGTTCCTGCTCTACCTCCTGGTGGCCCAGCGTGACTATGTGATCGTGCTCTTCACCGATCCCCGCGGATGGGTGATGCTGGCCGCCGCGGCGGCGCTGCTCGGGCTCGGTGCGTTCTGGATGAGCAAGCTGGTCAAGGTGGAGGTGTGAGATGACCCTGCTCCTGGTCATGGGCGCCATGCTCTTCATCGCCGCCATCGTGCTCATCGGCATGGCGATCGGTCCCGCGCGTCCCGAGGGCGGCGTCACCCGCTCCCTGGCCCTGCTGAACGCGATGGACAGTGCCCCTCAGGAGATGACCTCCGAGCTGGACCGTCCGTTCGGGGAGCGCGTCCTGGAGCCGTTGCAGGCACGTGCGCTGCGGGTGGGACGGCGACTCACCGGCGCCGACGCCGCCGAGCGGGTGCGCCACAAGCTCGACGTCGCCGGCAACCCGCGCGACTGGAGCGTCGACCGGGTCGTCTCCGGCAAGGTCATCGGCGCTATCGCACTCGCCATCGTCGGGCTCGCACTCTCGCTCCTGCTCGGCGTGGGGTTGCCGTTGCGGTTCCTCATGACGCTCGGCGGGCTGGCGCTCGGCTTCTTCGTCCCCGACCTCTACCTCTACCAGGCCACCTACGACCGCTCGCAGAAGCTGGAGCGGGAGCTTCCCGACGCCATCGACCTGCTCACGATCAGCGTCGAGGCCGGCCTCGGGTTCGACGCCGCGCTGCAGCAGGTGGCTCGCAACACCGATGGCCCGCTCGGCGAGGAGTTCTCCCGGGTGCTGCGCGAGATGCAGATCGGCCAAGGGCGTTCCGGTGCACTGCGTGCGCTCTCGGAGCGGACCAACGTGCCTGATGTGAAGGCCTTCGTCAGCGCGATGGTGCAGGCCGACGCCTTCGGCATCCCGGTCGCCTCCGTGCTGCGGGTCCAGTCGTCGGAGATGCGGGTCAAACGGCGTCAGCGCGCCGAGACCAAGGCCCAGCAAGTGCCTGTCAAGATCACGGTGCCCCTGATCTTCTGTATCCTTCCTTGTCTGTTCATCGCGGTCATGGGGCCAGCCGTCATCAGCATCTTGGACAGCTTCGGATAAGGGGACGGCATGCGCGCTCGGCAGCTCTACCGCCTGACGCTGGCCGCGCGCGTCTTCGTCCTGGTCGCCATGACCGGTCCGATCCTCCTCGGCAAGGACCCCGCCGCGATCTTGACGTTGCCCGGCTTCGCCCTGCTCTGGGTGGTGGCGCAGATCGTGACCCGGCGTGGTCACTACAGCCCGTGGGTCTCCATGGTCGAGGCGCTGACGGTGGGCGCCCTGTGCGGGGCTGCACTGCACTCCACCCTCGGGGTGCTTGCGGCCCTGGCCGTGCCCCCCTTCGTCGCCGGGCTGCACCGGGGGCTCCCGGGGGTCGCGTTCGCAGCCTCGGCCCAGCTCGCCGCAGTCGTCGGGGTCGCCTTCCTGAGCTCCGACGTGGGCCTGACCGCGGAGGTGAGCCTCGGCGCCTTCACCTGGACCGTGACCAGCGTCGGCGTCGGCTTCGTGGCGACCTTCGTCCGCTCCACGCTGCTGGAGGACCCCGATCCGGTCGGTCCCTACCGCTATGCCCAGAGCCTCCTGCGCGAGCTGATCGACCTGTCTGCCGGCCTGAGCTCGGGCTTGGACGTCAACTCGATGGGCGGGGCGATCCTCAGCGGCGTGCGGGACCGGCTGCCCACCGCGGTGCTGATCCTCTACGTTCCTCGTGGGGAGACCTTGATCCCCTTGATCAACGAGTCGACCGACGACTCCCCCGAGGCCTCCGAGAGTGCCGAGCGCCTGGCCGCCGAGTCGTGGTCTCGTTCGGTCACCGTCACCGAGGACCGCACGTTCGCCTTCCCGCTCGGCGACACCGCGGTCGTCGCCGGCACC
>Ga0136639_10000454_pt1 | contig 13486 bp, 11 predicted proteins | sample AntDrymUQ8592106_2_FD_113739 | JGI IMG/M metagenome (GOLD analysis project Ga0136639, IMG submission 113739) | Polar desert sand microbial communities from Dry Valleys, Antarctica - metaG UQ859 (21.06) | ecosystem: Environmental > Terrestrial > Soil > Desert | place: Antarctica: Dry Valley...
GCAGGTCGAGGAGTGCGTTGGCGAGGTCGGCCGGGAGCAAATCCTCGTAGGTGGCGAGGAGGTGCGTTGCGGACTGGGGCGCGCCCGTGATGGTGGTGTCGAGCACGTCGGACCAGCGCGCAAACAGGGTGTGTCCCTTGGCGAAAGGCGAGGGGCTCGGCTTCGGGCGGCGGACGAAAAGCTCGCTGACCTGCCACTCGCCCGGACCGATGTCCTCGATCGCGACATCCTCGATCGTCGCCGAGCCGGAGCCGTCGACGAACTTAACTTCGCGGCCGAGTACCTCGGCGATCACGCGCACCTCGCCGCCGCGCTGCTCGAAACGGCGCATGTTGATGAGCCCGGTCGTGATGATCTGACCGGAGCCGACGCTGGTCACCCGCCCGATCGAGAGGAAAACCCTCCTGCGCCCGGGTACCTCGATGACGAGGCCGACGACGCGGGGGGATTCGGTGCTCCGGTAGACGACGATGACGTCGCGCACCCGTCCGACCTTGTCGCCCGCGGGGTCGAAAACGGAGCACCCGCCAAGACGGGCGACGAAGACTCTCGTGGCGCTCACGCTAAAACCCTACTTGACCGATGAAAGAATGGACCCGTGACCACACCCAGCCCTTTCTCCCGTCGCTCCCAGGTATTCCCCACGCTGCCGCGGGGGGACGTGCTCGGAACCTACGAGACCTACCCGGAGGCGCAGGCGGTTGTCGACCGACTGTCCAAGGCCGAGTTCCCGATCAAGCAGGTCTCGATCGTGGGCAGCGGGCTCAAGACCGTCGAGCGGGTGACCGGCAAGCTCACGAACGCGAAGGCGGCCGGTGCCGGCGCGGCGAGCGGCGCCTGGCTCGGCCTGTTCTTCGGGCTCATCCTGTTCCTGTTCTCGGCCGAGCCGTCGTCCTTCGTGTTCGTCGGCGCAGCCGTACTGATCGGCGGAGGGTTCGGCATGATTTTCAGCCTCGTCTCCTACACGCTCAACCGCCGCCGCCACGACTTCACCTCGATCAATCAGGTGCTCGCAAGCCAATACGAGATCGTCATCGACTCCTCGCTCACCGTTCGCGCGCAGGAGTTACTCGCCCGACCACAACCGACCGAGTAGACGCTCGCGCTGAGCCGCGTCGTACTGCGCGTTCGTGCGGGTGTCGTTCACACCCGCGGCTGCAATCACACGCGCGCGGCTGAACAATGCCCGCGTGAGCACCGCAGTTCTAGGCGAGCCAGGCCTCGACGTCGTCCGCAGTGCGCGGGATGCCGATCGACAGGTTCTCCGCGCCGGACTCGGTGACCAGAATGTCGTCCTCGATGCGCACGCCGATGCCGCGGAACTCCTCCGGCACGCTGAGGTCATCGGGCTGAAAGTACAAGCCCGGCTCGATCGTGAACACCATGCCCGCCTCGAGAACCCCGTCGAGGTAGAGGTCGCGGCGCGCCTGCGCGCAGTCGTGCACGTCGATGCCGAGGTGGTGGCTCGTGCCGTGCACCATGTACCGGCGGTGAAACTGGTTCTCTGGCTTGGTTGATTCCTCGGCCGTCACTGGCAGAAGGCCCCACTCGGCGGTCTTCTTCGCGATTACGGCCATAGCCGTCTGGTGAATCTCGCGGAACCGGATGCCGGGCCGCACGATGGCGAACGCCGCATCCGCCGCCTCGAGCACCGCCTCGTAGACCCGGCGCTGCACCTCGGTGAAGGTGCCGCTCACCGGCAGCGTGCGGGTGATATCAGCCGTGTAATAGCTCTCGAGCTCGATACCGGCGTCGAGCAGAATCAGGTCGCCCCGTACAACAGGCCCGTCGTTGCGCACCCAGTGCAGGATGCAGGCGTGGGGGCCGGATGCCGCGATCGTGTCGTAGCCGACAGTGTTGCCCTCCGCCCGAGCGCGGCGGTTGAAGGCGCCCTCGACGAGGCGCTCGCCACGGGCGTGCGCGATGATCGCGGGCAGATCGGCGATGACGTCGTCGAATCCGAGCTTCGTCGCGTCGACCGCGAGGCGCATCTCGTGAATCTCGTACTGGTCCTTGACGAGCCGCAGCTCGCTGAGGTCGCGGAGCAGTCCGGCATCCGCATCGACGAACTCCTCCTCGAGCTCGCTCCGCGCGACGTCCACCTTCGCGGTGACAGTCTGGTCCGCCTCGCGCAACAGCACGGTGCCGGTCTTGAGCGACTCGAACACCCCGTCGAGCTCGTGGATGCTTGCCGTGGCCAGGCCCAGGTCGGCGGCGACGCTCTCGAGGCCGGGGCGCGGGCCGGTCCAAAACTCGCCGATGTCGGAGTTCGCGTAGAACTCGTCGGAGTCGCGGCCGGCGGCCTCGCGGAAGTACAGGGTGGCGTGGTGTCCCTCTGTGGTCGGCAGCAGCACGAGCACGCTGCCGGGAACGGTGTCGCTGCCCCAACCGGTGAGGTGCGCGAAGCCGGAGTGCGCCCGGAAGGGGTAGTCGGTGTCGTTCGACCGCACCTTGGGGGAGCCGGCCGGTACGACGATCACCGTGCCGGGGTAGAGGGCGGAGAGGCGACGCCGCCTTTCCCGTGCGTAGGAGGCCTGCTCCCGTGCGGAGGGCGCGACGTCGACACGCTCGGCCCAGTTGCTGCGGATGAAGTCCTTGAACACGTCGGAGGATGGAGTCGTCGAACGGTTCTCGGTCGCGCGCGGAGGGGTGGTCTTCGTGGGATCAGCCATGCCTCATTGTCTCACTGCTCGCGCCGAGCGGGCGCGGCGCACGGCCGCCATGATGCCCGCCGCGAGCAGGAGCAACCCCAGCACGGCGATGCCCCAGAGGATCCAGAGCGACGGGTTCTCGATCGGGCCGTACAGGATAGGCACCGCGAATATCGCTGCGACGGCGAGGAGGGTCAGACCCCACACCACCGTGCCGTAGAGCGGTCCGCGTTCGCCCGTGGGGGATATGGCGGATCCTGCTCGCGCGGCAGCGGGAGTCGTCTCGATTGGATCGGTCATGGCGTGTCCTTAGCCGGCGTCGTCGGTGATGCTGATCTGGCCGATCACGGTCCAGATGCGGATGAGCGGCAGGTTCTCGTTATGGGTGTTGTCCGGGTTGATCACCCGCGAGTCGTGCAGGAAGAGGCCCCCGCGGTCCTGTCCGTTCGCGAGGCCGGTGTACTCGATGCTCCCGATGAGCACGTTCGCGTCGATCCGGACCGGCTCGTCCCGCGGAACGATCACCCTGGTCTGGCCGAGTCCGAGCCACACGTTCACGACGGCAGGACCGGAGCCGGCAAATGTGAGGCCCGACAGGTCGATGGTCGGCTGCCCCGCGAGCCCAGCGAAGCTCTGGGATTCGTCGGAGCTCGAGACATCCCAGTACGGGGTGCCGAACAGGGAGACCTGCGACCCGAACGGAAAGATCGCCGCAGGGACCAGCGCGAGGATTGTCAGCAGCGCGAATCCGCCCATGCCGCCGCTGCGGCGGCCGAGGAGGCCTGCCGCGATGACCCCGAGGGCGAGCACGGCGAGAAGGGCGGCGAGGCCGAGCACGAATGCGTCGTTGGTGAAGTCGCCGCCGGAGTAGATTCCTGCGGTGGGTGCGCCGACGAGGAGTCCGATGCCGAGCACGATGGCGGTCACCGCGGCGCCGGGCCGGGTGTCGCGGTGCCAGGCCGCACGCTCGGCTACCTGCCGCGCCCGAGCCTGCCGGGCTGCGGCCTGTTCGCCGGCCTGCCGGGCAGACCACTCGGCGGACCACTGCCGCTGTTCAGTTGACCACTGCGGTCGTTCGGCCGCCGGCGCGTGACCCTGAGGGTCGTACGCCTGGGCCCAGTGCGGCTGTGCCCCGCCGCTGTCGTCCGGCTCCGCGCCCGTGCCCGCCCGCCTGTCCGCCGCCGGCCCGGGTGCCGCCCCCCGTGCCCCGGCCGTCCCTGCGGATGCCTGGCGCACGAGGTAGACGATGAGCCACACGATTCCGATCGTGATGGCGATGCCCCAGATGACCGACAACATGGTCGAGATCCAGTCGGGCAGGCCGGTGATCATCCACGGCCACCGCCAGGTCGCGGTGCCGCCGAACCGGGGAAAGGCCGCGATCAACAGCACCACGATTGCGATAATCACCGGTTCGAACACCCCTCGAAGCGCCTTCTCGGCGTGGATGCGGCCCTGCAGGTCGGGGAGCAGAGCCCAGGCAACCACGTAAGCGAAGAGCACGGGCGCCCCGATAATGCCGAACAGGATGACCAGAATCCGCACGGCGGTGGGTGCGAGCCCCGTGCTGGCGGCAATGCCACCGAGCACGCCGGCGAACCACCGGTCGTCACCGCGCACGATACCGAGCGACCGGATGCCGTCGAAGAAGCGGCTGAGTCCGTCGCCGCTCGGTGCGCTGCCGCTGCCAGTCCCGCCCTGGCTGACTGATGCGGTGCGGGAATCCGCCCGGGGTGGATCTGTCGGGGGAGGAGAATCGCTCATTCTCCGATTGTCTGGGCGCCTGGTCTGTCGGCGACAGGGGTACCGCCCCCGTCGACGAAAGGGGTAATGGGCGTGTCAGCCCGTCGGGCTCAGCGTCGCGACGATCGGACGATGATCGCTGCCGAGGCCGTCGCGGTCGAGGATCACCCTCACGTGGGTCGCAGTCCAGTTGTCGGTGGCCATGATGTGGTCGATGGGAGTCCCGAGCAAGGGCGGCACGTCGGTCGGCCACGTTCCGACGGCAGCGGCCCCCATCGTCTGCGCCGCGTCGACGCAATCCCCGATTGTGCTGTCGCGGTCATTCGCGAGTCGGCGGTAATGGTCGATGGTCGAGTTGAAGTCGCCCGCGATGATGATGTTCTCGCCCGTGCAGGCGCTCTTCACCCACTCGAGGTCCTCCCGCCAGGCATCGAAATATCCCGTGATGGGGGCAACGGGGTGCGCGGCCACGATCGTCGGTCCCGTGCCATCATCGGGCGTCACGATCACCGACGGCACGACGGAGGTGGAGCCGCGCGAGGTGTCGCGGGAGTACATGCCGAGGTCGGCGCTTGTGAGCAGCGAGGTGGACCGTGCCTTGGAGATCTGGTCGAGAGCGAGGGTGTTCACCCACATCGGGCGTCCCTCTCCCTTCATGATGAGCGCGACCTCGATAGCGGTCTCCCGCGTGGTCTCCGGGAGGGCGACGATATCGGCGCCGGTCTCGAGAGCGAGACGGGCGATCTCCTGGGCGCCCGGAGCATCCCCGAGGGTGTTCCAGGTGAGTACGGTCAGATCGTCCACCGCGGCGTCGGCCGTTGCGTCGACGGCGGCCGCACCGCCGGCGTCGTCCGATCCGAATCCGCGGGTTGCGAGCACGGCACCGGTCGCTGCAATGAATACGAGCAGCAGAACGGACAAGGATGCGCCGAGGCGGCGGAACGACGGGATCACGAGGGCGACGAGAAGCAGGGCAACGATGGCGGCGAGGGCGCCGACGGCGGCAACTGCGCGGAGCGACACGATGTGGGCCACGACGGGTACAAGTTCGAGCCCGAGAAGTTGGGGCCAGACCGCGACGAGCAGGATGCCGGCGACCCCGATGGTCAGCACGGCCGCGGCGATTTTTCGAATCATCTGAGATCACCCTAGCCGCAGCCTGCCGTGCGGGCGTCGCGGGGAGAGCCCCAGACCGGGGCACTCGGCCGGCGTGGAAGCTGTACCCCTACGATTGCGGCATGCCGTCTCTGATCGATCTTCACACTCACAGCAGCGTGTCCGACGGCACGGAAACGCCGGCCCAACTGGTGCGCGCGGCGGCCGCAGCAGGACTCGATGCGATCGCGATCACCGACCACGATTCGACCGCCGGCTGGACCGAAGCGATGGCGGCCGCATCCGGAACCGGCCTCACGATCATCCCGGGCATGGAGCTCAGCACCTTCTTCGGCTGGAAGAGCGTGCACCTGCTGGCCTACCTGTTCGACCCGCTCGATGCAGGCCTCATCGCCGAGACCGCGCGAATTAGGGACGCACGACTCAAACGCGCCGAGAACATCGTGGAGCGGATCGGCGCGGACTACGACCTGACCTGGCTGGACGTGCTCGCCCAGACCAGCGTCGGCGCAACCGTCGGCCGGCCGCATATCGCCGACGCGCTTGTCGCACGCGGACACGTCCCCAACCGCAGTGCGGCGTTTGAGAGCATCCTGCATCCGCGCCAGGGATATTTCGAGCCACACTATGCACCGGATCCGCTCGCGGCGGTGAAGCTTGTCGTCGCCGCCGGGGGAGTGCCGGTGCTTGCCCACCCCGGCACTCGCGGTCGCCAAGAAGTGATGCCGGAGGAGAAGCTGCGCACGCTCGTGGATGCCGGACTGTTCGGCCTCGAGGTGGACCACCGCGAGAACACACCCAGCGGCAAGGAACGATTGCGCGAGCTCGCCGAGAAGTTCGGCTTGGCCCAGACCGGCTCGAGCGACTACCACGGCGAGGGCAAGCCCAACAGGCTCGGCGAGAACACGACGGCACCGGAGGTGCTCGAGCGCATCATCGCGCAGGCGACCGGATCGGCTGCGCACCGCGGCTGAGTCTCGGCTGAGCCGCTCAAGACCGGTGCCCACACCCGTCGGCACCGCGCCGGCACGTTCGCGCGGCTGTTGTTCACTCGCGTGGCTGCGATTACAGCCGCGGAAGTGAACAGCGTGCGCGCGAACGCGGAATGGGAGCGCGCCGACAGCTGCGGAAGTGAACAGTGTGTGCGCGAACGGCGGCCGCGCGACCGGTAGCGGCGCGGCGACCGGTTATGCGACGGGCGGAGCTGCTCCTGGATCCCGACGACGAGTGCGCTGGCGGCTGCGCGGGGGGCGCGACCCATCGCGGTGCTCACCGGATGACGGTGCCGTTGCGGTACCGGCTGAACCGGACGCCGCTCCCGAATCGCCAGTCCGCTGGCCTCCCCGCGAGCGTGATCCCGAGCCAGTCGCGGCGGAGTCGCCGGAGCGGCCGGTCGACGCCGGGTCGCCGGAGCGGCCGGACGCGCCGGAGCCACCCGATCCCCCGGAGCGGCCGCGGTCGCCACCGCGACCCGAGCCGCCGGAACCGGAACCCGAACCCGAACCCGAACCCGAACGCTCGCGGTCGCCACCCGAACCCGAACCCGAGCCCGAGCCCGAACGCCCGCGGTCGCCGCCCGAGCCCGAACCCGAACCCGAGCCGCCCGAACCGGAACCCGAACCCGAGCGCCCGCGGTCACCGCCGCGATCGGACGACTGCGGCTCCCGCACGCGGGGCGGTCCGGCGTGCGCGAGGCGACCGCGCACATCGGTGGGGATGTCGAGGTCGGAGAAGAGATGCGGCGAGGACGAGTAGGTCTCGGTCGGCTCCGGCTGGCCGAAGTCGAGAGCCTTGTTGATGAGCGCCCACTTGTGCAGGTCGTCCCAGTCGACGAAGGTCACCGCGATGCCGGTCTTGCCAGCGCGTCCCGTGCGGCCGGCACGGTGGAGGTAGGTGTCGTGGTCGTCCGGGATGGTGTGGTTGATCACGTGGGTGACGTCGTTGACGTCGATGCCGCGCGCAGCGACATCCGTGGCGATCAGGATGTCCTTCTTGCCGGCCTTGAACGCCGCCATGGCGCGCTCGCGCTGCTCCTGGTTCAGGTCGCCGTGCACGGCCGCGGCGTTGAATCCGCGGTCGTTGAGCTCCTCGACGAGCTTCGCCGCCGCGCGCTTCGTGCGGGTGAACACGACGGTCTTGCCGCGGCCCTCGGCCTGCAGGATGCGCGCGATCACCTCGTCCTTGTCCATGTTGTGGGCGCGGTAGATGACGTGCTTGATGTTCGCCTGCGTGAGCCCCTCGTTGGGGTCCGTCGCACGGATGTGGATGGGGCGGTTCATGAAGCGGCGCGCGAGGGCGACGATCGGTCCGGGCATCGTCGCCGAGAACAGCATTGTGTGGCGGGTCGGCGATGTCTGCGCGAAAAGCTTCTCGATGTCGGCGAGGAAGCCGAGGTCGAGCATCTTGTCGGCCTCGTCGAGAACCATGACCTTGACGTCTTTAAGCGACAGCAGCCGCTGGTTGGCGAGGTCGAGCAGGCGACCGGGGGTACCGACGACAACCTGCGCGCCGGCCTTGAGCTGCTCCACCTGGCCCTCGTAGGCCTTGCCGCCGTAGATCGCGGCGACCTGCGTTGCCCGATTGGATGCCGCGAGGGTCAGGTCTTCGGCGACCTGCACGCACAGTTCACGGGTCGGCACGACGACGAGTGCCTTCACGCCCGGCTCCGGGTTCAGCCCGAGGGACTGCAGCAGAGGAAGCCCGAACCCCAGCGTCTTGCCGGTTCCGGTCTTCGCTTGGCCGATGATGTCCTGGCCGCCCAACCCCATCGGGATTGTCTGGGTCTGAATGGGGAACGGCTCGACGATGCCCTTGGAGGCGAGAGCGTCGACCATGTCCTGATCGATATTGAGTTCTGCGAAAGTCACGTGTGAATGCCCATCATGAATGCGAGTACGCCCGCTTGTTCCTGGGGCGTAGATGCCCCTGTCAGAAAGGGGCTTGCCACCAGTTTAGCGGCGAGGGTCTGGGAATATGGCATTTCACGGCCGGTGGGGGCGTCGTTATCGCCTCGCGAGGGCTGGCGGCTAGGCTGAGCGGCGTGTCCTCTTTCTTCTCTCAGCGCAGGACTCACGTTGAGATTCCCCGTTTGAGGCCCCGCCCGTCCAGGCAGGGCACCGAGAACGTCAACCGTGTTGCGCTCGGCGAGTTGACGCCCGATCTGGCCAGTTTCCTTGGTCGGGCCGCCTACCTCCAGCTGACGAACTTCGAGACCGCAGCGGGCGCGGTCACTACTGCGCCGCACACGCGCGGGAAAAACGCGATGAGCCGCGTCGCCCACCAGTCGCTCACCAAGTACGAGGGACTCGTCGCCGAGCTCACGCGCACCGGTCACGACCCGGTGGCGACCATGGAGCCGTTCCGCCGCGCGATCGACCAGTTCCACCGCGACACCCGCGGTGCCGACTGGTACGAGAACCTCGTGACGGTCTTCGTGACGGCCGGGCTGCTCGACGACTTTTTCGTACGCCTCGCCGGTGGACTTCCCGAGGACCAGACCAAGCGCATCGCTGCGCTCCTGACTCCGGATGCCGGCAGCAAGTTCATCATTGCCGAGCTGCTCGAGGCAATCGAGGCCAATCCGCGCCTCGCGTCCCGCCTCGCGATGTGGGGACGGCGCCTCGTGGGCGACACCCTGCTCATCGCCCGGTCGGCGCTTGCCGTTCCGGAGAACACGGCGCCGGACGAGGCCAGACTCGAGCCGGTATTCACCGAGCTCATCGCCGCGCACACCCGCAGGATGGACGCGCTGGGCCTCACGGCGTAGGGCATTCCGCCGTAGCGTCGGGCGGCAATGCCGCTCACCCCCTGTGCAGCGCTACGAGTGCGACAGGCTGGTGAGCAACCGCGCGTCGGCTTCCCGGCGTCGGCGGGGGAGCAGAATGCCAGCGCCGACCGCAGCAAGCGCGCACAGCACGAGCGTCACGACCCAAATCCATCCTCCGTCGAATGGCATCCCGAACCAGGTGAGCACGGCCCAGGCTGCGGCGCCGACCGCTGTCGCGATCGCGGGCACCAGAAGCACTCCGTGGGTCTCTCGGCCCGGCAGCGTGTAGCGAGCGATCGCACCGATGCTGGCTGCGGCGATGCAGACGAAGAGAAGCTCCATGGCTAGTGGATCAGGCCACGAATCCGACACGCCGTGACGTGTCGGAGCCGATCTCGACGTAGCCGAGCGCGGCGGTCGGTATGACGTACAGCTTGCCCTTGTCGTCCTTGAGGGAGATGTAGGAGCTCTTGGCCTCGAGGGCGGTCGCCACGATTTTCTCGATCTCGCCTGCGCTCTGCGATGACTCGAAGTTGATCTCGCGGGGCGAGTTGGTAATGCCGATACGAATGTCCACGTGCTCAGATTACGACATAGTTCCCTGCCTTCCCGGACCGTTCGTTGTGAGCGCAACCGCGCGCGTGGCCGACGCGGCGATGTCGGTGGCAGCGGCTAGCTTGGGTCGGGTGAGCATCAGTGGATTCCAGCGGCAGGGCACGCGCGACCGGGCGCCCGCGACGGCATCCGGCGCTCCCTCCGGCGTCGAGCTCGACCCCTCCCAGCGTGCGGTCGTCGATCTGCCCGACGACGCATCCGCCTCGGTCATCGGCGCCCCCGGTTCAGGGAAGACGACGACGTTGGTCGAACTTGTCGCCAACCGGGTTCTCGAGCGGGGATTTGCGCCGGAGCAGGTGCTCGCCCTCACGCCGAGCCGAAGCACAGCCACGAGGTTGCGCGACATCCTTGCCCTGCGTCTGGCCGTGCCGACAAACGGTCCGCTCGCGCGCAGCGTCAACTCGCTCGCGTTCGAGATCGTCGGCCACGCTACGGCTCTGTCCGGCGGAGCGGTACCGCGGCTGATCACCGGCGGCGAGCAGGACCACGACATGGCACAGCTCCTCGCGGGGCACCTTGAAGACGGCACCGGGCCGGCCTGGCCGGAACTGCTCGGGCCGCAGGTGCGCGCGCTCCGCGGGTTCCGCACCGAACTGCGCGACCTTCTCATGCGAATCACCGAATACGGCGTCTCCACTGCCGTGCTGCGGTCACTCGGTGCCGAGCACGACCGCGCCGAGTGGGCCGCTGCCGCCGATTTCTTCGATGAATACCTGGAGGTGAGCGGGTGGCTGCGCCCGGGCCAGTGCGACTCGAGCGAGCTCGTGAACCGCGCTGCCGCCGCACTCGAGTCGGGCGAAGTCAGCGCACGCATCGAGGGTCTCCGCCTGGTGGTCGTCGATGACATGCAGGAGGCCACGGCGTCGACGCTCACGCTGTTGCGCGGTTTCGCCCGACGCGGTGTTGCGATCGTCGCGCTGGGGGATCCGGATGTCGCCGCGAACGCCTTCCGCGGAGGCGAGCCCGATGCGCTCGGCCGGTTGTCGAGCCTGCTGCGGCTGCCGAGGGCTGAGACCCACTACCTGCAGTCAGCCCACCGGCAGGTGCCAGAGCTTCGAACCCTGACCTCCGCAGTCGTCGCGCGAATCGGCACTGCGGCCGCCGGTCCCCAACGGGCAGCCGCGAGCGTGCTGAGTCCGGATGCTGAATCGGGCCCCGCCGCTGCCCTCCTGAAGCCGATAGTGCGCATCGAAGCGGCAACGCCGTCGCGGGAGTGGGCCGCGATCGCGCGCGTACTGCGCCAACGCCACCTCCTCGACGGCATCGGACTGAACTCGATGGCCGTTGTGGTGCGCAGCGGCGCGCAGGTGCCCGTCGTCGCCAGGGCACTGGCGCTCGCCGACGTGCCGACCCGCACCGCGGTCGGTGGCCGGCCGCTGCGCGAGGACCAGTCCGCGAGGGGTCTGCTCGCCGTCGTCGACATCGGGATGGGCAGAACGGCGTTGACCCCCGACCTCGCCGTCGACCTGCTGCTGAGCCCGTTCGGCGGACTCGACCGGCTCGGTCTGCGCCGATTGCGCCTCGCGTTGCGCGCGGAGGAGCTCGCCGGCGGCGGCACACGACAGAGCGACGTGCTGCTCGTCGAGGGACTCGCCACGCCCGGCCGCTTCACGACCATCGACCACCGCGTCGCCCGAAACGCCGACCGGCTCGCCCAGACCGTCGCCTCGGTTGGCGAACTCGCGGCGGGCGGCGGCACCGTCGAGGAGCTGCTCTGGCACGCGTGGGAGCGCAGCGCGCTGTCAGCGCCGTGGCTCGCCCAGGCGCTGGGCGCCGGAATCACGGCAGCCGAGGCCAACCGCAATCTCGACGGCATCGTGGCCCTGTTCACCGCGGCCAAGCGCTTCGTCGAACGCCAGCCCGGCGCCCCCGCGAGCGTCTTTCTCGACTCGGTGCTCGACGCCGAGGTACCCGAAGACACGTTGTCGCCGCAATCCTCCGGCGACGCGGTGCTCGTCACGACACCGTCCGGAGTGGTCGGCCTCGAGTTCGACGTCGTCGTGGTTGCCGGGGTGCAGGAGGGCATCTGGCCGAACCTGCGGCTCCGCGGCTCGCTGCTCGGTGCCCAGCAGCTCGTCGAGGCCGTCACGGGCCAGGCCGACGCCCCCATCGACGCGCGCCGGCTCGTGCTGCATGATGAGCTGCGGATGTTTGCGCTTGCGGTGTCTCGCGCGCGCCGGCAGGTGGTGGTTGCCGCGGTGGCGAACGACGACGAGGCTGCGAGCGTCTTCTTCAGCTTCCTCCCGCCTGATGTTCCCGTGAGCGATACCTCCGCGATGCCGCCCCTGTCGCTGCGCGCCTTCACCGGCCGGCTGCGGCGTGAGCTCGTGCAGCCGAACCGGGCGCCAGCTGAGCGCGCCGCAGCGGCATCCGCCCTCGCCCACCTCGCGGTCGAAGGGGTTCCCGGCGCCAGCCCCGATGAGTGGCTGGGGCTCCTTTCACCGTCGACGACCGAGCCGCTCTACCTCGACGACGAGAGCATTCCGGTGTCCCCGTCGGCGCTCGGCTCGCTCGAGGACTCCCCGCTCGACTGGTTCATCGGCGCGGTCGCCGGCACGCGGGCCAGCAGCGCGATGGCCATCGGAACAATCATCCACTGGGCGATGGAGACCGCAACCGACGCGAGCGTGGACTCCCTTTTCGCGGCGATCGAGGGCCGCTGGGGCGAGCTGCTGTTCGAATCCCCGTGGATGTCCGAGCACCAGAAGCTCGCCGCCCGCCGCCTCGCCGCTGGCGTGGCCGAGTATCTCGCCGACTTCGACCGCGACGGCAAGCAGCTCGTCGCCGCCGAGGGACGATTCCAGCTCGAGATCGGGCGGGCCACCGTGAATGGCTCGATCGACCGGGTCGAGCGCGCGGCCGACGGATCGGTGGTGATCGTCGACCTCAAGACCGGTCGGGCGATCACGAGGCAGAACGAGATCGACGAGCATCCACAGCTGGGCGCGTACCAACTCGCCTATGCCGACGGCAAGCTCGATGAATTTCTCGATGCGCTCGGCGCCCACAGCGGCGGGGGAGCGAAGCTGCTCTTCGTGAAGGAGGGGCTGCGCGGCAAGAGCTACCGGGTCGCCGAGCAGGCGCAGCTCGACGCCGAGGCGCTCGACGGATTCCGTCGACGGATCAGCCAGGCGGCGGCTCTGATGGCCGCGGCCGAGTTCAAGGGAACCTTGGACCTGACTGGGTGGGGGGCCTCGGTCGATTCCGCGGCGAAACTCCACCGGGTGAAGGCGGTATCCAGTGATTGAGGGCGGCCAGCAGGGCGCGGGGCGGCGGCACGTCAGTGCCTATGACATCGCCGACGCGCTCGGGCAGCCGCGGCCGACCGAGCAGCAGCGCGCCGTCATCGAGGCCCATCTCGCGCCGGCGCTCGTCATCGCGGGGGCGGGCAGTGGCAAGACCGAGACGATGGCCAACCGGGTGCTGTGGCTTCTGGCCAACGGCCACGCGACCGCCGGGCAGGTTCTTGGCCTCACCTTTACCCGCAAGGCGGCCGGCGAGCTCGCCACCCGCATTCGCGAGCGCATCGCCCAGCTTGCCGAGAAGGGCCTCGTCGCGGGCGACTACGACGCCTTCGACCCGCCGCTGGTCGCCA
>Ga0136639_10000456_pt1 | contig 13469 bp, 10 predicted proteins | sample AntDrymUQ8592106_2_FD_113739 | JGI IMG/M metagenome (GOLD analysis project Ga0136639, IMG submission 113739) | Polar desert sand microbial communities from Dry Valleys, Antarctica - metaG UQ859 (21.06) | ecosystem: Environmental > Terrestrial > Soil > Desert | place: Antarctica: Dry Valley...
ATCACCGTCATGCCGTACAACGCCTGCCGGCGGAACCACCTTGCTACCGTCCAGGTTGTCGGTAATGTCCAGCAATCCGTTGATGAAGCGCTTGTAGCAGGCCACGCCCTCGTTGAACCAGGCGTCGCGATTGACTGCCGGATCCGGTAGCTGCTTGCAGAAGAAACCGCCCTTGCTGCCGACCGGCACGATCACGGTGTTCTTCACCATCTGCGCCTTGACCAGGCCCAGCACTTCGGTACGGAAATCCTCACGGCGGTCGGACCAGCGCAGGCCGCCGCGTGCGACCGGCCCGAAGCGCAGGTGGATGCCTTCCACGCGTGGCCCGCAGACCCAGATCTCGCGGTATGGCCGCGGCTTGGGCAAGTCCGGTACCTGCGAGCAATCGAGCTTGTAGCTGACGTAGTCGGCTGGCCCGCCATCCTTGCGCAGCCCACCTTCGCGCGGGATGTAGTAACTGGTGCGCAGGGTCGCTTCCATCACCCCGATGAAACTTCGCAGGATGCGGTCCTCGTCCAGGCTCGATACCCGGTCCATCAGCCCCAACAATGCGGCGCGCGTGGCTTCAACCTGCCGCTCACGAGTACCGGTACGCGCTTCGATGGCCTGTTTGAGCGTTGCCATGGTGGCATCGTCGTTGTCCGCCAGGCGCCTCAATTCGGATTCGAAGTCGCCCATGCCGCGACGGATCTCGGTGTTGCTTTCCGTGCCGGTCGCGGGGTCGAAACGGGCTTCGAACAGTTCCACAAGCAGGCGCGACATCAACGGATAGCGGGCCAGTGTTGATTCGACATAGGCCTGCGAGAACGGCACCCCGACCTGCAACAGATACTTGCAGTAGCTGCGCAGCATCGCCACCTGTTTCCATGACAGTCCCGCCGCCAGCACCAATCGGTTGAAGCCATCGTTCTCGGCATCGCCGTGCCAGGTCCGGGCGAACGCTTCCTCGAAATGCTCGTCCAGCGAGCCGACGTCCAGCTCACCCTGCAGCGATTGCACCTCGAAATCCTGGATGAAGGTGATGCCTTCGCTGGTCTCGACCTTGTACGGATGTTCCGAGATCACCCGCAAGCCCATGTTCTCCATCAGCGGCAAGGCATCCGACAGTGGTATGTCATCCAGCTGGCGGTACAACTTGAAGCGCAGGGTTTCGCCTTGGCGCTGCGAACGGTACAGCGACAAGCGCAGGTCGTCGGGACCGGTCAACGAGGCCAGTCGATCCACGTCCGTCGCAGCGACTGCCGGACTGACTTCCTCGATGTAACCAGCGGGCAACGCCCGCCCATACTGCTCGGCCAGCTTCAGACCGGCTTCCTCGCCGTGGCAAGCGATCAGTTGCTCGCGCAATTCATCGCGCCAGTCGCGCACGATCAACGCCAGGTTGGCTTCGAGCGCTGGCAGATCAACTTCCACAGGATCGTTGTTCTTCGGACGCACGATCATGTGGATCTGTGCCAGCGGCGATGCACCGATCTGCACGTTGGAATCGACATGGTCGCCGTTGAGCGCGGCCTTCAGCATGTCTTCGATGCGGTGGCGGATCTGGGTACTCATCCGATCACGCGGAATGTAGACCAGCGCGGAGAAATAGCGTCCGTAACGGTCGCGGCGCAAGAAGAGCTTGCTGCGCACGCGCTCCTGCAAGCCCAGAATGCCCATGCCGGTGCGGAACAGTTCCTCTTCGCTGGACTGGAACAACTCGTCGCGCGGCAGGGTTTCCAGAATGTGGCGCAGTGCCTTTCCGCTGTGGCTGGACGGATTCAAGCCGGAGCGATCCATCACATATTGGTGGCGCTCGCGCACCAACGGAATCTCCCATGGCCGCCGCAGATAGGCACTGGACGTATACAGACCCAGGAAGCGCTGTTCCGCAATCGGCTTGCCGTCGGCGTCGAAGCTGAGCACACCGATGTAATCCATGTATCCCGGACGGTGCACGGTGGCGCGCGAATTGGTCTTGGTCAGGATCAAGGGATCGACCGTTCCCGACTGCTGCATGACGTGTGCCGCCAGCGTCTTCAGGTTGCGCGGTTTGCCGGCCTCTCTGTCACGCAGCAGTCCAAGTCCAGTGCCGACTTCGGCCTCCAGCAATTCTTCCTTGCTGCCCTTGCCTACCTTGCCTGCCTTGGACGTGACCTTGTAATCACGGTAGCCAAGGTAGGTGAAATGATCGTTCGCCGCCCAACGCAGGAACTCCTGCGCTTCCAGCCGATCTTTTTCAGGCACCGGCATCGGCCTATTCACGATCTCATCGGCGACTTCCAGCATCTTTTCGTGCATCGGCTTCCAGTCGTTGACGATGGCGCGCACATCCGCCAACACCGCTTCCAGCTGCTCCTTGATCTGCGCCATCGCATCGTGTGGCTGGCGATCGACCTCCAGATGGATGAACGACTCCGCCCCGCCGCTGCCGACCTTGGCCAGCTTGCCTGCCTTGTCGCGCTGCATCGCCAGCACCGGATGCCCCAGCACGTGCACGCCGATGCCCTGCTCTGCCAGCGCCATGGTCACCGAGTCCACCAGGAACGGCATGTCGTCATTGACCACCTGCACCACGGTGTGTGGCGACTCCCAGCCGTGCTGCTTCAGGTTGGGATTGAACAGTCGCACCAAGGCCTTGCCGGCCTTGCGCGCGCGGGCGAACTCCAGCATATCCGCAGCAAGCGCGGCCCAGCCTGCGGCACCGTGCTGCGCATACTCGTCCGGATCCATGCGCCGGTAGAACACATTCGCAAAGGCTTGCGCCTCGGAAAGACGGGCTTTGGGCACGCGCTTGGCAAGCGCTGCCATGATCTGTTTCGGGGCTCGTTCGCTTTCGGTCTTGATGTTGGTTTTGGTGTTCATTGCTTGGGGTATCCGTGCCTTGAATGGACGATGGCCGCCTATCGGCGGCCGGCCGTGTCATGCCAATGTCTTGGCGTGGGGCTCAGCGCAGCCCGGATTCGTTGCGGGCGTTCACCAGTCGCTGGATCTCGCTGGTGCCCGGATGCAGTTCGTTGATCCGGGCATCCCGGTGGACGAAGGCGCGCGTGCCTCGATCGGCAGAGCCGTACGCCAGGACGACTCGCGGTACCGGGTTCATCTCAGCCCGGTCTCGTTGCGGGCGATGACCAGCCGCTGGATCTCGCTGGTGCCCTCGTAGATTTCAGTAATCTTGGCATCGCGGAAATAGCGCTCGATCGGCAGTTCCTTCGAATACCCCATGCCGCCGTGGATCTGCAGCGCCGCGTGCGTAATGAACATTGCCGCTTCCGAGGCCGTGAGCTTGGCCACCGATGCCTCGGTGCTGAAACGACCACCGACCTTCTCGGCCTCGCTCTTGGCCCAGGCAGCACGCAGCGTCAGGATCTCGGCCGCGTCCAGCCTGCACTTCATGTCAGCGATCTTTGCCTGGATCATCTGGAACGAACCGATCGGCTGGCCGAAGCTCTTGCGCTCCTTGACGTAGGCCACCGAGGCCTTATACGCCGCCTTGCCAAGCCCCACTGCCTGCGACGCGATGCCGATGCGGCCTGCATCCAGCACGCCCATGGCGATCTTGAAGCCCTGGCCTTCCTTGCCAATCACTTCATCGGCGCTGGCCACGTAGTCCTGGAATTCGATCTCGCAGGTGGCCGAGGCGCGGATGCCCAGCTTGGGCTCGCTCTTGCCGCGGTGGAAGCCTGGCTTGGCCGTGTCGACCATGAAAGCGGTGATGCCCTTCGCGCCCTTGGATGGGTCAGTCATCGCAAACAAGATGATGTACTTTGCCACCGGGCCCGAGGTGATCCAGCTTTTCTTGCCGTTGATCACGTAGCTGCCATCGGCCTGCGCGGTTGCCTTGCAGCGCATCGCCGTGGCGTCTGAACCCGACTGCGGTTCGGTCAGCGCGAAGGCGCCAATCTCACGACCTTCGGCGATCGCCCGCACGTAAAGCTGTTTCTGAGCCTCGGTGCCAAACTTCAGGACGCCGTTGCAGAAGAGCGAGTTGTTCACCGAGACGATGGTCGAGTGCGCGCAGTCGGCTTCGGCAATTTCGATCATCGCCAGCACATAACTGATCGGGTCCATCCCGGCGCCGCCATATTCGGTCGGCACCTCAATCCCCATCAGGCCATTTTCGCCAAGAGTGCGGATGTTTTCGAGCGGGAATTCACCAGTGTGATCATGATGTTCGGCGCTTGGCGCGATCTTCTCTTGTGCAATCCGCCGGGCCACGTTCTGGATCATCAGTTGCTCTTCGGTGAAACCAAAATCCACGGGCTGCTCCGGTCATCTGCGATGGACCGCAATTGTAGCGCCACCGCTCTGCGAACCACACCGGCAGGACGGCGCAACTTGACCTTGCACCAGCGACAACCGACACTTATCGCTAAATCGCGATGGAAAGATACCTATGGATCTGGAAGGTTGGTCGACCCGTTTGAAGGTATTCGCCGACGCCACCCGCGTGCGCCTGCTTGCGCTGCTGGAGGGTGAAGAATTGACCGTGGCCGAGTTGTCGGCAATCACCCAGCTGGCGCAACCCCGTGTGTCCACCCACCTGGCCAAACTCAAGGAAGCCGGCATCGTCCGCGATCGCCGCTCCGGCGTATCCGCGTACTACCGCTTCGACGATACCGTACTGGATCCGGCGCAGCGCGCCTTGTGGCTCTCGATCAGCCAGGGCAGCGACGATCCGCTGCTGCGCCAGGACGCCGAGCGCGTCCCGTCGGTGTTGGCAATGCGCGCGGCCGACCAGAACTGGGCTGACAGCGTGGCCGGCGACATGGAACGGCATTACTCACCCGGACGGACGTGGGAAGCACTGGCGCGCACCGCCCTGCCCCTGCTGTTGCCAGGCGACGTGCTGGACATCGCTTCCGGTGATGGCGTGCTGGCGGAACTGCTGGCGCCACATGCCAAGCGCTACGTCTGCATCGACTCCAGCCAGCGCGTGGTTGCAGCCGCCAGTGAGCGCCTGCGCCGCTACGAAAATGTGGAAGTACGTGAAGGTGACATGCATGCCTTGCCGTTCAAGGACGGCAGTTTCGACCTTGTGGTGCTGATGCATGCGCTGACCTATGCAGACAAGCCCGCACAGGCCGTTGCCGAGGCCGCTCGCGTGCTGCGCAAGGGTGGTCGGCTGTTGTTGTCGAGCTTGGCCAAGCACGAACACCGCAATGTGGTGCAGGCCTATGGCCACCAGAATCTTGGATTTGCCGCCAAGGACCTGCACAAATTTGTGGAGAAAGCCGGGCTGCGCATCACCAGCACCGAGACCGTGACCCGCGAAAAGCGTCCGCCACATTTCGAGGTGATTTCGCTGATCGGAACCAGGCAATGAGCGCACTGCCATGGCGCAGTCCCGAACGCGTGGCTGCCCTTGAAGCCGCACTTGCCGCGCGTATCCTGGTGATTGATGGCGCGATGGGCACCATGATCCAGCGTCACGAACTGGAAGAAGCGGACTACCGTGGCGAACGCTTCGCCGAAGGTTATGACGCGCTGTTCACTGCCGACGGACATGCACATGCCGCGGGATGCGGCTGCCAGTCACAGGACCAGCGCGGCAACAACGATCTGCTCAGCCTGACCCGCCCCGACATCATCAGCGGCATCCACCGGGATTACCTTGCGGCAGGCGCTGACCTGGTCGAAACCAATACCTTCAACTCGACCTCGGTGTCTCTTGCCGATTACCACCTGCAACACCTTGTTCGCGAATTGAACCGGGAAGGCGCCGCCCTTGCCCGCACCGCTTGTGATGAATTCGAAGCACGAGATGCATCAAAACCACGTTTCGTGATTGGCGTGCTTGGACCGACCTCACGCACCGCATCGCTCAGCCCGGACGTCAATCGCCCCGGGTTCCGCGCGATTTCATTCGATGAACTCGCTGAAGCCTACCGGGAGGCGACGCATGGCTTGATTGAAGGTGGCGCCGATGTGCTGATGGTCGAAACCGTGTTCGATACGCTCAATGCCAAGGCTGCGCTGTTCGCGATTGATGACGTATTCGAGGCACTCGGCACGCGGCTACCGGTCCTGGTCTCAGGGACCATTACCGACGCCTCTGGCCGCACGCTCTCGGGGCAGACCGCCGAGGCTTTCTGGTATTCGTTGCGGCATGCGCAGCCGCTGGCGATTGGCCTGAATTGTGCGCTGGGCGCCAAGGACTTGCGCCAGCACATCGACGTATTGGCCCAGGTCGCCGACACCCACATCAGCTGTCACCCCAATGCCGGGTTGCCGAATGCCTTTGGCGGCTATGACGAAACACCCGAAGACATGGCTGCGATGCTTCACGAATTCGCCACCTCTGGACTTCTGAATCTGGTGGGTGGTTGCTGCGGAACCACGCCGGAGCACATCGCGGCGATCGTGCAGGCAGTGGACGGCATTGCGCCGCGCACGCTTCCACAAATGGTTGACCCGCGACTCGTTGACGCCGCATGACCACCTTGGCCCGCAACACGCGCCTCAGCGGCCTTGAGCCCCTGCAGATCACGCCACAATCGAACTTCATCAACGTCGGTGAGCGCACCAATGTCACCGGCAGCGCGCAGTTCAAGAAGCTGATCCTGGACAACCGCCTCGATGAAGCGGTGGTGGTGGCGCGCCAGCAAGTCGAGAGCGGCGCGCAAGTGCTTGACGTCAACATGGACGAGGGCATGCTGGATTCGGAAAAGGCGATGGTGGAGTACCTGCACCTGATCGCCGCCGAACCGGACATCGCGCGCATCCCGGTGATGGTCGACAGCTCGAAATGGAGTGTCATCGAGGCTGGCCTGAAATGCCTGCAGGGCAAGGGCATCGTCAACTCCATCTCGATGAAGGAAGGCGAGGCGGAATTCCTGCGTCAGGCGCGCCTGGTGCGCCGTTACGGTGCCGCCGTGGTGGTCATGGCGTTCGACGAAGAAGGCCAGGCCGACAGCATCGCGCGCAAGGTGGATATCTGTACTCGCGCCTACGAGCTGCTAACCAAGGAAATTGGTTTTCCGCCGGAAGACATCATCTTCGACCCGAATGTATTCGCGATCGCCACCGGCATCGAGGAACACAACAATTACGCGGTCGACTTCATCGAAGCGGCGCGTGAACTGCGCAAACGCTTCCCGCACAGCCACATCTCCGGTGGCGTCTCGAACGTGTCGTTTTCATTCCGGGGCAATGAGTTGGTGCGCCAGGCAATCCATGTCGTGTTCCTGTACCACGCGATCCGCGCCGGCATGGACATGGGCATCGTCAATGCAGGTGCCCTGCCCCTGTACGACGATCTGGACGCCGAATTGCGCGAACGGGTCGAGGACATTGTGCTCAACCGCCGCAGTGACGGCACCGAACGCATGCTGGAAATTGCCGACCGCTTCAAGGGCAAGAAAGGCGAGAAAAAAGTCGAGAACCTTGCATGGCGCGAGGCGCCGGTGGCCAAGCGCCTGAGCCATTCACTGGTCCACGGCATTGACCAGTACGTGGTCGAGGACACCGAGGAAGCACGACTGCTATCGACGCGTCCGCTGGATGTGATCGAGGGTCCCTTGATGGATGGCATGAACGTAGTTGGCGACCTGTTCGGCGCCGGCAAGATGTTCCTGCCGCAAGTGGTCAAGTCCGCACGCGTCATGAAGAAAGCAGTGGCCCATCTATTGCCCTACATCGAGGCCGAGAAGCTGCGTACCGGTGATGTTGGCAAGAACAACGGCAAGATCGTGATGGCGACGGTCAAGGGCGACGTGCATGACATCGGCAAAAATATCGTGGGCGTGGTGCTTGCCTGCAACAATTTCGAGATCATCGATCTTGGCGTGATGGTGCCGGCGCAAAAAATCCTGGACACCGCGCGCGAGGTTGGCGCCGACATGATTGGCTTGTCCGGACTGATTACACCTTCGCTGGAGGAAATGAGCCACGTCGCGCGTGAAATGCAGCGGCAGGGTTTCACGATTCCATTGCTGATCGGCGGCGCGACGACTTCGCGCGCACACACGGCACTGAAGATCGACCCGCATTACAAGTCACCAAGTGTCTGGGTCAAGGACGCCTCGCGTGCAGTCGGCGTAGCCCAGTCGCTGGTGTCGCCGGAGCTGCACCAGCCCTTCGTGGATGCGGCTGCCAAGGATTACGCCGAAATACGCCTGCGCCACCGCAACCGTGGTGATGCCAAACGGTTGGTTCCGCTGGAGAAGGCCCGTGGCCAGCGCTTCGAAGGCGGCTGGGACGAATACGTTCCGCCCGTGCCAGAACAGCCTGGAATCCAGGTGTTCGATGACTATCCGTTGCACGAACTGGTGCCGCTGATCGACTGGACGCCGTTCTTCAATACCTGGGAACTGGCCGGACGTTACCCGGCGATCCTGGACGACGAGATCGTCGGCGTGCAGGCACGCGAGCTGTTCGCCGATGCGCAAGCCATGCTCAAGCGCATCGTCGATGAAAAATGGTTGCAAGCAAAGGCTGTGATCGGGCTATGGCCGGCAAATGCGGTTGGTGACGATGTGATCGTTGATGTCGACGGGACGCTTGCCACTCTGCACTTCCTGCGGCAACAGGTCGACAAGCCGGTAGAACGCCCGGACTTCTGTCTGGCAGATTTCATTGCACCGAAATCCAGCGGCAAGCAGGACTGGATTGGCGGCTTTGCGGTGACCTGCGGCATCGGCATTGAGCCACACATCGCACGCTATCAGGCCGACCACGACGACTACAACGCAATCCTGGTCAAGGCGCTGGCTGATCGTCTGGCGGAAACGCTTGCAGAGCGCATGCACCAACGCGTACGCAAGGAATTCTGGGGTTATGCCGCGGATGAAACGCTGGATGCAAACGCACTGATCGACGAACAATATCGTGGTATCCGGCCAGCTCCCGGCTATCCAGCCTGCCCCGAACACAGTGAAAAATCGACCCTGTTCCGGATGCTGGACGCCACCGGGAATGCCGACATCACCCTGACCGAAAGCTTCGCGATGTATCCCGCTGCAGCGGTGTCCGGCTACTACTTCAGCCATCCCGGTAGCCAGTACTTCGTGGTTGGCCGCGTGTCGAAGGAGCAAGCCGCGGACTATGCGTGCCGCAAGGGCGTGGACCTGCACCAAGCGGAACGCTGGCTGGCGTCGAATCTGGACTACGATCCCGAATAGGTGGCCCGGAACATCATCCTGGAGCTGTAGACATTCAGGCCGCCTGCGCCCGCGCTGCTTGGAAGCCGTCGATCAGACCGACGATGTGGCGCTCGCTTTCAGCTGGACGTTCCAACGGAAACAGGTGTCCTCCACCCTGCAGCCAGCGCAGGTTCGAGCCCACCACGCGGCGCGTTGCGCGCATCCCGATATGGCGTACCTCGCGAGAGGCGGTACCGCCCACGAAGCCTACCGGCATCGACAGCGCTCTTGCCGCCGCAGCCACGCTGCGTGTCGGCAGGGTGCGATAGATGCTGTACTCGATATCGCGCTGGAACCACAGCTCACGCTCGCCTTCTGCAGCCAGCACGGTGCCGTGGGCCACATAGTCAAGCAGTACGGTGGGATCCCAACCGGCAAACGACGGCTTGGCTGCGAAATGTGCGTAGGCCGTGCCGATATCAGGCCAACGGGTACGGCGCCGCAAGGTCTGCTGCAGCGGCATCACAAGGCGGTCCAGTCCGGTGCAGCGCCCCCACCGCACGACTGTAGCCGCCATGCCGTCGATCAGCGGAGAATCCACTAAAACCAGGCCCGCCACGCGCTTACCCAACACGCTTGCGGCCAACACACTCAGGTAGCCACCGAGCGAATGCCCGACAAGCCAGACTGGCGTCTTGGCTTCCAGCGCCTGTACATGTTCGACAAGTTGCTTACGCAGCGCGTGCCAACCCGGGCCCACCGGGTGCGCTGGATCGTGTCCGAAACGCGGCACGCTGCTGACTGAGAACCGTTGGCCGAGCCGCTCCAGCAACTGCCTGTAAACCGGCGCCGGAAATCCGTTGGCATGCGAGAACACCAAGTGATCGGTCACGTCGTCCTCCTGTCGCACACTCGCATGGTGCCGTCCTACCAGGCCAGATCGTCGGGCACCTGGTATTGCGGATCCGCATAGGGATCGTCTTCGCGCGCATCGTTCGGATTGACTCGCAACGCGACTGATGGCGCAAATACGGTCTCGGCCTGCGCCAGCAACTCGGCGGTCACCAGCATGTAGCGCCCGTCCATCTGCACCACGCCAAGTTCGCCGGCATTGAGTGCCTTGAGTTGGTCGGCGGTGACGTGGATGCGCTTGATCTTGCCGCCGTATTCGAAATGGCGGACGTGTTCGGCATCAGCAGTGTTGAGCCCCTTGCCAGCCAGCATCTCAGTCAGTTTCAGCTTGGCCTCTCGGCGCAAGCGCGCCTGCTCCTGCTTGAGTCGCTCGGCTTCGATGCGCTCGTCTTTTTCCCTCTGTGCGCGGATCGCATAGGCCTTGGCCAGGTCGATGTCTTCGCGGCTGCGTGCAGGCTTGCCGGCACCGCGCTGCTGCGGTTTGCTGTGCCCGGCACGTTCGCCCTGGCGCGCATGCACTGGGCGAGGTGCAGATTGACCTGGACGTCCGGGCTTGCCGATCTCTGCTGGCTTGCGGTCAGCTGGAAGACTGGGCCTGCGAGCGGACTTGCGATCGGGCTGCCGGTCCGGCTTGCGTTCGGGCTTTGGCGCGGGTTTGAAACCCAAGCCAAGTAATTGGTCGCGCAGGGAATCAATCATGACGGTCAGTAATGTGGTGGGGGTGGTTCATTGGTGGCATCGCCGGTCAGCGGACTGGTCGCAATTGCGCCGCGCAACTGCCGCAGTTCCTCCAGCATCCGGTGCAGCAGCAATGCGTTACGCGATTCCTCATCGCGTGACGCAGCAAGTGCATCGCTGAGTTCGTTTAGAGCCTGCTCCTGAAATGCGACGCGCATTTCCAGGTCGACCAGACGCTGTTCGATCACATCCTTCGGCATCTCAATTCCTGATCAGCGAACGACCGCGACCGATGCCGTAATAGGCAAGACCGGCGGCTTCGACATCGACGGGTTCGTACAAATTTCGACCATCGAACACGACAGCATCGGCAATTGCTGCCTTGAGCCGACCAAAATCCGGGCTGCGGAACTGTTTCCACTCGGTCACCACCACCAGCGCATCCGCGCCTTGCAGTGCCTCGGTATCGGTTGCACACAAGGTCAGATCCACACGCGCGCCGAAGATACGTCGCGTTTCAGGCATCGCTTCGGGATCGAACGCCTGCACTGATGCGCCCGCATCCCACAACTGCTGCAACAGGCGACGGCTGGAGGCTTCACGCATATCGTCGGTATTCGGCTTGAAGGCTAGTCCCCACACCGCAAACGTCTTGCCACGCAACGCATCGGCACTACCGTAGTGGCGCAATACCAGCTCGTAGAGATGGCCCTTCTGCGCATCGTTGACCGCTTCCACGGCCTCCAGCAGGCGCGGCTTCAGGCCGTGCTGCTGGGCGATTTTTGCCAATGCCTGCACGTCCTTCGGAAAGCAGGAACCGCCATAACCCGCGCCGGGGTAAATGAAATGCCAGCCGATACGCGGGTCCGAGCCAATGCCCTTGCGCACCTGTTCAACATCCGCGCCGACGTGTTCGGCGATGTTGGCGATCTCGTTCATAAAGCTGATTTTGGTCGCCAGCATTGCGTTCGCTGCGTACTTGGTCAGCTCGGCCGAGCGCACATCCATGGTCACGATGCGGTCGTGGTTGCGATTGAACGGCGCGTACAGGCGTTTGAGCTGTTCGATCGCACCGGCGCTGTCGGCGCCAATCACGATCCGGTCCGGGCGCATGCAGTCCTCGACTGCCGCGCCTTCCTTGAGGAATTCCGGATTGGAGACAACATCGAAATCGATAGTGGCGTCGCGTGCCTGCAGCGCGGAGGCAATCATGGCACTGACTTTGTCGGCGGTGCCAACCGGAACCGTTGACTTGTTCACCACGACGCAAGGCCGCTCAAGATGCTGGCCGATGGTCGCTGCTACCGCCAGCACGTACTTCAGGTCAGCGCTGCCGTCCTCGTCCGGCGGCGTGCCGACGGCAATGAAAATGATGTCGCCATGTGCGATCCCAGCCGATGCATCGGTGGTGAAACGAAGGCGGCTGGCGGCATGGTTGGCGTTGACCATCGGAGCCAGGCCCGGCTCGTAAATCGGAATTACGCCGTTGTTCAGGCCCTCAACCTTGGCGGCGTCAATATCCACGCAGATAACGTCGTGGCCAACCTCAGCCAGACATGTACCGGTGACCAAACCTACGTAGCCAGTACCGAAAATACAAACGCGCATGCAGTGTGTCCCGTTGAAACTGAAGATGACGCGGACAAACGTGGCGACCAAAAAAGAAAGGGGACGTTCCGCAAGGAGTACGTCCCCTTCCTGATCGATGCGATTACTTTCCGGCTGGCGGCTTGACGATCTCGAGCAGCTCAACCTCGAACACCAGCACCTGGTTCGGGCCGATCATCGGCGGCGCCTGCTCGCCATAAGCGAGGCTGGCCGGTATCCAGAACTTGTACTTGGAGCCCACTTGCATCAACTGCAGGCCCTCACTCCAACCCGGAATCACGCCATCCAGCGGCATGACAGCGGGCTCGCCGCGATCATATGAACTGTCGAAGGTCTTGCCGTCCAGCAAGCTGCCTTTGTAGTGCACCTTCACGCCGTCCTTGGGACCTGGCTTTGCACCTTTGGCATCGGTCAAAACCTGGTATTCAAGACCCGACGGCGTGGTGGTCACGCCCGGCTTCTTGCCATTCTCGGCCAGGAATTTGTTGCCGCTTTCCAGGTTGTTCTTGGCATCGGCCATCGACTTGGCGATCTGCTTGGCCTGCATCTTCTGGCCAAAGGTCTCGAAGATGGTCTTGGCCTGTTCTTCGGTCAGCAGCAACTTCTCTTCCGTTATCTGGCTGCGCATCGCCTTGACCACGGTGTCGAGGTTGATCTCGTCCTTGATCTCGCCCAGCTGCTTGCCCATCGCCATGCCGATCGTGTAGCTGATCTGTTCTTTCTCGGTCGGAAGTCCGGCATAGGTGGACTTGCCGTCTGCGGTGGCTTCCTTGCCAGCTTCCACCGGCGTGTCGGCTTTGGCATCAGCAGGCTTCTGTGCGGTTTTGTCGCAGGCGCCAAGCGCAAGCACGCTGGCGATGGCTAGGACGGTGGCACGGGCAACAGGCTTCATCGAATCATGGCTCCGGGGGTAAACGGGATTGGATGCTTGCACGAAATGCATGCGTTGGGTGTGACGTGTCTCTGGAGGTGCGTTACTGGACACCAAGCAATTCGACATCGAATATCAGGGTGGAATTGGGGCCAATCACGCCATTACCGCCGCCCTGTTCTCCATACGCAATGTGACCCGGGATCCAGAAGCGGTACTTGCCACCGATCGGCATCATGCCCACGCCCTCGGTCCAACCGGGAATGACCTGGTTCAACCCGAATACGGCAGGTTCACCGCGATCGTAGGAGCTGTCGAATTTCGTGCCGTCGAGCAGC
>Ga0136639_10000457_pt1 | contig 13465 bp, 10 predicted proteins | sample AntDrymUQ8592106_2_FD_113739 | JGI IMG/M metagenome (GOLD analysis project Ga0136639, IMG submission 113739) | Polar desert sand microbial communities from Dry Valleys, Antarctica - metaG UQ859 (21.06) | ecosystem: Environmental > Terrestrial > Soil > Desert | place: Antarctica: Dry Valley...
CAGACACCCTCTCAGACATGAAGTTGAGACAACAGATTACTGCCGTCACAAATATAGTTGAATCTTACAACGGATTCTCCAAATGGTTTTTCTTTGGTGGTTTTGGAGTTATTGCTAATAACGATCCTGTTGAGCAGGAGAAAATTATTAAATACAACGATTTGATTGCTAATGCTGTAATCTTCCACAATGTTGTGGATTTGACTGATATTTTGAGAGATTTGCAAAAATCTGGGTTTTTAATTACTCGTGAGGATGTGGCGGCGTTGAGTCCTTACATGACAAATCACATCAAGCGTTTTGGAGATTATCTGATTGATATGGAGACTGTGCCGAATATTTTGGATGACACCGAGGCTTTAGTTTTGACTTGAGTAATTTGGAAGGCAGTCAGAGTCAGGGGTTTTGATTGTAGCTTAACATTACTTGACAACGTGTCCCATTTTGCACGTATGTCGGCTGTACCCCGTCTATCGCTACAGCTCCCTGAAGACACCGCTCTGAATTCGCTGTTTGGGGGTAAACCAGTGGCATTGCTATCTGGAGTTTATCTGGGCAATCGGGGGAAACGCACCCGAATTCTGCGTTTCCCCCTTACACACTTGCATTACTAAGGTCAAACTGTAATTGACGCAGGGCAAGTCTACCAGCGTTCGTTCGTAACGGCTATGGATACGTGTAGTTGGATCGGCACACAATACAATATAAAAATTACCTAAATTCAGCTAATCCACTTAGAGGATGTTTGGAAAGTATATCTTGTTACCTCGATCTGGCTATTTTATACTTAATTAGTACTCTTGGAAGCTAAATTTTTCATTCGATTCCGTACTGTAAATGTATAATTTCAGGCGATAAATCTAGCCATCTCTGTATTTCCAAACATCCTCTTAGCTATTTCGAGTTTAAAACCAGCTAAATGGCGCACACATTTTTCTATTTTTGGATTCTAGAATAAATGTAACAGGTGTATTTTTTAAGTTTAAGTAACCTGAAAAACACACTGCCGATAGTGCTATTTTCGATTTAGTCTAAATAAACTCCAGCTCGTACATAATACTAGCAAATAATAGTTAGATCCCATAGGAGATAGTAATGCTATTCAACACCACAGAATCACTTTTTCGGTATCAAAATTGACTGAAACAATAATTTCATAGAGTTACGAGCTAGACTATGTGGGCACTAAATATAGCTTTAATAAATCAAGTATAGTTTTTCTATACCAGAATGGCTCATGTATTTTTAGACAGTCAGACAGAATGAGTAAGACCTTGGTACTTAAAATTCAACACTGTGAATATAACCAGCAAAGTCGATTCTAGAAGAATTAGTGAGCAAGCATATAATTTTTATATCAAAAGAATATTTGATTACTTATTTGCGATCTTATTACTCATATCGTGCATACCATTACTAATAATAATCTCATTATTAATCAAGCTAGACTCTCCTGGTTCTGTTTTTTATAAGCAGCAGCGTGTTGGCTTGAACAAAGAATGTTTTTATATGTGGAAATTCCGAACGATGGTGATAGATGCAGAGGTGATGCAGTCACAGTTAGAATTAAAAAATGATATAACTGGGGGGATACTTTTCAAGCTCAAAAATGACCCTAGAGTTACTAGATTTGGCACGTTTCTTCGACGCTCTAGCTTAGATGAGCTTCCACAAATCATTAATATACTGATGGGAGAAATGAGTATTGTAGGGCCTCGTCCTTTATCGATTAGAGATGCCCAAAAAGTCTCTGATAGACTAGTCTCTCGTTATGATGTTTTACCTGGAATTACAGGTCTGTGGCAAGTAAAAGGGAGAAATAGCCTTAACTCTGAAGAGATTTTTGTTTGGGACGATATCTATGTTACTCAATGGTCTATTGCCCTAGACTTTAAGATTATACTACATACATTCTCGGTAGTAATTAAAGCAGATGGATCTTACTAGACTAATTACGTAGTTACTATGCGTGTATTAATTTAATTATGGATAATTGGATGACTATATTATAGTTATTTCAATTAAAAGTGAGGCAGCATTAATAGCGTAAACCTTAATACTAGTTACATTTACTTGTCTAATTCTTATCTGGACTGACTAAATATCATAAATGTAAAAGCTGTGTACTTGTTTGAATCCATAGCAGTCCTAAATGAGTTGTGAGAACTTCTTTTTTTCTTCTCTGCGCCCTGCGGTTCAACATACCCGGATCGATTCTCATGAATCAAATAGGATTGATATACGACTAATGAAAAAAATACCTGTAAAGCAGATAAACTCACCAGAAATGTCAGAACTCCCAATTCTTTATGTGAATTTGCTAGGAAGACGAATTACATTCATGACTGTTTCTGATATTATTGACACCATCAATACGGCTTGTGTTAAAAAGAAGAAGATCGTTATTGCAAATTATAATGTTCATAGCTTCAATTTGTCAATGCAAATTCCTTGGTTTTACAGCTTTCTCCAGAACTCGGAAGTCGCCCATTGCGATAGTGTAGGTATTTTGAAGGCAACAAAGTGGATGGGACTTGAATTGCCTTTGCAGTACCGAGCTTCCTACACCTTACTGATGCCAAAGCTACTAGAACATTGCAGTCAGCAAGAACTTTCAATATTTTTATTAGGTGCCAAATCCGAGCATTCTGATGCCGCGATCGAGCGCCTGCAAGCCCAACATCCAACACTGGTGGTAAAAGGACATCATGGTTACTTCGATATGCAAGATACCGATCGGAACAACGAGGTCATACAACAAATCAACCAGGCAAAGACCAAGATCTTAATTGTTGGTATGGGAATGCCAATTCAAGAAAATTGGATTCGCATCAACCGTGAGAGAATTGATGCGAACATAATAATGGCAGGAGGTGCCGTTATCGATCGATTAGCTGGAGCTGTTCCTGATTGCCCTGCGTTTTTATCTAATATAGGGTTAGAGTGGCTGTACCGCTTGTGTCGTGAGCCAAAGCGTTTGGCAACTCGCTACTTGATTGGTAACTTAGCTTTTATCTTACACATTATCCTGGCTAAGTCATATTCATCTTCTTTAGAAGTTGAGTTAAAAGATAATTTGATTAAATAATTTTTTAACAAAAATATGTAACAAGTAAATCTTCGATCGTTACGTTTTACATTTTTATCGCCGTCTGGATATCCTGAAAGCTACACATAGTAATCGCTCATGCATATTTCCCCAAAAGTCAGTGTGGTTATCCCCGCTTATAATGTATGCGCTTATATCGAAGATACTCTGATCTCTGTGGAGCGACAAACTTTTGAAGCCTTCGAGGTAATTATTGTAAATGATGGTTCGACCGACGAAACAGCGGCGATCGCGCGATCTTTTTGTCAAAGAGATTCTCGTTTTCGACTAATCACGAAACCAAATGGTGGTCTTTCTTCTGCACGCAACTTTGGTATTCGTCATGCCAAAGCAGATTATATTGCGATGTTAGATGGCGATGATATCTATGAGCCGGACAAACTTGCCAACCATGTGAAATGGCTCGATGCCGATCCTCAGATTGGGGTTGTTTACAGTGCGTCTAAAACGATACGTGATGATGGGCGCGTAACTTGGATGTCCATTAGCGGCAAGCCAATCTCCTCAGATCCGCTTGTGTCTCTACTATGTAAAAATTTCGTGGGACATGGATCGAATGCCGTCTTCCGTCGCGCATTGATTGATGAGGTAGGTGAGTTTGATGAAACATTACGCAGTTCTGAGGATCTTGATTTCTGGCTAAGAATTGCGGCAACAGGACGGTGGCGGTTTCAGCGGGAAGTGAAACCTCTATGTTGCTATCGGGTTCGTCCCTCTGGACTGTCTTTTAACCTGTCACAAATGTATCACTCTCATCAGCGAGTTCTCCAGGCTGCCTACGATCGATCGCCCAGCCAAGTCGAACCTTGGTTAAACACTGCCTATGCCTATATGTTCCGATTTCTTGCTCGTATCGCTCTAACTAGTGGGGATGTCAAGCAAGCGCATCAGTTGATCGATCGAGCTTGGTCATCCGATCGATCGATCTTTTACCGCGATCCCCGATCTCTACTTACTTTGGTAGCCGTAAAGTTTTCACCTTTAACCAAGCAGTTAATTAGTCGATCGTTGGGTTCTACAAAATCCATTCAGAGCAAGAACCCATGAAATCTGTCTCGCTGCTCAAAAGTGGATTGTGGATCACCTATGCCACGTTTGTGACCCGTATTTTTGCGTTCCTGAGCAGTTTGGTGTTAGCGCGACTGCTACAACCTGCTGACTTTGGCGTGATTGGCATTGCATATGTTTTCTGGTCGTTTTTCACGCTGTTTACTCAGGATTCAGCCGGGTCTTTCATTATTTACAAAGGTATCGATGACCCCAGATATGTCAACACCGCCTACACAATCAGCTTACTGATTGGACTGGTTCTAGGATTGGGAATGGTCACGGCGTCACCACTTATTGCAAGATTTTTTAACGAACCTGCGCTAACGAGCCTTCTAACTGCGTTTGCATTTAATGTGCTGTTGTCTTCAGCAAACTATGTTTACGCGGGTGTGATGACTCGAAAAATGCAATATCAAGCCCTTGCCAATATTAGTTTGGCTGGTTCAGTGACGCGATTACTGTGTACATCTGGGGCTGCGTTAGCGGGTTTGAGCTATTGGTCGTTTGCGATCGGTGATACTGCATCCTTGCTAGTCAGCTGTGGCTTGACACGGCATTACTGTAATCAAAAATTCCGATTTCAAATCGATCCAGAGGTTCGGTCTGAAGTTGTGGCTTTTTGCTTAGGCTCTACTGGCTCAAGCTTTGGTTTATACGTTAATTTCAACATTGATAACTTCACGGTTGGAAAGCTACTCGGCAGTGCCAGCCTTGGCTACTATAATCTTGCTTATCAGCTAACCATGACAGCATCTGGTATCTTTAGTTCGGTTCTGAACCAGCTAGGAATGCCGATATTTGCTCAATTGTCCGATGATAAACAGCAAGAAGACGCGCTGCTTAGTGTAGTCGAGCAAACTGCTTTTTTCGCTGCTCCGTTGTTCGCGCTAATTTTCTTAATTGCCGATCCTCAATCGGTCAAATTTGTTTTTGGCGAGAAGTGGATACCGATTTGCACCGTAATTCCAGGGCTGCTTGTTTTTGCTTACTTTCGCGTCATTAATTCGCCGCTTTATTCAATGCTGGTCGCTAAGGGTCGTCCTGATGTCAATGCCAAGGTGAATCTGCAAGTTGCTCCAATTGCAGTTCTCAGCTTTTTTGTGGGTGCTCATCAGGGTGGAATCGTGGGCGTGAGTTTAGCGGCAGCACTAGTGCTAGGGCTTGGCTGGACGCTTTATTGGTGGTGGGTGGGTTGCCAAAAACTGGGTTGGTCATCCAAGCAGTTCCTCCTCCCGTGCTTTATGCCGATCTTGCTGATAATTCCAGGAATTTTAATTTCGCTTAATTTTCCTTTATGGCTAAAGCCATTTGCATTCCTTGTAGTTTATTTGGTAGGAGTTCGGGTGCTCGTGCCCAGACATTTCTCTCGATATCAAGTCATTCTCTACCAACTCGCAAATCGCTTAATCAAGCTCCGTCGTAGCTAGCAGTATTTCTCGGTTTATCTTCGTGAGGTTCTCAAATCTATGCAATCAATGCAGAAAAAAATTATTCTTCTAATGCCCTATTTTGGTCGCTTCCCAGAATGGTTCGCATTCTACTTAGAGTCCTGTCGTTGGAATCCGACAATCGATTGGTTGTTTTTTACAGATTGCTCCATTCCTGAGAATGCTCCTGCAAATGTTCGTTTCGTTTCAATTAGCTTTCAAGACTACCAAGAGTTAGTTAGCGATCGTTTAGGCATCGTCTTCAAAACCGAGTCCTCCTATGCACTCTGTAACCTTCGACCTGCATTGGGGTCGATTCATCGAGAATACTTAGACGGCTATGACTACTTTGGTTTTGGTGACGTGGATGTAATTTATGGAGATCTAAGAGCGTTCTACACCGATGAAGTTCTGAGCCATAACACCATCTCTACTCATCGAGATCGGGTATCTGGGCATCTGTTTCTAATCAAAAATGACGACCAGTGGATCGACGCATTTCGCAAAATTCCGGACTGGCAGCATCTCATGAGTCAGCCGATCATTGTGGCAATAGACGAAGGTTACTTTACAAAGCTGCTGTTGGGGTATCGAAGACTTCCAACGTCTTTACGGCAAATCTGGGGCGCGATCGATCCTTACAAACGCAATCATCTCTTTCAAGAACGCTTTAGTACAATTCTGTCTGATATTCCCTGGATCGATGGAACCTATAATTACTCGGCTAAATGGTTTTGGCACCAAGGTAAATTGACGGTCGAATCTGGCAAAGAGCTAATGTATTTGCACTTCATGAATTGGAAGTCAAGCCGATATTTGCTCTCTCGCTACGGAACTCAAGCAGCGTGGGAGTCACTTCCTCAACTCGCCGATCCAGGCTTAACTGATTTAAGTCAAGGCTTCTGCATCAGCGCTTTAGGATTCACAGCCTTGAGTAGCACAAACTCAGGCGAAGGTCAAATACGATGTCTTGATTCTCATCAAGATATTGGTCAATTGATTCAGTAATACAATCGCAATCAGCCTTTCTCTAAAAGTAATGGCATGGAAATCAAAAATGTTTTAGTGACAGGGGAACCCTGCTTTCTCGATCGTCACCAGTTTCTCTTTAAGTCCCTCTCAAACCATTTTGAGCAGATCCGTTTCCTGCCTAGACAAAGCGAATGGTATGAAGCAAAATTACCCAGGACTGCACTAAAAGGTTTGTTAAAGCTGCGGACGGGCGATCTCAATCGAGCAAACGCAGTGTTTCAAAAAAACAAAACGGCTTTTGTGATGAAGTCTCAACGGGCAGAGCGAGACATTCAACAACTTGACGATCCGCCCGATCTTGTCTTTCAAGTTTTTGGCACCTATAGCCCTTTTTGGAATCATTCTGAAATTCCCTACGTGATGTATCTTGATTACACTACTGCTCTAGCTGAGAAAAATTGGCCTAGCTGGGCGACCTTCTTGAATTACCGATCGCGAGATGCCTGGTTTGAGTGTGAACAGCTAGCCTATGCAAGGGCAAAGCACATTTTTTGTATGAGCCAAGTTGTCAAAGATTCGCTAGTTCAAGATTACGCCATTCCTCCTCAAACTATTACTGTGGTCGGGTCATCTGGAGATTTCCAAGAACCTTATGCAGGAGAAAAAACGTTTGGTCGTCATCAACTTCTCTTTAACGGCTCAGACTTCGATCGAAAGGGAGGAGATCTTGTTCTAGCTGCCTTTCGTGAAGTTAGACAAGCGATCCCTGACGCAAAACTTGCGATCGTGGGCAAGACCTTAATGAGTGATGAAGTGGGGGTCTATAATCCAGGTTACATCACCTCGCGATCGCAGATGCACCAACTATTCTTAGAAACCGATCTCGTAATCGCACCTGCATCTTGCGATCCGTTTCCGACATTCTTAATGGAAGCGATGAACTATGGCGTTCCTTGTGTGGTTTCTAATCGTGACGGAATGCCAGAGATTGTTGATCACTTACTTAGCGGAGTTGTGATTGACAAACTAACACCCAGTTCATTAGCTGCGATCGTCATTGATCTTCTCAATCATCCCGCTCAACTAGATTTAATGTCTCAAGCCGCACGACACAAAATTAAAGTGCGGCTCAATTGGGACACTGTTGTCAACACAATATTAAGAGCTTTGACAGTTTAATTATATTCAACAAAACTAAGTTCTTCTCAATGTAGTACTCATGGAGCTAACCTAAAGATGTCATTAATCTCTGTAATTGTCCCAGTTTTTAACGGCGAAAAGACTATCAAAACAACGATCGCTTCAGTGTTAAATCAGACCTTTACCGATTTAGAACTGATTGTGATTGATGACGGCTCACAAGACTCAAGCCTAAACATCGTCTCTGGCATCAAAGATCCGCGGTTGAAGATATTCTCCTATGAGAATGCTGGAGTAGCAAACAGTCGTAATCGTGGCTTCTCTCATGCTTCTGGAGAATATATTGCTTTCTTAGATCATGATGATCTCTGGACACCCGAAAAATTAGAGGCACAACTAAGAGCGTTGCAGGCAAATCCTTTAGCTGCCGTTGCGTATAGTTGGTTTAACTACATAGATCCGACAGGTCAATTTCTTCGCGCTGGAAACCACGTGGTCGCGAATGGAGACATTCACAAAACAATGCTAGTAAATAACCCTTTAGAAACTTGCTCTAATCCCTTGATCCGCAGGCAGGCTTTTGCTGAAACGGGCGGTTTTAATGAGAGTCTAGCCGGGGCGGATGATTGGGATATGTGGTTACGGTTAGCGGCTCGCTACCACTTTGTGTGCATACCACTTCCCCATATTTTATACCGAATATCTGGCACTTCGCTGTCTTGTAACGTTGTAAAGATGGAAGCGGCCGCCTTACAAGTTATTGAAGATGCTTTCAATCAGGCTCCTCAAGCAATGCAGTATCTGAAAAAACACAGCCTTGCGACCCTTTACCACTACCTCACCTTTAAAGCCGTTGAATCCCCGACAGCACGGCGCGATGGGTTGATCGCTGCCCGATTTTTCTTGCAGGCTCTTAGAAATGACTTGTCTGCGCTCTGGCAGTGGAAAACGATCTCGAAAGCGTCGTTCAAAATTGCTGCCGTCATTCTTCTTACGCCTAAGCAGTCTCAAGCACTGCTGAACGTAATAAGGCAGATCCTGAGGAAGCAAGCTCAACCACCTATCGTAGAGACCAAACATCATGTTTAATTTTGGATTTGTTGTAGAACATCTGTTAGGACACGTCACTCACTAGCAGAATTTAAAGCACTGAGTGACACCCGATACCAAGTATTTTTCCGTCTATCAAGAAGCATCCGCTCAAGCAGTGAAACAATTAAAGCTACGTTTTAGCCGATAGCATTTACTAACAAAATGAAGCGATGAGAACAGCTTATCTTATTCTTGCTCACCATCAGCCAGCCCACCTAGCAAAGATAATCAATGCTATAAATTGTGATTGGGCAACTATCTTTATTCATATTGATTTCAAGGTCGATATTCTCCCATTTAAGATATTAATTTGTGAGAATAAAAATATCTTGTTTCTAAAGAAAAGCCAGAGAATTAAGGTTAATTGGGGAGGATTTAGTCAAGTCGCTGCTATGTTAAATCTATTGAGAACTGCTTTAAGCTCCGGTATAGAATTCGATCGCTATTGTCTACTAAGTGGAACTGATTTTCCGATTAAAGATATTAGCTATATCTACACAGAATTTGCTAGCCAGAAAGAATTTATAAGAATAGACAGAGAACTAGGATCTTCATCTAAACACAGGCAGTCGAAGAATATAAAACGCCTTTACTTTCGAGATCATCCTGAATTTGGAGGCAATTTGATTTCTGGGATATTGCCTAGAAGATCGAACAGAAAAATAGGGCTTTATCACGGAAGTCAATGGTGGGCGCTCACTGACCGATTGATAAAATATATATTCAACTTTCTTCAGCAAAATCCTGAATACATAGATTTTTATAAATATACAAATGCTTCAGATGAAATTTTCTTCCACTCAATCATCAAAGGTTCTCCTTTTGGTGAAAACATTACTCATGATTTTGAGAAGGCGGCTAGCGCAATCGACTTTGCCAACATTAATGAGTATGGCTGTCATTATATTAGCTGGAGTAAAGGCGATCGATCGCCCAAAATTCTAGATGTTAATGATATTGGCTCTTTGATGAATTCAAAAGCTCTATTTGCTCGGAAATTTGACGAAAAGGTATCTAAAGACCTGATTTCAATATTAGAGCAAAAGATATTAACAGGCGGTTGATGCTCTAAATTTCGATAATACGATTTTGGATTGACTCTGGTTCTTGCATCGTTTCTAGGACTATAAATTATGTTTAATTTTGGCTTTGTAGTAGAACATATGCTGGGACACGTCACGCATTATCAGAATCTCAGGCAGTGGACGACGCAAGATCCGAGCGTTTGCCCAACCTGGTTACCGATCGAAGCTGACAAGCAAGATATTTGGGAGCAGATGCCGATAGTTCGTGCAAACTGGTCGCTTCAATCTAGCCTTCGTGCTCGTGACGCAATTCGAGCGGCTGTATACGATCGGCCTCTAGATGCTTTGTTTCTGCATACGCAAACATTAGCTCTGTTCGCGCTCCCCATCATGCAGCGAATCCCAACCGTGATTTCTACTGATGCTACGCCGCTCAACTATGACAGTGTTGGTGAAGCCTACGAACACAAAGTAGGTGGAAATTCTCTAATAGAGCGCCAAAAATTTTTGTGGAATCGCAAAGCCTACCATACGGCAGATGCCCTTGTGACCTGGTGCGATTGGGCTAAAGATTCTCTCGTTACTGACTATGGTATTGCTGCTGAGAAAGTATCTGTAATTCCACCTGGCATAGATCTGGCGCAGTGGGATTTTGGAACCAAAACAACGGTAAATATCGACGCTACGCAAAATCCGTTGCGTCTATTGTTCGTAGGAGGTGACTTTGTGCGTAAAGGAGGGCTAACGCTAATTGAAGCGTTTCATCAAGGGTTAGCGCAAGATTGCACTCTAGATATTGTGACTAAAGATCTAAAAATAGAGCGCGACTTGGTGGGCGTAGAGGGAGTGCGAGTCCACTGTGGATTAACTTCAAATAGTCCGGTGCTGAAGGATCTGTATGCCAAAGCTGATGTTTTTGTGTTTCCCACCCAAGCTGATTGCTCACCCATTGCGGTTATGGAAGCGATGGCGGCAGGTTTACCAGTCATTGCCACAGATGTAGGTGCATTAAGCGAGCAAGTGGAACATGGTGTCAATGGCTTTATTGTGCCGCCAAGAAATGCGGGGGCAGTATTTGCTGCTGTACGCACTTTGGTTGAGGATGAATCACGACGGCACACAATGGCGATCGCTAGTCGTCGCCTAGCAGAGGAGCGTTTTGACGGTCGTCGCAACTACAACAAGATTCTGACTTTAATGAAGTGCTTAACAGAGCAGCGAATGATATCTAATCGTTGACCATCTCAGAATTTTTTTTGCCCCGCCTCTAAAAACGTCCCTAAAACTATAGTTGTAAACGCATGATCACTAATGATTTTGTGAAAAGCTCTCAAACTTTATCGTCTCAAGAGAAAAAGCAGTCTCCCCCCGATGTTGCACTCTTTCTGCGGGGTCTCTATGGGGGTGGAGCAGAAAGAATTTTGTTAACTCTTGCCGAGGGTTTTGTGGAGCGCGGCTTAAAAGTAGATTTGGTGTTAGCTAGAGCTGAGGGACCTTATCTAGAACAAGTGCATCCTCACGTTCGGATAGTGGATCTCAAGGCGCAGTGGATGCCCTCTAGCCTCCCGAAATTAGTCAACTATCTACGTCAAAATCGCCCTAGCAATTTACTTGCCGCTCTGCATTACCCTTGTGAAATTGCGTTATGGGCAAAGCGGCTTGCTGGCGTGTCAACCAGTATCATTGTTACCGAACACAATACCCTCTCTTTAGAAGCCGCACGTATTCCGCAAATGTCGGTACATCTCACCCCCTTAGCTGCGAGGTTATTTTATCCTTGGGCTAATGAAATTGTTGCTGTTTCTCAAGGGGTAGCAACCGATCTCGCTCAGATAACTCGCTTACCTGCCGATCGCATTCAAGTTATCTACAATCCGGTGATTGTGCCAGAACTGTTTACTTTGGCCAAAGAGCCAATAGATCATCCTTGGTTTAAACAGGGAGAACCACCAGTTATCCTGGGCGTTGGCCGACTTCACCCTCAAAAGGATTTTCCTACCCTGATTCGTGCTTTTGCTCAGGTATGCCAAGTTCGATCCGCCCGACTGATGATTCTAGGCGATGGACCAGAACGCGAACGACTTACAGCACTCATCGAAGAACTGGACTTAACAGATAGTGTCGCTTTGCCGGGGTTTATTCAAAACCCATATCCCTACATGGCAAAAGCATCGGTATTTGTGCTTTCCTCAGCTTGGGAGGGGCTAGGTAATGTACTAATTGAAGCAATGTCAGTTGGAACTCCGGTGATTTCTACTAATTGTAAAAGTGGACCCGCAGAAATCTTGGCTCAAGGAAAGTATGGAGTTCTGACTCCTGTTGGAGATAGTAAAGCGATCGCAGAAGCAATATTGAGTGTTTTAGGAGGTCATTCTCAGCCAATAGATCCTTCCTGGTTAGATCGATTTACGGCGAGAACCTGCGTTCAAAAATACCTGGATATACTAAACATTACATAATTTTTTGAATAAATAGCCGCGCGCTAGCAGGTATGAATCTCATACTTATATATGCTAGCAAAGCATCTTTTTAATCCTAATTGTGGAATGATGACGTTTTTTGTTGCGCCTCAAACATTACAGTACCTAGCCAGATAAAAAAGAACCAAAGGTTGACAGCCATCCAGCTCAAAGGCGTTGCATTGCAGGCAATATAGAGAGCAATGAGACTAGCGAATGCCCACTCACAATTAGAGCAACCACGACTCGCTGCACTATAAGCATTCCAAAGCGTCAAAGCCATTGCAACAATTAAAGCAGTGAATCCAATAATGCCATGCAAATACAGTACTGCCGAATAAGTTGAAAAGGATCCAAGCCCAATATAAGCATCCTCGTATAGGTTGACTCTACCTCGGATGACTCCCCAACCTATCCAAGGAGAAGCTTGCCATGCTTCAAGCGTTTTTCTGACTACTAGCTCACGTTCTATTAAAGAAGATACGGCATTGTCACGAGTTTTATTCAACACTTCGCTAGGTTTCTGAAACAAGTCTGCGATCGTCAAGTTGAAGATGCCACACAGAAAAAAGGTTGCGGAGGTAAGCCAAAGCGAGAGTTGGCGAAATATCCCGCTTCGGAAAAGAACGCCAATCAATAAAGCAAATGGCAGAAGCAGTAAAGCGATACGGCTAGCACTTACAAGTAGGGCACCTATACAGCCTAATAAAGCGAGGTTACGCAAACGGCGATCGGATTCGCGAAGACAAATAATGAAAGATAGAACAGCACAAAGCCCTAAAATTGGCGGATCGGGCGTGTAGAGCACTGTTCTTGGGATCGGCAAACCAAAAAATGATGACGGGAAAGCTAAATCTACTCTTAAGCTGCTTTTATCTCCTGGGATCAACCGAGCAAGAGGCGGTAGGAAGCCACTTCCGCCAATCTTAAGCGTAAGCAAGGTTATTTGGACTGCGATCGTGACTAAATAGCCTGATGCCATCCAGGAAACCGCACGAGTAATCACTTGCGTTCGGACTTGGCTCCAAAAAGGCAAGGCAAGACAAGCAAAAATCAGGAAGTAGCTTTTTAAAAAAGTGGCGACTGCTGCTGCTGCTGGCAAAAGGCTGAAGCCCATATCGTTTAGACCTAAAATTGTCGTCCACAGCATGGCAATAGACATGGCTAGCCAAGCCCATACATAGTTAGGTA
>Ga0136639_10000458_pt1 | contig 13463 bp, 12 predicted proteins | sample AntDrymUQ8592106_2_FD_113739 | JGI IMG/M metagenome (GOLD analysis project Ga0136639, IMG submission 113739) | Polar desert sand microbial communities from Dry Valleys, Antarctica - metaG UQ859 (21.06) | ecosystem: Environmental > Terrestrial > Soil > Desert | place: Antarctica: Dry Valley...
ACGCCTACCTATCACCCACGAGCGCACCGGTCGCGTTCCGCCTCGAAGAACAGGCGGCAGCGGAGCGAGAACAGAAGCAGCTCGAGCAGGACGACCGCACCCCCGACCAGCTCCGCCACGACGTGCTCGCCGTGATCCTCGACGTCGCCTCCCGCGCCGGCGAAGCCCCGAGTATCGGCGGGGCCCCCGCAACCGGACTGGTGAGCGTGCGGGAAGAAGACCTGAACGCCGATTTCGGCCTGGGCCGCGGCGTCGGCTGGATCGACGGCATCGACACCCCCATCCCGATGAAAGCGGTCCAAGACCTCATCTGCAACGGCGGCACCCAGAAGATCGTGCTCAACGGCGAGGGCCACATCATCCAGCTGGGTGCCCCCGACCGGTGCTTCACCTCCGCGCAGCGCAGGGCGGTCCAGCTCCGCGACGGCGGCTGCATCGTCCCCGGGTGCCACATCCCGGCGAGCATGACCGAAATCCACCACGTGGTTCCTCATGGTCGGGGCGGAGAAACCCACACCGACAACGGCGTGTGCCTGTGCCTGTGCTGGTGGCACCACCGCACGCTCGACTCCTCCGGCTGGACCATCCGAATGCTCCGCGGCATCGTGCAGATCATGTCGCCGCTCTGGCTGGAGACCGGTCAACGGGAATGGCGGAACGTGACGAAGTCCCGCACCAGCATGACAAACGCGATCACAAGGAAAAACATCACCCGAAACGACATCTGAGGGCCGCGGCCCCAGCGACGATTCGGACTCAGTCAGCTACGCTCCCCCGAACGACCCCTCGGAACTCTCCCGCAGCAGCACCTTGACGGGAAGTCGGGCGGTGATCGGCGGCTGGTCCGGATGCTCCAGGCGGCTGAGCATGGCCCTCATCGCCGCGCGGCCCAGGTCAGCCATCGGCTGGTGCACGGTGGTCAGGCGCGGGCTCGACAGTCGACCGGCCTCGATCCCGTCGAATCCGGTCACGATCACGTCCTCCGGAACCCGCACTCCGGCCGGACCGAACACGTCAAGCAGACCGAGCGCCATCTGGTCGTTGCCGCAGACCAGGGCCCGAGGCAGTCGCCCGGCCGCCAGCAACTCTTCGGCGATGGTGCGCGCATGCACCCGGGAGAAGCTGCCGCGCAGCACCGGCAGCGCGGCCGGTTCGAGACCCGCGGCCTCGAGCGCCTGCCGGAAGCCCAGGTAACGTTCCGCGTCGTCGGGCGAGTCGGGGGGACCCGTGACGTAGACCGGTTCGGTTGCCCCGTGCCGCACGAGCAGGTGCTCGGTCAGGGCGCGCATTCCCTCGGTATTGCTCACGCTGACGTGGTCATAGTCGTCGCCCCGGCGCGGGCCTGCGATCAGCACCACCGGGATGCGCCGGGAGACGTGGTCGAGCAGGTCGTCGGGCACGCTGCGCGCGAGCACCGCCATTCCATCGACCCGCCCGGCGATGTCGTTGACCATGGCGGCCGGGTCCGAACCGCGGCCGACGCCGACCATCAATGCGAAGCCGTGCCGCCAGGCCTCCCGCTCGCTCCCCCGCAGCACCTCGTCGAAGTAGAGGTTCGGCGGGCGCACCTCGCCCGTGTCGGGAATGTCGACCACGATCTGAATCTGGGTGTCCTGCTCGAAGATCGCTTCCGCCTGGTCATCCTCATCGTCGATGCCAGGGAAGAACAGGCCGAGCACCCCGGTGCGCCGCGCGGCCAGGCTGCGCGCACTGGCGCTGGGCACGTAGCCGAGCTCCTGGACCGAGGCCAGCACGCGGGCCCTGGTGGATGCGCGTACATCATCGGGACGACGAAGCACCCGGGAGACCGTCGCAATCGACACCCCCGCGTGCGCGGCGACGTCGTAGACGGTCGCGGCCTTCATCTAGGCGCCAGGCTCGGTGGTCGGACCGGTCCGACCAGTGGTTCCATGGGTGGCCGCCCGGGTGGCCCGGCGGCTCAGGCCGTGCACGGCCGCCTGGTACTCCCTGGCACCCAGCGGGCGTCCCGGCAGCTTGGGTCGGTCCCGATCGACGACCCGCAGCCCGTCGAGCACGATTGACAGCTGGCGCCGCCACTGGCCGGTGTAACCGCCGCCGAGGGTGCCGAGCGAGCCCACCATGGTGACCAGAACCGCCAGGTCGACCGCATCGACATCCGTTCGGAGATCGCCGTCACGTTTGGCCTGCGTCACGAGGCCGGACAGCACAACCTTGAACGAGGCCGCCTTGCCGCGGGCCGGGTCGACCGTCTCCATGCGCTTGAGGATGGGCGGCAGCGACGGGTCCGCGACCAGCCACTCGGCAACGCGTTCGGTGTAGACGACGATGCCGTCCCAGGCCGTGGGGGCAGCAGCGATCTCGTCGCGCACCGAGGACAGCTCGGCGAGAGCGATCTCGTGCAGGGCTCGGACGAGATCGTCCCGGGTGGGGAAGTTGCGGTACAGCGTGGCCACGCCCACGTCGGCGCGGCGGGCGATTTCCTCCAGCGAGGCGTCGACACCGTTCAGTGCGATCAATGCCCGCGCCTCGACGAGGAGACGCTCACGGTTCTGCCGGGCGTCACGCCGTCTGGGCTGCGCCCCATCCTGCGGGGTCGATTCGGACGAAGTCATGGACTTGATTCTAGGACCCGAACCTTGGCGTCGCGGAGGCTAACCTCCACGCCCCCCCAGGCAGGTGCCAGCCGGTTGCGCCGGGCCCGGGCTGTCCCGCAGAATGCAGTCAGCACCCGAACGAAACGGAGCACCATGTCGGTCGAGCACAACACCCGCGACTTCGATCCCGAGATCGTGACGGATTTCCGGGAGCGAATGAGCTACGGCTCCTACCTCGATCTGCCCACCCTGCTCAGCGCGCAGAAGCCGGTCAGCGCGCCCGAACACCACGACGAGCTTTTATTCATCATCCAGCACCAGACCACCGAGCTCTGGCTGAAGCTTGTGCTGCACGAGCTGCGCGCCGCGACCGCGTTCCTGCGCCAAGACCAGATCGCACCGGCCCTCAAATGCATCGCCCGGGTCAAGCACATCCAGCGCACTCTGACCGAGCAGTGGTCTGTTCTGGCCACGCTCACGCCCAGCGAATACGCCGAGTTCCGGCACTTCCTGGGCAACTCATCCGGGTTCCAGTCCTACCAGTACCGGGCCGTCGAGTTCGCCCTCGGCAACAAGAACCGGCGCATGCTGAGCGTGTTCGAGAGCGACCCGGATGCCCACGCGCTGCTCTCCGAGATGCTCGACGCGCCCAGCATCTACGACGAGTTTCTGCGCCACCTGCACCGGCAGGGGTTCTCCATCCCCGCGTCCGTGTTGGAGCGCGACGTCACGCAGGCGTGGGTGCTGCATCCGGAACTCGTGGCCACCTTCCGGGGGATCTACGAGAACGCGTCCGAGCACTGGGGTGCCTACGAGGCCTGCGAGGAACTCGTCGACCTGGAGGACAACTTCCAGCTCTGGCGGTTCCGGCACCTCAAGACCGTGCAGCGCATCATCGGTATGAAGACCGGCACCGGCGGGTCGAGCGGCGCCGCCTTCCTGCAGAAGGCCCTCGAGCTGACCTTCTTCCCCGAGCTGTTCGCCGTGCGCACTGAACTCGGCACCTGAGGCACGCATGACCGTGCTCCCGGGCTTCCTCGACGCGCATGTTCACCTCGCACTGATCGACCCGGCGCCGCTCACCGCGGGCGGCATCGCGCGCGTGCTTGACCTCGGTGGGTGGACACCGCCGGACTCGGCGGCGCGCGCGGGGCTGCCGGAGGCCGTGTTTGCGGGCCAGTTCCTCGCCGCGCCGGGCGGCTACCCGAGCGAGCGGCCGTGGGCCCCGGCCGGCAGCGTGCGCTTCGTGCCCCAGGCAACGGATGCCGCAGCCGCGGTCGATGACCAGCTGGCTCTCGGTGCATCCGTGATCAAGGTGACGCTGAACGGCGACGCCGGCCCGGTGCTGGCCGACGACGTGCTCGCGGCCATAGTCGGGCACGCCCATAACCGCGGGACCCCCGTGGTCGCCCATGCCGAGGGGGTCGGGATGGCCCTCCGCGCGTTCGAGGCCGAGGTGGACGTCCTGGCGCACACGCCGTTCAGCGAGCGTGCGAGCGATGAGTTGATCGAGGCCATGTCTGGACGGATGGCGTGGATCAGTACCCTCGACATCCACGGCTGGGGTGAGCCGACCGACGACTTCGACCGCGCCCAAGACAATCTGCGCCGCTTCCACCTGGCCGGCGGGCAGGTGCTCTACGGCACCGACCTCGGCAACGGCTCTCTACCGGTCGGGCTGAACCTGCGGGAGATCGACGCCCTGCTCGCCGCCGGCCTGGGCGGCGACGACGTGCTGCGGAGCCTGACCATGGAGCACCTCGGTGGCTTCCGGAACGTGCTGCGCGGCCCCGCGGCTACCGCTCCCGCGGGCACCACCTCCGAGCGTCTGGTCACCGTGCTCCGCGGCGAGCGCCCGGCCGACCCGTGCGCGTTCAGCGCCTGGCTCTGCACTGCCCGCGCGGTCAGCCCGGCCGACCTCGTCGAGATCGACGCCCTCGACCTGCCGAATGACTGAGCGCACCCCGGGACCCACTCGCGCGGCCACCCGTGCGAGTGGGATACTTCCAGCGCGGCACGGTGTCGGCGAATCCCCGGGGAGCGCACATCGCTGCGAGATGGCTGCCCATCATCCATTCGACCTCGAGGAATCCAGATGACCCCCAGCACCGACACCAGCCCCGCCGGCAACGGCAGCCAGGATGCCCACCTCGCCTTCGCCCGCCGGATGGACCGCATCGACGGGCTCGGGCACTACCGGCGTCAGTTCGTCGGCATCGAGCCCGATACTGCGACCGGCGCGATCAGCACGGCCGGAGGGGCCCCGAACCCCGTCGCCTATCTTGACGGCAACTCCCTCGGCCGACCCACCCGGGCCAGCGTGGCCCGCATCACCGCATTCCTCACCCACGACTGGGGCACCCGCCTGATCCGCGGCTGGGACGAGGCCTGGCTGGACCTTCCGCTGAAGATCGGCGACGACATCGGCCGCGCCGCCCTCGGCGCCGGCCCCGGCCAAGTCTTCGTCGGCGACTCGACCACGGTGCTGCTCTACAAGCTGGCGCGGGCCGCGGTGGACTATCTCCGCGTCGACGTGGAACCGCTGCGAACCGAGATCGTGCTGGACACCGACAATTTCCCCACCGACCGCTATCTGCTGGAGGGCATCGCGGCCGAACGCGGCATGACGCTGCACTGGATCCACTCCGATCCCGCGAGCGGCGTCACCGTGGAGCAGGTGCGGCAGGCCGTGGGCCCGCAGACCGCCCTCGTGCTGCTCAGCCACGTGGCCTACCGCTCCGGTTTCCTCGCCGACATGCGCGAGATCACCAGGGTCGTGCACGCCGCGGGTGGTCTCGTGCTCTGGGACCTCAGCCATTCGGTGGGGTCCGTCCCGGTCGAGCTTGACCTCTGCGACGTGGACCTGGCCGTCGGCTGCTCCTACAAATACCTGAACGGCGGCCCCGGTGCCCCCGCGTTCGCCTATGTGCGCCGCGACCTGCAGGACGTTCTCACCCAGCCGATTCAGGGCTGGATGGGAACGAAGGATGTCTTCACGATGGGCCCAGGGTATGTGCCGGCCGACGGCATCCGTCGTTTCATGAGCGGAACCCCGCCGATCGTGGGGATGCTGGCCATGCAGGACTCGGTCGCCATGATCGAGGAGGCCGGCATCGACCAGGTGCGCGCCAAATCGGTGGCCCTGACCGAGTTCGCGCTGACCCTCGTGGACGCCTGGCTGGCGCCGATGGGCGTGACCGTGTGGTCGCCGCGGGAGCCCACACACCGCGGCGGTCACCTGACCGTCAACCACCCGGCCATGCGGCAGGTGACGCAGATTCTCTGGGAGCACGATGTGATCCCCGATTTTCGCACGCCCGATGCCCTGCGCATCGGCCTGTCCCCCCTGAGCACCAGCTTCGTCGAAACCTTCGAGGGGGTCGCCGCGATTAGGGACGTGCTGCGCGGCGTGCTGCTTGGGCAGAGCGGTCTCGCCGACGGCAACGGCATGGGTCAGGGCACCGGCCTGGCTGCTGCGCAGGGCGGCCCGAGGGGCGGCCTGTAGAATCGTGGAATCCACCCCCCGACGTCTCCGGAGTGAGCTATGCCAACAATCGTCGTAGAAGTTATGCCCAAGGCCGAGCTGCTCGACCCGCAGGGGAAGGCCGTCGCCGGCGCCCTGGGCCGCCTCGGCAAGACCCGTTTCACCAGCGTTCGCCTGGGCAAGCGGTTTGAAATCACCGTCGACGGCACCGTCGACGACGCCGTGCTGGTCGAGGTTCGAGAACTCGCCGACACCGTGCTCTCCAACTCCGTGATCGAGGATGTCGTCGGCATCCACGTGCTGGAAGCTCCCGCCGGAGAGACGCACTGATGCGCATCGGCGTCGTCACGTTCCCCGGTTCGCTCGACGATCGCGACGCCGCGCGCGCGATTCGTCTGGCCGGCGCCGAGCCTGTCGCCCTCTGGCACGGCGAGCACGACCTGCACGGGGTGGACGCACTGGTACTGCCCGGCGGTTTCAGCTACGGCGACTACCTGCGCTGCGGGGCCATCGCGAGCCTCTCGCCGATCATGGCCGAGGTCATCAGCGCCGCGAACAGCGGCATGCCGGTGCTCGGCATCTGCAACGGCTTTCAGATGCTGACCGAGGCGCACCTGCTCGAGGGCGGGCTGATTCGCAACGACCACGGCTCGTTCATCTGCCGCGACCAGAGGTTGCGCGTCGAGAACGCCCTCACCGACTGGACCGGCGGGTTCGCGGCCGGCGAGGAAATCACCATCCCGCTCAAGAACGGCGAGGGTGGATTCATTGCCTCCGCGACCACGCTCGAGCGCCTCGAAGGTGAAGGCCGTGTGGTCGTGCGCTACGTAGGAATGAACCCGAACGGGTCACTCAACGACATCGCCGGAATCAGCAATGTGCGCGGCAACGTCGTCGGCCTGATGCCGCACCCCGAGCACGCGGTCGAGCCCGGCTTCGGCCCCGACACCTCCGACGCCATGCGCAGCGGCACCGACGGCATCACCTTCTTCACCTCCGTGATCGAACGGATGCTCGTCAGCGCGTAGCCGCATCCGCTCGCCGGGCAGCTGCTCCCCCGGCAGCTACCCGCCCGCAGCATCCGTCGCCTGACGTGCCCTACCGCGGTGAAAGCCGGCGTTCAGCTCAGACGGCGCTGGACGGCTCCCAGAGATTGATGCCCAGGTCGACGGCGTGGGCGTCGATCGCGGAGACCTCGGCGGCGGTGAACGCGAGGTTGTCGATCGCGGCGATGTTCGTCTCGAGCTGCTTCACCGAGGAGGCCCCGACGAGCGCGGAGGTCACCGTTTCGCGCCGCAGCACCCACGACAGGGCGAGCTGGGCGAGCGACTGGCCGCGGGCATCCGCGATCTCGGTCAGGGCACGGATGCGCCCCACCGTCTGATCGTTCACCATGTCGCGGCTCATCGAACCACCCTGGGTGGCGCGGGAGCCCTCCGGCACCCCGTTCAGGTAGCGGTCGGTGAGCAGCCCCTGGGCCAGCGGGGAGAAGGCGATACAGCCGACGCCGAGGTCGTCGAGGGTGTCGAGCAGCCCGTCTTCGACCCAGCGGTTGAACATCGAGTACGAGGGCTGGTGGATCAGCAGCGGCGTGCCCAGCTCGGCCAGGATGGCGGCGGCCTGGCGGGTGCGCTCGGGCGAGTACGAGGAGATGCCGGCGTACAGCGCCCGGCCGCTCGTGACGGCCGTGTGCAGGGCGCCCATGGTCTCCTCCAGCGGGGTCTCCGGGTCGGCCCGGTGGGAGTAGAAGATGTCGACGTAATCCAGGCCCATCCGACCGAGGGACTGGTCGAGGCTCGCGAGCAGGTACTTGCGCGATCCCGCGGAACCGTACGGTCCCGGCCACATGTCGTAGCCGGCCTTGGTTGAGATGACCAGTTCGTCGCGGTGTGCGGCAAAGTCCTGTGCGAGGTGCACGCCGAAGTTACTCTCGGCGCTGCCGGCCGGCGGGCCGTAGTTGTTGGCCAGATCGAAGTGTGTGACACCGAGGTCGAAGGCGCGGCGCAGAATGGCGCGCTGCGTCTCCATCGGCACCGTGCCGCCGAAGTTCTGCCACAGGCCCAGCGAGATCGCGGGCAGCTTGAGGCCGCTCTGCCCCGTGCGGCGGTAGGGCATGGAGTCGTAGCGGGAGTCAACGGGGAGGTAAGTCATGTTTTCATGCTGGCACAGTCGGCTGTGCGGCCGGGCTACTGTGAGACCGTGACGACGCCACCGACGCCTCCCCCGCGGGTGTGGCTGCCGGCCGACACGGCTCTCTGGACCACCTGCCACATCGTGTCCGACACCGTGCAGGGCCGTATTCCTGAGCACCGGATCGAGACCCTGTTCCCGCTCGAGCACGGCGAAATCGCTCTGGCGGCCGGCGATCTCTGGGCGGATTCCTTCCACGCGGCCGGCGACGGCTCCTACCGGCGCGCCACCCCGTTCGTGTTCGGCACCGGGCTGCTCGGCCTGGCGCTGGCCGCCGGCACGCTCGCGGCGAGCGCCGCCGACAACGCCGCCCGGCGCACCCAGGCGGCCGCCGACGCCCAGCCGGCCTGGCGCCCCGAGTTCGCCGGCACCATCTTCGTGACCACGCACGGCTTCGCGATCCAGACCATGCAGGGTCTGCACCGGTGTCGGTGGGACTCCATCGACCTGATGCAGGTGGCCGGTTTCAACAGCGCGATCCTGCAGGGGCGAACGGATGCCGGCCCGGTCACCTGGCGGCTGACCTCGGAGTGGACGGAACTCGTGTTCGCGCTGTGGGCACTCGGCCGGCATCCGTCGCACCCGCAACTGCTGGACGGCTCCTGGCTGCCTGCCCACTGGCTGCCCTGGGCGACCAGGCAGGGCTACCGCCCACACCTGGACCGGGCTGAGCTGTCTGGCCCAAGCTGACCGCCGCACCCTGACCTGCAGATCTGCCGAGTCATTCTTTCGACCGATGCGCCGGGTGCCGAGACCCTGCGAAGATCGAAGAACCCGTTCCCACCCATGACCTTCCCCTGGAGTGCTGCCGCCGTGTCTCCCCGCCTGTTCTACCGCACCATCGCCATCGCCGAGGCGGTGACCTGGACCCTCCTGATCAGCGGCATGCTGCTGAAATATGTAGCGGATGCCGGCGGTACCCCGCTCCTGATCGCCGGCTCCCTGCACGGTTTCGTCTTCATCACCTACGCCCTGACCGCCGTGCTGGTGGGCCTGAACCAACACTGGCCGGTGCGGCTGATGGTGCTCGCCGTGATCACGGCCATCGTTCCCTATGCGACGGTGCCGTTCGACATCCGTCTGGACCGCACCGGTCGGCTCGACGGCGACTGGCGCCGCGCCGCCACCGACGACCCGCGCGACCACACCTGGGTCGGTCGGCTGCTGCGCTGGATGCTGAACCGTCCAATGATCCTGATCAGCAGTTTCACCGTGACAGTGGCGGTCATCATGACCGTTCTGCTGGCGCTGGGCCCTCCCGGCGGGCGCAGCTAAGGCTCTGCCAGAGCGCGGCAAGCGCGCGGCCGGGCGCGCGGCCGGGCGGTCACGGAACCCTCGCTGGCCCGACGTGCCGGGTAGACTTGCCGGGTCAAGCATCCGTTATCTCTGGGAGAACGCCACTCGTGACCGCTGTTACCACCACACCCTCCCGCGGCATTGCCGACACCGTTGCGAACGCGATTGCGACGCCTGAGAAAGAGCAGCCGTTCGACGCGCTGGGGCTGACGCCGGGCGAGTACGCGGAGATTCGCCAGATCCTCGGCCGCCGCCCCACGAGCGGCGAGCTCGCGATGTACTCGGTGATGTGGAGCGAGCACTGCTCCTATAAGAGCTCGAAGAAGTACCTGCGCTCGTTCGGCGAGAAGGTCTCCCCTGCCATGAAGAAGAACCTCATGGTCGGCATGGGCGAAAACGCCGGTGTGCTCGATGTCGGCGAGGGCTGGGCGGTCACGTTCAAGATCGAGTCGCACAACCACCCCTCCTACATTGAGCCGTTCCAGGGTGCCGCGACCGGCGTCGGCGGCATCGTGCGCGACATCATCTCGATGGGCGCCCGCCCGGTCGCCGTGATGGACGCCCTCCGCTTCGGCGACATCGACGACCCTGACACCGCCCGCGTCGTTCACGGCGTCGTGTCCGGCATCTCGTTCTACGGCAACTGCCTCGGCCTGCCCAATATCGGCGGCGAGACCTGGTTCGACCGGGTCTACCAGGGCAACCCGCTCGTCAACGCGCTGTCGGTGGGCGTGCTGCGCCACGAGGACCTGCACCTTGCCAACGCCACCGGCGCGGGCAACCAGGTGGTGCTCTTCGGAGCCCGCACCGGCGGCGACGGCATCGGCGGGGCATCCATTCTCGCCTCGGACACCTTCTCCGAAGGCGGCCCCACCAAGCGGCCCGCCGTGCAGGTCGGCGACCCGTTCGCCGAAAAGGTGCTGATCGAGTGCTGCCTCGAGCTTTACCGCGAGAAGCTCGTCGAGGGAATCCAGGACCTGGGTGCCGCCGGCATCTCCTGTGCCACCAGCGAGCTCGCCTCCAACGGCGACGGCGGCATGTTCATCGAGCTCGACAAGGTGCTGCTGCGCGACCCGACACTGACGGCCGAAGAGATCCTGATGAGCGAGAGCCAGGAACGCATGATGGCCGTCGTCACCCCCGAGAAGCTCGCCGGCTTCCTCGCTGTGACCGCCAAATGGGATGTCGAGACCAGCGTACTCGGCGAGGTCACCGACTCCGGCCGCCTGATCATCGACTGGCACGGCGAAGAGATCGTCAACGTCGACCCGCGCACCGTCGCCGTTGACGGACCGGTCTACGATCGCCCGGTTGCCTACCCCACCTGGCTCGACGCGCTGCAGGCCGACAGCGCCTCCGCGCTGCCCCGCCCGACGGATGCCGCCACCCTCCGCGAGCAGTTCCTCGCCCTGCTCGGCTCGCCGAACCTGGCCGACCCGAGCTGGATCACCGACCAGTACGACCGCTACGTGATGGGCAACACCGCCCTCTCGTTCCCCGACGACGCCGGCATGATCCGCATCGACGAAGAGTCGGGCCTCGGCTTCGTCATCGCCACAGACGCGAACGGCCGCTACTGCCAGCTTGACCCGTACCGCGGCGCGCAACTTGCCCTTGCCGAGGCCTACCGCAACGTGGCCGTCACCGGCGCGGTGCCGGTCGGCATCAGCGACTGCCTCAACTTCGGTTCGCCGGAGAACCCCGAGGTCATGTGGCAGTTCTCGAAGACCGTCGACGGTCTGGCCGACGGATGCCTAGCGCTCGAGATCCCCGTCACCGGCGGCAACGTCTCGTTCTACAACCAGACCGGCGACCAGCCGATCCACCCGACACCTGTGGTTGCCGTGCTCGGCGTGATCGACGACGTCGCCCGCCGCGTGCCCAGCGGCTGGCAGGACGACGGCCACAACATCTACCTGCTCGGCGTGACCCGCGAGGAGCTCGACGGTTCGGCCTGGGCCGGCGTCATCCACGACCACCTCGGCGGGCTGCCACCCGTCGTCGACCTGGCCGGCGAAGCCGCCCTGGCCGGGCTGCTGCACGCCGCGTCGATTGAGGCGCTGATCGACAGCGCGCACGACCTCAGCTCGGGTGGGCTCGCCCAGACCCTCGCCGAAGCGGTGCTCCGGTTCGGGGTCGGGGCGCGCGTGTGGCTCGGCGACATCTGTGAGCGCGACGGGATCGACGCATCCGTCGCCCTGTTTTCGGAGTCGGCCGGCCGCGTGATCGTCTCGGTGCCGCGGGAAGACGACGTGAAGTTCCTCGGCCTGTGCGAGGGGCGGGGCTACCCCGTGCTGCGCATCGGCGTGACCGACTCGACCTCGTCGACCCTGGAGATCCAGGACCAGTTCACCGTGTCGCTGGCCGACCTGCAGTCCCGCCACCGCAGCACCCTCCCCTCCCGCTTCGCGCAGTAGGGTTCCTCGGCTCCCCCGCCCTTCCCCCCTCCTCCCCTCCTCCCTTCCTCCCCTCCCCCTGCCCTTGCCGCGAAAGCAGGTGAATCGTCGGTTTGGGCGACCCATACCGACGATTCACCCGCTCTCGCGTGAGGGGAGGCCGGGTGGGAGCTCGGGTGGGAGCTCGGGTGGGGATGAATTGGGCGAACGGATGCCGGTTTAGGGCATCCTCAGGGGATGAAACGGGCTGGGAACCTCCCGCGACACCTGCGCGGGCGAACATTCACAACGGCCGAGGGACTGGATGCCGGGCTCAGCCGCGAGCGTTTGCGGCGTGCCGACCTGGAGCATCCGTTTCGCGGCCTCCATTCTGCCTCCGGACTCACCCCAACGATCGAGTCCCGCATTCTGGCCTACAGCCTGCGGATGTCGCCCGACCAGTTCTTCAGCGACGTGACTGCTGCGATCATCCACGGTCTGCCGTTGCCGCTGGAGCTGGAGCGCACGCCGATGCTGCACGTCTGCACTGAAGACGCCGCAACCCGACACGGAAGCCTGAGAGTCGTTGGTCACCATGTCCTCGCCCGGAGCATCGCGGTCGTCGAAGCGAATGGATTTCGGGTCACCTCAGCGGTGGACACCTGGTGCAAACTTTCGACCGTGCTTTGCCTCGACGACCTGATCAAGGTCGGCGATGCCCTGGTTCGCCGCAAGAACCCGCCGGCGACGATGGCCGAGTTGCGCACGGGGGTGCTTCGGTATGCGGGTCATCGCGGTGCGAAGAGACTGCGCGAGGCCTTCGAGTGGGTGCGGCCCGGTGTCTACTCCCCGAAAGAGACCGAGTTGCGGCTGCTGCTCGTGCGGGCGGGGCTTCCCGAGCCTGAGGTGAACGCTTTCATCACCGACCGCCACGGCGTGAAGATCGCCACCGGGGATCTGGTCTACCGCCGGCACAAGGTTCTCGTCGAGTACGACGGCGAGCAGCACCGCACCGACGAGGAGCAGTACCACTGGGATGTCGACCGTCTCGACGCCATAATGGAGGAGGGCTGGCGGGTTATCCGCATCAACAAGTCCCACCTGCGGAGCAAGCAGGCCTCGGTCATCCGCAAGGTCGAAACGGCTCTTCGCGCCGCTGGCTGGCGCCCCTGACCCCCTGTCGCAGCGGCGCCCACCCCGGTACCGCCGATGCGGCACGTCCATCACCGGACCACCCTCCCGCGAGAGCGGGTGAATCGTCGGTTTGGGCGACTCATACCGACGATTCACCCGCTCTCGCGTGCACGCTGAGCGCGCGGCTCGGCACCGGAAAGGGCGCAGGAGGCGCAAGGGGCGCGCGGCACCATGCCGGGGACGGGGCTGCGGGGCTGCGGGAGCACCACCTAAACGGTGAAGGGGGCACCACCTAAACGGTGAAGGGGGCACCCTAAACCGTGAAGGGGGCTCCCAGGACAAGCTCGGAGCGTGACCAGAGCGACTCGGCGACCGCGAGGTCGAGCGAGGTGCGGGTGGGGTCCTGCA
>Ga0136639_10000461_pt1 | contig 13397 bp, 10 predicted proteins | sample AntDrymUQ8592106_2_FD_113739 | JGI IMG/M metagenome (GOLD analysis project Ga0136639, IMG submission 113739) | Polar desert sand microbial communities from Dry Valleys, Antarctica - metaG UQ859 (21.06) | ecosystem: Environmental > Terrestrial > Soil > Desert | place: Antarctica: Dry Valley...
CGGACAGCGGTCAGCACACTGGTGCTGTCGTCGCTCCCGGGGTGGTTGGTCATGGCTCTACTCAAGCACTCGCCACCGACAGCCGGACCCCGAAAAGCCCTGTTTCCACAGGGTCCTGGGAACTTTCTTCGAACTATTTTCTGGGTGCCCCCCCGGGTTGAGGTCGTCCGGCTCGACCAACAGGAGGCCGGATCAGCTGGTCGCGCCGAACTGCTCGACGCGGACGGCGTCGGCGCGCATGCCGGCCTCGCCGAGGACGCGCTGGGCGAAGGAGGCGAAACCGACGGAACCGCAGACGTAGGCGCGGTCGACGCCATCGACGAGGTCGACCAGCTCGTCGGGGTACGGCGGGGCGGCGACGCGGCTGCCGAGGTTCTCCCGCGTCAGGGCGATCAGGTCGGCGCGCCCGACGAGCTCGTCCTCGTAGGGCAGCTCGGGCAGCGTGCGGCCCACGACCACCACCCGCAACAGGTGCTCGACACCGAGGCGGCGTGCGTGGCGCATCATCGAGACGATCGGCACGACGCCGGAGCCGCCGGCGAGGCAGAGCGCCGGCACATCACCGGCCCAGGTGAACCAGCCGCCGATAGGGCCGCGGAGCTCGAACTCGTCGCCGACTCGCGCCTCGGCGTGCATGAAGCTCGACACCTCTCCGTCGGGCAGGCACTCGATCATCAGCTCCAGCAGCGGGTCGGCCGGGTCGGAGGCGATCGAGTAGGACCGCTGAGCGGTGTAGCCGTCCTCGGCGCGCAGTCGAAGCACGTAGTGCTGCCCGGGCAGGTGATCGATCCGGTCGGCCACCTCGAAGCGCAGGCGCACCAGCCGCTCCGAGTCGCGCGTGACCTCGGCCAGTCGTCCCGTTGTCCACGCCCCTGTCGGAGCGCTCACGGGTCCCCCTGGTAGCGCTGCTCGAGCCACGGGTCGCCGCGGTCGTGATAGCCGTTGGCCTCCCAGAAGCCGGGCCGGTCGCGGCCCATCAGCTCCAGGCGCGAGATCCACTTGGCCGACTTCCAGAAGTAGAGGTGCGGCACCAGCAGCCGCACCGGCCCGCCGTGCGGCACCGACAGCGGCTTGCCGTCGACCTCCCACACGATCCAGGCCTTCCCGCCCCGCAGGTCGTCGAGGGGCAGGTTCGTCGTGTAGCCGGACGAGGAGTGGGCCATCACGTAGGCCGCCTCGGGTCGCGGCCGCGCAGCGTCCAACAGCGTGTCGACGCTGACCCCGGTGAACCTCATGTCGAACTTCGACCACGTCGTCACGCAGTGGATGTCTCCGGCGTACGTCGATCCCGGCAACGCGTGCGCCTCCCGCCAGTCCCAGGCGCGCTCCTCCTCCACGAGGCCGTCGACGGTGATCGACCAGCCCTCCGGGGTCGCCCGTGGTGTCGCCTCGGCGGTGAGCGTGGGCCAATCGGTGCCGGTGTCGTACTGCCCCGGCGGCAACCGGTCTCCCCGCGCAGCGCGATCGCCGCGTCGCTTGCCGGTGAAGCCTCGCGTGAACGCCATGGCTTGATTCTCGCTGATGCGCAGCGCGGTGGCACGCTGGACGTGATGACCACCAGCGAAACTCGGCTGCACCGGCCCGGCACCTCGGGTTTCCGTCGCCTCAACCTGGCGATGGGGCTGGCCGGGCTGGCGGCGTTCGGGATGCTCTACACCACCCAGCCGCTGCTGCCCGAGCTCAGCGAGGCCTTCGAGGTCGGCCCCACCACCGCCAGCCTCACGCTCTCGGTCTGCACCGGGCTGCTGGCCCTCCTGGTCGTGCCCGCGACCGCGCTAGGCCAGCGCTGGGGGCGTCCTCGCACCATGGGCATCGCCCTGCTGACCGCGGCTGTGCTCACGCTGCTCGGCGCGGCCGCCCCGACCTTCGCCGTCCTGCTCCTGCTGCGCGCGCTGACCGGCGCCGCGCTCGCCGCCGTGGTCGGCGTCGCGATGGGCCACGTCGGGGTCGAGATCCACGCGTCGGGCCTCGCGACGGCGATGGGCCTCTACGTGGCCGGCAACTCCCTGGGCGGCGTCGGCGGACGGCTCATCACCTCGGCGTTCGTCGACTTCACCTCCTGGCGGTGGGCGATGGCTGCGCTCGGCGTCGCCGCCCTGGTCGCCACGGCCGGGTTCTGGCGGCTGCTGCCGGACTCGACGGCCACCCCGACGCCGTACGTCGCCTCGGCCGAGCCCGCACGCACCCGGGCCTACCGCGACCTGCTCACCGACCCGGCGATGGTGGCGGTGCTGCTGATCCCGTTCGCGCTCATGGGTGGCTTCGTCGCGGTCTACAACTACCTGGCGTACCGGCTCACCGCGGCGCCGTTCTCCCTGCCGGCCGCGGTGGTGGGCCTGGTGTTCGTCACCTACCTCTCCGGCACGGTCTCCTCGGCGCTCGCGGGTCGAGCCGCGGACCGGGTCGGTCGCGGGCGCGTGCTGGTCGGCTCCGTGGTCGTCATGGGGCTCGGACTGGCTCTGACGCTCCCCGACAACCTCGCCCTGCTCGTGGTGGGCCTGCTCGTCCTGACGGCCGGCTTCTTCGGCGCCCACTCGGTCGCGAGCGGCTGGGCACCGGTGGTCGGCAGTCGGCACCCGAGCCAGGCCAGCGCGCTCTACGTCTGCTCCTACTACGTCGGCTCGAGCATCTTCGGCGCCGTCGTCGGGCTGAGCTGGCGCGCCGGCGCCTGGCCGGCGACGGCCGCCTCCGTCGGCGCCCTGGTCCTCGTCGGGCTGGTCAGCTCGCTGGCGGTCGTGGCCCGGGTCCGTCCGCGCACGCACAAGCGGGCCTCCCAGGTCGTCACCGCCGTGCCCTAGGCTGCCCGCACACGTCTCGTGGCGCAGGAACCCGGTGAGACTCCGGGGCGGTTCCGCCACTGTGATGCCCGCGAGGGCACAGCCAGACACTGGCCACGGGACCTCCACCTACAGGGGCGAGAACCCCGGGAGAAACCATGCGCATCGCTCTGCTGTCGACGTCCGACACCGACCTCCTCTCCGCCCGGGCCTCCGGCGCCGACTACGTCTTGGCCAACCCGTCGCGGCCCGGCCACCAGTCCATGGCCGAGGTCATCGAAGGTGCCGACCTGGTCCTCGGCCGGATCCTCGGCTCACCCCAGGACCTCTGCTCCGGCTTCGAGCGGATCCGCCGGACCGGCATGGCGATGGTGGTGCTCGGTGGCGAGCAGACCCCGAGCGCGGAGCTGATGGAGCTCTCCACCGTCCCGGTCGGCACGGCCGCCGAGGCCCACCGCTACCTCGCCGAGGGCGGCCCCGCCAACCTCGCCCAGCTCCACGCCTTCCTCTCCGACACCGTCCTGCTCACCGGCGAGGGCTTCGAGCCTCCCGCCGCGCTGCCGGAGTGGGGCCTGCTCGAGCGCCTCGTCGTCGACGCAGCCCTGCCCCGGGTGGGGATCCTGATCTACCGCGCCCACCAAGCCAGCGGCAACACCGCCTTCGCCCACGCCCTCGCTGATGCCGTCGACGCGACCGGCCGGGCTGTCGGCGTGCCGATCTTCGCCGGCTCGCTGCGCGCCGCGCCCGACGAGCTGTACGACGAGCTCGCCACGCTGGATGCCCTCGTCGTCACGGTGCTCGCCGCGGGTGGGAGCAAGCCGGCCGCTGCGAGCGCCGGCGAGGATGACGAGTCCTGGGACGTCGAGCGGCTCGCTGCCCTCGACATCCCTGTCCTGCAAGGGCTCTGCCTCACCAGCAGCCGTGCTGAGTGGGAGGTCTCCGACGACGGGGTGACCCCCCTGGACTCGGCCAGCCAGATCGCGATCCCGGAGTTCGACGGGCGCATCATCACCGCGCCGTTCTCCTTCAAGGAGATCGATCGGGACGGCCTTCCCCGCTACGTCGCCGACGCCGAGCGGTGTGCCCGCGTCGCGGGTATCGCGGTCAACCACGCTCGTCTCCGCCACGTGCCGCCGGCCGAGCGCAAGGTCGCGCTGATGCTCTCGGCCTACCCCACCAAGCACTCCCGCGTCGGCAACGCGGTCGGCCTGGACACCCCGGTCTCCACGATCCGGTTGCTGCGCCGGATGCGGGACGCGGGCTACGACCTGGGCGGGCCGGGTGACGTGCCGGGGCTCGACGAGACCGACGACACCGTGGCCGGTGACACGCTGATCCACGCCCTGATCGCCGCGGGTGGTCAGGACCAGGAGTGGCTCACGAGCGCGCAGCTGACCGAGGCCCACGTGCGGATCTCCCCCGACGACTACGAGCAGTGGACCGCCGACCTGCCGGCGTCGCTGCGTGAGGAGATCGTCGCGGCCTGGGGTGCCGCACCCGGCACGCTCTTCGTCAACGACGCGGGCGACATCGTGCTCGCGACGATCCGGGCCGGCAACATCGTGCTGCTGATCCAGCCGCCGCGCGGCTTCGGGGAGAACCCGGTCGCCATCTACCACGACCCCGACCTCGCCCCCAGCCACCACTACCTCGCGGCCTACCGCTGGCTCGCTGCCGACACCGAACAGGGCGGCTTCGGCGCCCACGCCGTGGTGCACCTCGGCAAGCACGGCTCGATGGAGTGGCTGCCGGGGAAGAACGCCGCACTGTCGGCCTCCTGCGCGACCGACGCAGCGATCGGCAACCTGCCGCTGATCTATCCCTTCCTCGTCAACGACCCCGGCGAGGGCGCCCAGGCCAAGCGCCGAGCCCACGCGACGATCGTCGACCACCTGATCCCGCCGATGGCGCGGGCCGAGTCCTACGGCGACATCGCCCGCCTCGAGCAGCTCCTCGACGAGCACGCCAACATCGCCGCGATGGACCCGGCCAAGCTGCCGGCGATCCGGGGCGAGATCTGGCAGCTGATGCATGCCGCCGAGATGCACCGCGACCTCGGCCTCGACGAGCAGCCGGACGATGCCGAGTTCGACGAGTTCATCCTCCACGTCGACGGCTGGCTCTGCGAGATCAAGGACGCCCAGATCCGCGACGGGCTGCACGTGCTCGGCCAGGCGCCGGCAGGGGCGGCCCGGGTCAACCTGGTGCTCGCGATCCTGCGCGCCTCGCAGGTGTGGGGTGGCGAGACCGCCGCCGTGCCCGGGCTGCGGGCCGCGCTCGGGCTCAAGGAGGGGAGCGAGGCGACGGCCACCGTCGACGAGGTCGAGCAGCGCGCCCACGCGCTGGTGCAGCTGATGGAGGACGCCGGCTGGGAGCCGGCAGCCGCCGCGACCGCCCACGACGACCCGGAGGTCCAGCGGGTGCTGGCCTTCGCCGCCACCCAGGTGGTGCCACGCCTGGAGCGCACGACCGACGAGCTCGACGCCGTCCTGCACGCCCTCGACGGCGGTTTCATCCCTGCCGGACCGAGCGGATCGCCCCTGCGGGGACTGGTCAACGTGCTCCCGACCGGTCGCAACTTCTACACCGTCGACCCGCGCGCGGTCCCCTCGCGCCTGGCGTGGCAGACCGGCGTCGCGATGGCCGACTCGCTGGTCCAGCGCTACCTCGACGACACCGGCGGCTACCCCGAGTCCGTCGGGATCAGCGTGTGGGGCACGTCGGCGATGCGCACGTCCGGCGACGACATCGCCGAGGTGCTCGCCCTCCTCGGTGTCCGACCGCAGTGGGACGAGGCCTCACGTCGCGTCGGTGAGGTGAGCGTCGTACCCCTCGAGGAGCTGGGGCGTCCTCGCATCGACGTCACGGTGCGCATCTCGGGCTTCTTCCGCGACGCCTTCCCGCACGTGCTGACGATGCTCGACGACGCGGTGCGCATGGTCGCCGACCTCGACGAGCCCCACGAGCTCAACTTCGTGCGCGCCCACGCCCAGGCCGACCTGGCCGAGCACGGCGACGTGCGCCGGGCGACGACCCGCATCTTCGGCTCGATGCCCGGCTCCTACGGCGCCGGCATCCTGCAGGTGGTCGAGAACGGGACGTGGCGCAACGACCAGGACCTCGCCGAGGTCTACACCGCGTGGGGCGGCTTCGCCTACGGCCGCGACCTCGCCGGCGTCGCTGCGGCCGACGACATGCGCACCAACTACCGGCGCATCAAGGTAGCCGCCAAGAACATCGACACCCGCGAGCACGACATCGCCGACTCCGACGACTACTTCCAGTACCACGGCGGCATGATCGCCACGGTCCGCGCTCTCACGGGCACCGATCCACAGGCCTACGTCGGCGACTCCACGACGCCCGACGCCGTGCGCACCCGCACCCTGCAGGAGGAGACCAACCGGGTCTTCCGGGCCCGCGTGGTCAACCCGCGCTGGATCGGCGCCATGCAACGCCACGGCTACAAGGGTGCCTTCGAGCTCGCCGCCACCGTCGACTTTCTCTTCGGATTCGACGCCACCACCGGCGTGGTCCACGACTGGATGTACGACACGCTCGCGAAGGAGTACGTCCTCGACGAGACCAACCAGGCCTTCATGCGCCGCTCCAACCCGTGGGCGTTGCGCGGCATCGTCGAGAAGCTCCACGAGGCCGTCGACCGCGGCCTGTGGGCTGACCCCGACGCCGACGTGCTCGCCGCGATGCAGCAGGTCTACCTCGACCTCGAGGGCGACCTGGAGGACCGGTGAGGCGGGTCCGCATCGTCGGCATCGGGATGGGCGCCGAGCACCTCACGGCCGAGGCCGAGGCGGCGATCCGCGAGGTCGACTACGTCATCGCTGCACAGAAGTCCGACGACGACCGGCTGCTCGAGGCGCGCCGGGAGCTGTGCCGCGCGCTGGGCGTGCCGCTGGTCGCCGTGCCCGACCCGCCCCGTGACCGCGGCGCCCCGGCCGACTACCCGGGGGCCGTGCGCGACTGGCACGAGGCTCGCGCCGCGGCGTACGAGCAGGTCCTGGCCGAGCGGGACGGGGACGCGGCCTTCCTGGTCTGGGGCGACCCGGCCTTCTACGACTCCACGATCCGCATCGTCGAGCAGGTCGCCGAGCGCGGACGGATCTCCTTCGCCTACGACGTGGTGCCCGGCGTCAGCGCTCCCCAGCTGTTGGCGGCCCGGCACCGGCTGGTGCTGCACGAGGTAGGGAGGCCGGTGCTCTTCACGACGGGCAGGCGGCTGCTGGAGGACGTCGGCTCCGGCCACGACAACCTCGTCGTCCTCCTCGACGGTCGGCTCGCCTGCGCGTCCCTCGAGCCGGACGACTGGCAGATCTGGTGGGGCGCCAACCTCGGCACGCCGGGGGAGCGGCTGGCGGCCGGCTGCCTCGGCACCGCCCTCCCGGAGATCCGCGCGGCCCGCGCGGTGGTGACCGCCGAGGCCGGCTGGGTCATGGACGTCTACCTGCTCCGGCGCGCTGAGATCCTCACCGCGACGTGACACCAGGCACTATTCTCAGCCCTCCGGGTCCTCATGGGGAGGGGCCGGGACAACGCGTGCCGGACGGAGTGCGAGGTGGACTGGTTGACCGCGTGGGCCGGTGACATCAACTGGATCGCGTTCGTGTCCATCCCGGTCTTCACCGGCATCATCGGCTGGCTGATCAACTGGTCGGGCCTGTGGATGCTCTTCAGCCCGGTGAACTTCCACGGCATCACGGTCCCCGGGATGCGCGAGCTGGCCACGGTCCTGCCGCGCAAGGTCCAGGAGGTACCGGGCGTCCTGCAGGGCGGTATCGGTTGGCAGGGCATCGTCCCGGCCCGCGCCGCCAAGATGGGCAGCATCGCGGTGGACAAGGCGATCGCCAAGCTGGGCACGCCCTCGGAGTTCTACCAGCAGCTCGAGCCCGACCAGATCGCCGAGCACATCGTCACCTGCTTCCGCCCCGAGATCCCGCAGCTGGTCGACGAGGTCATGCAGCGCGAGCACCCGCAGCTGTGGCGCGACCTCCCGCGTCCGGTCCGCGAGGCGGTCATCGAGCGGGTCCAGGCACAGCTGCCGGCCGTCGTCACCCGGGTGACGACCGAGATCGGCATCCACATCGACCAGCTGCTCGACCCCAAGATCATGGTGATCGACCACTTCCAGAAGAACCCCGCCCTGGTGGTGCGGATCTTCCGCGACTTCGGTCAGCGCGAGCTCAACTTGATGGTGTGGTTCGGCTTCATCTTCGGCTTCCTGCTCGGCATCCCGGTCGCCGTGGCCGACAGCATCTTCCACCAGGCATGGCTGCTGCCGGTGCTGGGCGTGGTCGTCGGCTGGATGACCAACGCACTGGGCATGTGGCTCATCTTCGAGCCGACGGAGCCCCGGCGGATCCTGGGCATCAAGGTCCACGGGCTCTTCCTGCGCCGGCAGGACCAGGCAGCCGAGGTCTATGCCCAGATCATCGCCGAGGACGTGATCACCCTGGAACGCATCGGTGACTTCCTCCTCGACGGCCCCCGTGGCGACCGGACCCGTCAGATGCTGGCGACCGCGCTCCGCCCGGCGATCGACAAGGCCGCCGGACCGCTGCGCGGAGCGGTCCGCGTGGCCGTGGGTGCGGCTCGCTTCGACACCATCCGCGACTCGGTCGCGAAGGAGGCCGTCGGGCGCACGCTCACGCCGTTCAAGGACCCGGTCTTCAGTGCCCGACAGGCCGAGAAGATCCGCGTGCTCATCGCTCGCCGCACCAAGGAGCTCCCACCGGCGGACTTCGTCGACATGATGCGATCGGCCATCAAGGAAGATGAGTGGATGCTCTACGCACACGGCGCGATCATGGGCCTGGCCGGCGGCTTCCTGCACCTGTGGATCTTCGGGGTCGGCGGATGAGCGCCACCCCGCCTCCCGACTTCGGCGAAGGCGCCCCTGACGGCGCTCCCGACGACGCCCCCCACCACCCCCCCGACGCCTGGGCGTCGGCCGGTGAGTCGCTGCCCGGACTGGCGCGGGTGGCCGCCTACGCCGCGCTCCACACGACCGAGTGGGGGGTGAGGACCTCGGCCAAGGCGTGGCTGCGCGTCGGCCGGGCGGTGACGCACCCGGACGAGGCGGCGGCCCTGGCCCGCGAGGCGAGCAAGGCGATGGTGGTCGTCGGCGACCTGGCCCGGTCGGTCTCCTCCGGCACCCCGGTCGCCCAGGCGCTGATGTCGGCCGGCGAGTCGTTGAGCCCAGGCGAGGCCCCCACCGGGCACGGCGAGTCCTCCGGCCCCCAGCAGGCCAGCCTGCGTGAGCTCGGCCAGCAGCTGCTCGACCGCTCCCGCGACGTGTGGAACACCGAGGAGGGCCACCCGGCGTACGAACGGATCCTCGGCGAGCTCGCGCCCGACGAGGCGCGCATCTTGATGCTGCTCCTCACCGGCGGCCCGCAGCCCAGCGTCGACGTGCGCACCGGAGGCCCCATCGGGATGATCAGCAGCCAGCTGATCGCGCCTGGCCTCACGATGATCGGAGCCCGCGCCGGGGTCCGCTACTCAGACCAGGTCCCGTCCTACCTGAACAACCTGTTCCGTCTCGGGCTCGTGTGGTTCTCCCGCGAGGCGCTGCGCGATCCCATGCCGTACCAGGTCGTCGAGGCCCAGCCCGACGTCCTCGAGGCGATGCACTCGGTCAAGTTCGCCAAGGTGGTGCGCCGCAGCATCCACCTCACGCCGTTCGGCGAGGACTTCTGCAAGACCTGCCTGGTCGAGCAGGAGTCACTCTCTGCCGAGTTCCCCGAGCACGGCGTGCCGCCCGAGGTCGCGGACCAGCGCGACCCCGGCCCGAGCTGACGCGACGGATTCAGCCGACCTCAGCCGACCTCAGCCTCAGCAGGCCCGCAGCTTGATGGTGAAGACCGACCCGTCGTTGGCCCCGGGGGCATAGCCGACCTCGCCGTTCTGGGCCTGCGCGAGCGTCTTGACGACATAGAGGCCGAGGCCGGTGCCGCTGGCCACGGAGTCGTTGGCGCGAGCGAACTCCTGGAAGAGGTGCGAGGTGAACTCCTCGGGCACCCCGTCGCCGTGGTCGACGACGTCGATGCACACCAGGTCGCCCTCGGCCCGGACGTGGACGGTGAACGGCGCCTCGCCGTACTTGTGGGCATTGGTCAACAGGTTGGTCAGCATCTGCTCCAGGCGCAGCGGGTCGGCCCGCACGGAACGGGTGTCCTCGATGAAGACCTCCACGTCGTAGCGGTCGACGATCGCGCCCTCGATGGTCGTGCGCGGGTCGACGACCTGCATGTCGATGCGCAGCGTGCCGCGCTGGATCTGCGCCGCGGTGAGCAGGTCGGCGGTGATCGAGTCGAGGATGCGTGCCTGGCGGGCGACCGATCCCATCAGCCGGTCGCGCTGAGCCTCGTCGATCTCGACCGAGCTCCAGCCCATCGTCTCGGCGATCCCGCAGATGACCGCGACCGGGCCCCGGATCTCGTGGGCGGTCGTCGCGATCGCGCGACGCAGCAGGCCGACGTCCTCGACGCCGGAGTCGAGGTAGACCAGCACCGACCAGCCCGTACGTCGCAGGGTGGCGCGCACGCGCCCGCCGTCGACGTCGACCTCGAAGGAGGCATCGGCGTCGAGGCGGTGGTAGGAGACGAGCTGGGAGAGCTCGGCTGCGGCCATGCTGAGCGGCATCCCGATCGTGGCGTCGCCGAGCAGACGCAGGGCCATGCCGTTGGCGTGCATGATCCGGAAGAGCGGCTCGTCGGCGAGCTCGATCACGCCGTACGGCGCGAGGTTCATCGCCTCCCAGGCCGAGATGTGCGCGCGAGACCCGACGGACGGCTCTTTGTCGGGCGAGGCTGGAGCAACGGTGGACATGGTGGGCCTCTCTGCCAGGGTTTCGGCCTGGATCGTGCGGCTGCTGGTGGGGACGACCGCCAGCGTGCGGGCGGGCTTGCGTGGTCCGGCTGAGGACATGTCGCGCACGTAGTCGAGGATCGTGGTGAGGGGTGCGCCCTTCTGGACGTAGCCGTCGGCACCGGCCGCGACGGCGCGCGCCGCCATCTGCTGGGCGCCGAAGCCGGAGAGCACCACGATCTTGGCGGTCGGGCAGAGGCGCCGGATGGTCGGAAGCGCCTCGATGCCGTCCATCACCGGCATCGCCAGGTCCAACAACACCAGGTCGGGGCGGGTCTCGCGCACCACCTCGATGCCCTCCCGCCCGTCTCCGGCCTCGGCGACGACGTCGAAGCCGCCACGCGTCAGCGCGAGGCGCAGCAGCTCACGCAGGTCGGGGGTGTCGTCGATGATCACGACGCGACGGGGCCTGTTGGTGGCGAGTGCGCTCATGTCGTGGGCCTTTCGGGAGGGAGTTCAGCCGGGGCACTGCGGAGCAGCTGGATGGCGAAGTGCTCGCTGCCCAGGAGATTGGTGATGATGCGACTGGCGCTGTCGATGGAGGTCGTCAGGGCGGCGTTTGCCTTGGCGGGGTCCTCCAGGTCCAGCGCCATCTTGGCGACGACGAGGCCTTGCAGGACGCTGTCGTTGAGCTCGAGGGCCTGTTGCTCCCGTTGGCGCAGGTCCTCGAAGAGCTGGGCGCCCTGCATGAGCGAGGAGTAGTTGCGCCGCAGGGTCCAGTAGTAGAGCGCGACGATCATGCCGATGACGTCCCAGATCGCCAGCGGCCAGGTCCACGCGGTGCGCATCGCCAGTCCTGCCTCGTCGGCCAGCCCCAGGGACGGCAACAGCATGTGGACCGGGTGGCTGCCGTGGTGGACCGCGCAGGTGAAGAAGATCGCGGCGGTCGCGCCACCGAGCGGGTTGGTGCGCAGCTGGTTGCTCCGGGCGAGCGGGACGACGATGGCCAGCGCGATCAAGAGGTAGGCGACCGCGATCACGGTGTTGCACACCAGGCCGATCTGCCAACTCATGGCCTCACCCCGGTCGGACCAGCGGCGCGGAGCAGGCGGAGGCAGGCCACCACCACGATCAGCTCCCAGCCGGCGCAGGCCAGGTCCCACGCCCCGATCGCCTCGGGCTCGGGCATCAGCCCGCCCGGGAGCCCCCACAGCCGTGTCGTCAGCCACAGAGCCACGATCGCGACGTTTCCGACCACGCCCGCCACCAGCAGGCGACGGGTGCACCAGGTGGCGGCCAGCGCCGCCCAGGACAGCTGGGCCAGCGCGGCGAGGGTGAAGAACAGTCCGAAGGGCAGGTGCTCGGCCAGGTGGCCCGGGCCCGCGCCGGCATGGATGGCGGAGGCGGCGCCGCTGGACAGCACGGCGAGCTGCAGGACCCCCGGGAGTCGTACTGGGAGTCGTACTGGGAGCGGGCTCGCTGTGACCACGGAGGGGACCGTCGCACGCGGGGCGAGGAGGGTGCCGGTGCTGACCCGGTCACGGAGCTCGAGGACTCGTCGGTCGTGCTCGTCGTAGGGACCGGCCGGTGCCACCCCGAAACGGCTGAGCGCATGCGGGAGCAGCACCACGGCCAGCGTCAGGACACCCCCCACGACCAGTGCGTAGTGCACGGTGTGCGCGAGCATGCCAGCGCCGGTGGACATCGCTGTCACCGTCGGTCCCTCCCCACGCCACCTCCCTCGGCAGCGTGCTCCCTGCCCCAAAGTAAGGGACCAGGCGGCCTAGGACAGCGTTTTGCGCGAACTCGCGGCAGGGGTCCGTACCGGTGCGGACACCGGTCTTCCGGGGGTGCCGGCATCTGACAGAGTTGAGTGGAACAGACTCAACTCTGGGAGCGTTGTTCCTGGCAGGGTCCGCACGCACGTCAAGGAGAAGCCATGAGCCAGTTCGGCGCCGACAAGTTCACCACCCGCAGCCGTGAGGCGATCGAGGCCGCTCAGCTGCTGGCCACGACCGCCGGCAACAGCACCACCGAGCCGCTCCACGTGCTCGTCGCGCTGCTGCGCCAGGAGGACGGGATCGCGCGCTCGCTGGTGACCAAGGCCGGTGTCGACGCCGAGGCGATGGCGGCTCGGGCGCAGGCGGCCCTCGATGCGCTGCCGAAGGCCAGCGGGGCCACCGTGCAGCAACCGGCCGCCTCGGCCGCCCTGACCCGCGTCCTCGCCGCAGCGCTCGACCTGGCGCGCGGGATGAAGGACGACTACGTCGCCACCGAGCACCTGCTCATCGCGATCGCGGGCACGGAGAGCCCGGCCCGCACGGTCCTCACTGACGGCGGCCTGAGTGAGGCCGGGCTGCGGGAGGGCCTCACCGCCGTACGTGGCAACCGTCGGGTGACCAGCCAGGACGCCGAGTCGACGTACGAGGCGTTGGAGAAGTACTCCGTCGACCTCACCGCCGCGGCCGAGGAGGGGCGCCTCGACCCGGTGATCGGCCGCGACGCCGAGATCCGCCGGGTCGTGCAGGTGCTCTCGCGACGCACCAAGAACAACCCGGTCCTGATCGGTGAGCCCGGTGTCGGCAAGACCGCCGTCGTCGAGGGCCTCGCCCAGCGCGTGGTCGCCGGTGACGTGCCCGACTCGCTCAAGGGTCGGCGCGTGCTGAGCCTTGACCTGGCCGCGATGGTGGCCGGTGCGAAGTTCCGCGGCGAGTTCGAGGAGCGGCTCAAGGCCGTGCTCGAGGAGATCAAGGACGCCGGCGGACAGATCATCACCTTCATCGACGAGCTGCACAC
>Ga0136639_10000462_pt1 | contig 13384 bp, 6 predicted proteins | sample AntDrymUQ8592106_2_FD_113739 | JGI IMG/M metagenome (GOLD analysis project Ga0136639, IMG submission 113739) | Polar desert sand microbial communities from Dry Valleys, Antarctica - metaG UQ859 (21.06) | ecosystem: Environmental > Terrestrial > Soil > Desert | place: Antarctica: Dry Valley...
GGACGAGATGGAGGCGACGGTGAGGGGCGGACGAGATGGAGGCGACGGTGAGAGGCGGAGGAGATGGAGGCGAGGTGCGTAGGTCTGGCGGTGTCGGTATCAGCGATCGGCGCAACAGAGCAGGTTCTGTCGATGCGTCGGGGAGTCGTCCCCATGGGCCAAAACAACGAACGCTCGTAGCCTATGACCGGTGAGGAGCGACCTGGTTCAGTGAAGCGGCGACTACGCGAAATAGTCGTCGTTGGCCTCGTCCTCGGCTCGCTTGCGTCGGTCGTGGTCGCCGCAGTGCAGGCCGACGGCCGCACTTCGGTGCGCGCCGAGACCAACGACGGTGGCGCCTGGCTCGTTCGCCGATCCGACGGCATCGTCGGCAATCTCAATCGCTCGGCCGGCGAGGTGACCGGCGTCGTTCGCGTCGCCGCGCCAGGTTCGGATTTCGATGTCGAACAGTCCGGCGGCGTGATCGTGTCGCACGACGGCTCGGCCGGCGCACTCCAACTCGTCGACCCCCGGACCTACCAGATCGTCAACACCGTGACGGTTCCCGACGGCGTGTTCGTGGACGCCGTGCAGGACGGGGTCGTGATCCATCAGGTCTCACCGCTGCAGGTCTGGTGGGTGGACCGCGACGATCTCGCCTCGATCGTCGCTCTCGACGAGATCGAGCCGATCATCGCCACCGAGGGACGCGGCGTCGTCTCCACCACGTTCGAAGGTGACATCGTCGTCGTCGACGTTGCGGGCCAGCGCATCGGACGGGGCTCGCCCACCACCGTCGACGAATGGTCGTGGACGACCGTCGACGGCCTCGACTCGATCACGGCCGTCAGCGCAATCGGCAGTGACGTCATCACACTGGACGACACCGGCCAGGTCGGTCGCCTGCGAGCCGGAAGTGATGCACTCGCCGCCCCCACCCTGCCCGCCGAGGTCGCTGTCGCCACGCTGGCACAACCGTCGCCGAGCGCCTCACCGCTCGTTGCGGCCACCGAATCCGGCGACGTGTACACCGACACGGTGCCGGGCGCCGACACCGATCTGGCCCGCGCTGCCGAGACCGGTGCGTCGGCCCCGCTCGCGCCAATCGTCCACGAAGGCTGCGTATTCAACCTGTCGAAGGGGCCGCCCACCTTCGTCCGGATGTGCAACGGCGTGGTGGATCAGTCCGAGGACCTCACCGGCGCTGACCCGACGGCGCTCAGGATCCGGCTCGTCAACGGATGGATCTGGATCAACGACCTGACGAACGGAACACTGTGGATCGCCGGCACGACCACCGAGCTGCAGCGGATCGACGACTGGGGCAACACACTCGGCACGGAAGGTGACGAGCCCGACGACAACCCCGGCGAAGAAGACGAGGGCGACACCGAGGAGAACCCCGACATCGGCGAGATCCGCGATCCGGAGATCGACGAGGACGGGATCAACCAACCACCCGTCGCCCGCGACGACGTGGCCCGCACCCGCACCGACCAACCGGTCGTCGTCGACGTGCTGGCCAACGACCAGGACCCCGACGGCGACGCCCTCATGGTGGCGGAGGTCACCGGTGTGCCCGACGGCGTCGCGGTCGCACTGACACCGGACCAGGGCTCCGTGCAGGTCGTCCCCGAACCGGGTTTCACCGGGACGATCGGGTTCTCCTACGCGGTCAGCGACGGCCGGGGAGCCACCGACACGGCCAACGCACGTGTCGAGGTCGTCGGTGCCGATGCCTCCAACCGTCCACCGGTCGCGCAGACCGACATCGCCGAGGTGCGCGGCGGCGCGTCAGCGGCGTTCAACGTGTTGAACAACGACACCGATCCCGATGGCGACACGATCGTGCTGGGTTCGGTGGACGTCCCGAGCGGGAACGTGATCTTCGATCCGTCCGGTGAGGTCAACTTCACGCCCGACCCCACGAGCCGGGCCGGGACGATCGAGCTGCAGTACCAGATCGTGGACACGTTCGGCGCCACTGCCAACGGCACCGTCCGTGTCGCCATCCGACTCGACACCTCCAACAACGAGCCGCGAGCCGTGAACGACGCGACCCGCACGGCGGTCGGCGTGCCGGTCACGATGAACGTGCTCTCGAACGACACCGATCCCGACAACGATCCGCTGGCAGTCGCCGGACTCCCGCAGCTGGTGGCGAGCACCGGCAACGAGAATGCACTCCAGGAGATCTCACTGTCCGACGACGGCGAGTTCTTCTTCCTCCCCTCCGTCGCAGGTGACTACGTCTTCTTGTACTCGATCATCGACGGCAGCGAACGCGCATCGGCGTACATCCGGGTCCGCGTCGACGAGGCAGCGGAGAATCGGCCGCCGACAGCGATCCGCGACGATGTCACCATCAGTCGCGGTGACACCAGAACGGTGTACGTGCTGGAGAACGACACCGATCCCGACGGCGACGTCATCGGCATCGCCGGTTGGAGTGAGGGCGACGGCATCGAAGTGGAACAGGTGCTCGGGTCTGCGTTCCGCGTCACCGTGCTCCCCGACGCTCCGACCCGTTCGCAGTTCACGTACACGATCTCGGACGGCCAGAGCGATCCCTCGACCGGAATCGTCGTCGTGGCAGTCAGCGACAACGACACCCCCGACCAACCGCCGGTCGCGAAACCCGACACGGTCGAGGTCCGCGCCGGACGGACCACCTCTGCTCGCGTCCTCGTCAACGACTACGACCCCGAGGGTGGCGCCCTACGGATCGTCGGCGTGTCGAACGTGCCGGGCGCCGACCTGCGTATCGGGCCCGGCGGCCAGGAGATCTTCGTCTCGGTGGCATCCTCGACGATCTCGTCGTTCACGTTCGGGTACGACGTCGCCGACGAGGGCGGCAACCAGTCGGGGTCGCTCGTGCAGGTCCGGATCGTTCCGGCAGGCGACGTCAACCGCCCGCCGATCGCGCGCCCCGACATCGCCCGCGCAGTGTCCGGCCGTCCGATCGACATCCCGGTGTTGATCAACGACTCCGACCCTGACGGTGACGCGATCCAGGTGGAGACGATCGCCGCACAACCCATCTTCGGCACCGCGGTCGTCGGTCTCGACGGCACGATCCGATACTCGCCACGTTCCGGCGAGAGCGGTTCGGACCGCTTCCGGTACACCATCGTCGACGCGAACGGTGACCGAGCGGTCGGCGACGTCGTCATCGGCGTCCTTCCCTCGGACGGCGAGAACCGCCCACCGACCGCGACCAACGACACCTACTCGGTGATCGCAGGGACCGACATCCAACTCCTCGACGTGCTCGCCAACGACTCGGATCCCGACGGTGATCCGCTCCAGGTCACCGACATCGACGCCGGGACCGACGCGGTCACGATCGACCCGTCGGGCACCATTGCGTTCGCTCCGCCCGTCTCGCTGGCCTCTGGCGTGTCGGAGACCGTGTCGTTCACCTACGAGACGGCCGACGGACGCGGCGGAACCGACCGTGCCCTCGTCACCATCGAAGTCGTCGAGTCGACGGTGCCGGTCGCCCCGATCGCCGTCGACGACATCTTCGGTCCGGTGGCGCTCGGCAGCAGTGTCGTCGTCAACGTGCTGGCGAACGACTCGGATCCCGACGGACGCGTCGCCGACCTCCGCGTTCGGAGTTCGTCGGCCGAATTCCCGATTGCACCCAACGGCACGCTCACCATCGCCGATCCCCAGGAAACGGTGCGACTCTCCTACACAATCACCGACGTCGACGGGCTCGACGCGACCGCCCAGGTCACCGTCATCGTGCTCGACAACGTCGCGCCACAGGTGGAACCGCTCGTCACCTCGACCGACTTCGAGACGCCGATCGACATCTCCATGGCAACCCAGGTGACCGACGCCGACGGGGACGACCTGACCTTCGCCTGCTGCGAGAACACCCGTGGCGGCACCGTCGACGTGACCGCGAGTGCCCGCAACGTGCTCGACCTGCGTTTCACGCCCGACTCGGGCTTCGCCGGAGTCGCCAGCTTCTCCTACATCGTCGACGACCAGAACGGCCACAGCGTGTCCGGCGTCGCGGAGATCACGGTGCGTCCGCCCGACAACACCGCGCCGGTGGCGCAGAACGGTGTCGTCGATGCGGAAGCGGGCGTCACGACACCGGTGTCGCTCGCTCAGTTCGTCACGGATCCCGACCTCGAGGTCGGCGACGAACTCACCTTCAGCATCGACGCGGGCAGTGCTCCCGTCGAACGCACCGGCGAGACCATGAACGTCGCACCGCCGATCGATGGTGCCGGACGCACCTACGAGGTCGGCTACACGGTGACCGACGCCGCAGGTGCCGAGGCATCCGCCGTCGTCTCGATCACCGTCACCGAACCCGACGTCCCGGCCCCGACCGCCGTGGCCGACGTTGCACGGACCACGCAGGGAGTTGGCGTGTCGGTCCCCGTGCTCGCCAACGATGTCGACCCGCTCAGCCGAGGCCTCACCGTCGTCGGCGCCAACGTCAGCGACGGATCCGGCACCGCAACGGTCTCGGGAGATCAAGTGGTCTACACACCGAACCCGGGCTACTTCGGCTCCACGGCCATGACCTACACCATCGAGGATGCCCGGCGGGCACCGGCGGGCACTTCGACCGGGTCGGTCCAGGTGACGGTCGTCGGCCGACCCGGCACGCCCTCGACACCGCAGGCCACGGCCGACAACGCCACGGCCACCGTCACGTGGGGGCTCCCGCCCGCCAACGGTGCTCCGATCACCGCCGTCGAACTCCAAGCAGACGGCCTGGACCCGGTGTTGCTCGGCCCGACGAGCAACCACACCCTCACCGGTCTCGTCAACGGTCGCGCCTACCGTTTCCACGTCCGAGTCCAGAACGAAGCGGGCTGGAGTGAGTGGAGCGCCTGGTCCGCCGCGGTGACCCCGAACACGATCCCGGGACGTGTCCCCACCCCGAACGTCGATTTCGGCGACGGGCAACTGACGGTGTCCTGGCAGGCACCACCCAACGAGGGTTCGGCGCTGACGGGATACGAGGTCGAGATCGGCGGTGGCATCAACGTCGTCGTGTCCCGTGGCACCGCGACCACCCACCTGTGGGCCGGACTCGAGAACGGCACCAACTACCAGTTCCGAGTCGTGGCCATCAACGCGGCCGGACGCTCCGACCCGTCGCCGTGGTCGAACTCCGAGCGCCCGCTCCGCGAACCGGGGGCACCGGGCTCGCCGGCGGCCGACCGTGGGAACCGGTACCTCGACCTGAGCTGGTCGCCGAGCCCGCCCAACGGCGATCCGATCATCGAGTACCAGGTACGGATGCGCTCCAATCCGGACTCGTGGATCCCCGTCGGGAGCGCCACCAGCTACCGATGGTCGGACCTTCCGAACGGTGTCGAGCAGCAGTTCCAGGTCAGGTCCCGGAACCGGGATCCCGATTGGAGCGCTCTCAGCGGATGGTCGGCCCCGATCAAGCCGTGCGCCGTGCCCGACACGCCCGCGACGCCGTCGGCGACCCGTGGCGATCAGCGCGCCGTGGTCACCTTTGCGACCCCGGGTGATCAGGGATGCGCCATCACCCAGACCCAGATCGAAGCCTCCGGTGGGACGACGCAGACCACGACATCGAGTCCTCACACCTTCACCGGCCTCGCCAACGGCACGGCGTACACGTTCCGTGTGCGTTCGTTGAACGAGGAGGGCTGGGGCCCGTGGAGCGCTGCATCGAACGCGGTCACCCCGGCCGGGGTTCCGCAGGGACCGAACTCGATCTCCGGATCGAACACCGGCGTCGGTGAAGTTCGCCTGACCTGGCCGGAGGCTTCGCCGAACGGCTCGCCACTGCTGCGCTACGAGATCAGTATCGACAACGGAGCCGCCACCGATGTCGGACTGGTCACGGCGACCACCCGCAGCGGTCTCGGCAACGGACGTGCGTACGCGTTCAAGGTTCGCTCCTGCAACAACGTGAACTGTGGCGCCTGGTCGCCGAACACGTCGGTGACCACGTGGGGCGAGCCCGCTCAGCCGAGTGCACCCGATGCATCCGCCGGCGATGGCGTGATCACCGCACGTTGGTCGGCGCCAGCCGACAACGGCCGTCCGATCCAGCACTACATCGTGGAACACGACCGCGGCGGAAGCACGCAGGTGGGCGGGTCGCCGACGTCGTTCAACGTCGCGAACGGGCAGGCGTACCAGCTGCGGGTGCGCGCCTGCAACGTCGTCGGCTGCTCGCCGTGGAGCGCGTGGAGCCAATCGGTGACGCCACGAAACCCGCCGCCGCCGGTCACCGTCACCGCCAGCTATTACGGCAACGCCCAGGGCCAGCCGGGATGCGGCAGCTCGCGATGCGTCTATGTCCGCGTGGTGGCCTCGGGCCTCGCCGCCAACACCAACTACACCGTCGACTGTCACTATCCGTCCCTCTCGGGTGGATTCAGTCCCACCTCGGTTCGCACCGACGGTTCGGGCAACCTGGTCGACTCACCGGCGTGCTACTTCGGCCAGGCAGAGCAGTTCTGGGCAACGGTCGGCGGAATTCGATCGAACACCCTGGACGCCCCGCCGCTCTGATCAGGCGCTGACCCGCCCCCAACCGACCCCCTGCCCCCCCCTCTCTCCGACCCGCAAGGCATCCTCCTCATGAGCATCACCGACGAACACGCCGACTGGTTCAGCAACCACTTCAACGCCGTCATCGGCAACGTGGAGACGATCATCCGAGGCAAGACCGACCAGATCGCCACGGCACTCGTGTGTCTCTTCGCCGAGGGCCACCTGTTGCTGGAGGACGTTCCCGGCACCGGCAAGACCACCCTGGCCAAGTCGATCGCGAACTCCCTGCAGAGCACCTGGCGCCGCATCCAGTTCACGCCCGACCTCCTGCCGTCCGACGTCACCGGCGGCTTGATCTACGACCAGTCCCACGGCACCTTCGAGTTCCGACCCGGACCGGTGTTCGCCAACGTGGTGCTCGCCGACGAGATCAACCGGGCCTCACCCAAGACACAGGCGGCGATGCTCGAGGTCATGGAGGAACGCCAAGTCACCGTCGACGGCGAAGGGCGTCCAGTTCCCCGACCGTTCGTGGTCATCGCGACGCAGAACCCCGTGGAGCAGGAGGGGACGTACCGGCTTCCCGAGGCGCAGCTCGACCGGTTCCTGCTGCGCACCGCCATCGGGTATCCCGCACACGACGCCGAGGTCGACGCCGTGCGCCGCGTCACGTCGGGCGCATCCTCCGAGGATCTCCAGCCGGTCGTCTCGATCGACGACGCCGAGCGGATGATCGCGATCGCCCGTCACGTCCACGTCGACGACACGATCATCGATTACGCCGTTCGAATCGTCGCAGCGACGCGAGAGATCGATCATCTGCGGCTCGGATCCTCGACCCGCGGCGCGCTCGCACTCATCCGGGCCTCGCGAGCCCTCGCGGTCGCGCAGGCGCGGCCATTCGTCACCGTCGACGACATCAAGGTGCTCGCTCCGGCGGCGCTCGGCCACCGTCTGTTGCTGACGCCAGACGCCGAACTCCGGGGCGTGCGCACCGCAGACCTGGTGGAGGACCTGCTCGATCGCGTCGAGCCACCGATGCCGATCCGCCGGGAGCCCGCGCAATCGTGACCTCCGCTGCTCGCCGGCTCGGCCCGGTGACCGTCACCGGAGCGATCGTGATCGGACTCGGGCTGACCTGCTACATCGCAGGCTGGCGTCTCGGCTGGATCGAGCTGATGGTCGTCGCGGCCGGCTGTCTCGTCGCGCTGGTGATCGCCGTGGCGTTCGTGGTGGGTCGGTTGGCCATCGACGTCGCGCGAGAGATCGATCCCCAGCGGGTGATGGTGGGCGAGGCCGCCGGTGCGCTCCTGACCACCCGGAACCCGGGTCGGCGACCCACCCGTCCGATCGTCATCGAGGAGCACATCGGCGCCGACACCGTGCCGATCGCCGTCCCGCGCCTCGGACCCGGCGGCGAGCACCAGACGTTCTACCAACTCCCGACTCAGCGACGCGCCCGCGTCCGCGTCGGCCCGGCCGAGGTGGTGCGGGCAGATCCACTCGGCTTGCTGCGTCGTCGCGTCGGCCATGCCCCCGCGACGACACTGTGGGTCCATCCACGCTGGGCGTTGGTGTCGGCGCTCCCGAGCGGATTCGCCAAAGACCTCGAAGGACCCACCAGCGACGCCTCGCCTGCCGGTGACATCGCGTTCCACGCGCTGCGGCCGTATCAACTCGGCGACGACCGCCGCCACATCCACTGGATGTCGACGGCGCGATCCGGGACGTTGATGGTGCGGCACTACGTCGACAACCGTCGTCCCACACTGGCCGTCCTGCTCGACGATGCGTCGCACGCCTACGACGGGCCCCAGTTCGAGACGGCTGTCGAAGTCGTCACCTCCCTCGTCATGACCTCGATCGCACTCCGCTTGCCGATCGCCGCCCGAACGATCGATTCGTGGATCCTCGGTCGGGTCCGGCCCGACGGCCGCGACGGCGTGCTGGAAACGATGACCGTCGTCGAGCCCCGTCCCGAGTCGACGCCGCTCGTCGTCGCCGCAGCCGAGCTCGCCCGGATGGAGCCGGCCACGTCAGCGATCGCCATCGTCACCGGCTCGCGGAGCGCGACCGATCTGCTCCCCGTCGTCACCCATCTGCGGTCCAAGGTCCGCGTGATCGTCGTCGTCGTCGAACGCTCGAACGAGGAGATGGATGCGGAGTCGACGGTGCGAGCGCTCCCCGGCGCCACTGTCGTGAGGGTCTCGTCACTCGACGAGTTCCGCGCCGGTTGGAACGGGTTGGGGTCGTGAACCGCTGGCCGATGACGTGGCGGCAGTGGACCGCGCTGGGCATCATCGCCCTCCTCGCTGTTGCGTCGACCGCGGGGATGCACAGCATCACCGGGGACTGGTCCTTTCTCGGGCCGGCCGTGCTCGGCGCCTTGATCGCCGGCATCGCGTTCGTGCTCGCACGCCGCTTCGACCTCCTGCCGGGCGAGACACTCGCGTTGGCTCTCGGGCTGTTCGTGCTCGGTGGCGTTCTGGCGGTGAGCGTCGTTGCGGTCGGCGACGTGCCGTCACCGGCGAGCTTCGGTGACTTCTTCGACGGGTTGATCCGGTCCTGGTCCGACCTGTTGTCCGCAGTGGCCCCGGCAGAGATGACGCCACGACTGAGCGTTGCTCCCTACGCCGCTGCGTGGTTCGGGACGATCGTCGGTGCATCGCTGCTGCGATGGCTTCCGGCCCCGGGCGCGCCGGTCGCCGGACCGCTCGCCGGGCTGGCGTTGGTCGTGCTGCTCACCGACGAGGACCGTGCACTGTCGCTCGTCGTCGGTGTTGCGATCGCAGTCGGGGCCCTGCTCCTGGCGTTCTTGGTCGATGCCCGTAGCGACGGGACCGACGGCGCTGATCGCACCGACCTGATGGAGACCACAACGTCGGTGTCGCCGCACGCTCGGACCATCCGCGTCGCTCTCGTGCTCGTGGTCGTCGCCGCACTCTCACCGGTGCTCGGGCCCCGCCTTCCGCTCGCCGACGCTCGCGAGCGCTACGACCTACGAGACGAGGTGGTTCCCCCGTGGGACCCGCTGTCGGTGCCGAGCCCGCTGGTCCAGTTGAAGGCGGCGCTCGCCGCTGAGGTCGAGAACGACGTGGTGTTCGAAGTTCGCGCCGACACGCCGCTCACCCGTTGGCCGACAGCAGCGATGACGTCGTACGACGGCATCGTCTGGAGCGTTGCAGACCCCGACGACGCAGGTTCCGACTTCCGTCCCGTCAGCTCGCAGCTCCCCACGCCCGACGTCGCCGACGGTGCCGAGCCCGTCACCGCCGAGGTCACGATCCAGGCCCCGACCGGACCGTGGGTCCCAGTACCCGGACCCGCCTCCGAGCTGCGCTTCCGTGTGGCATCCGACGCGACGGCCCCGGCAATGTTCGAGAACCTGAGGACCAACACCATTGCGGTTCCGTCCGGGCTCCCGGCGGGCACGGTGTATTCCGTGACCGCGTCGCCTGCGCCCGAGTTCACCGACGAGGAGCTGCGGGAGCGCGACCTCGATGTCGCTGCCGGCGCAGTGGACCTCGATGCGCTCCCACCCCAGATCCGCAACATCGCCGCCGACGTCACCGAAGGCATCGACCACGGGTGGGGGCAGGTCGCCGCGATCCGCGACCTGTTCCGTAACGAGGGGTTCTACGACACGACGACGCGGGTTCCGCCAGGACACTCGTACTACCGCCTCGCCCAGTTCCTCGCCGACCCCGATCAGGTCGTCGGCTACGAGGAACAGTACGCCGCAGCCGCAGGGCTGATCGCTCGGATCGCCGAGCTCCCGGTACGGGTGGTCGTCGGGTACGAGATCGAGCCCGAACGCTACGTCGACGGGCTCGCCGAGGTGCGCTCGGGTGACTCGTCGGCCTGGATCGAGGTCGAGGTCGACGGGGTCGGCTGGATCCCGGTGTCGGTCAGTCCTCCTCGGAGCCGCGAGCCCCAGGCCGAGAACGCCGTGGCATCGCAGGATCAGGTCGCAACGCCGAATCCACCGCCGCCGCCCCAGAACCCACCCGACGTCGATGTGTTCACCGACAACGAACTCGAGGAGCCCGTCGAGGAGGAGGACGAAAACGACGAGGACGACGAGGTGAGCGCGAGCGGAGGCATCGGCACGCTCGGATGGATCGCCGTCGCATCGGGCAGCATCCTGGCGCTGGTTGCCGCAGCTGCGGGCGCGATCATCCTGTGGAAGCAGCGACGGACGAGCCGCCGACGCAATGCCGTCGACCCTGCTGCTCGTGTCGCAGGCGCCTGGCTCGAGCTGAGCGATCGTTACCACGAAGCAGGGGTACGCGCCCCGGCCCGTTCGACGCCGCTCGAGGCCGTCCGAGTGATCACCGAGATCGAACCGTCCGCCACGACGATGCAGCCACAACTCGTCGGCCTCGCTCGTCATGTCGACCGCGCCGCCTACGGCGACACACCGCCGCCACCTCAGGTCGCCGACAGCGCCTGGCGATACGCTGACGAAGCCGTGCACGCCCTGCTCGCCCACCAGACCCTCCCCCGACGGACGCGTATGCGGGTCGATCCCCGAACGCTGTTGCAGCGAGACCCCCTCGCCGACACCGCCGTGATGACGCCGCCGACGCGCCGCGGCATCGAAGCTCCCAATGACTCCGAGGACACGACGAAATGACACGGCCCGACGATGACGAGATCACCACCGACGTGGATCCTGCCTGGGTCGCCGAGATCGCAGACCGCCACGCCGAGTCGCAACCGGACTGGGATCCCGAAGCCACCATCGGCGCATCCGATGATCTGATCGAGCGGATTCGCCAGGAGGTCGCCGGACACTCCGACCGCATCGCTGTCGCCACACCGCCGCCACCGGCGACTCCACCATCTGACCCACCACCTGACCCGTCACCGGACCCGTTACCGGACCCATCGCCGCACCCGGCGGCACCATTGCCGCCGCCGCCCGTCGCCGATGCGTTGAAGTGGCGCGACGACACGGCCTCCACGACGATGCGGTGGGAACCCCGCCAACGCCTGCCGTCGTCGACACCATTCGCTGATGCGCCGACGATCACCATCGCTCCGCCGCACGGCATCGATCGCACCAAGTTGGCGATCGCCGTCATCGTGGCCGTCGCCCTCGTGGCGGTCGTGTGGCTCCTCGTTCGCGGTGGTGGCGACGACCCACCGGTCCCGCCCGTCACCACCGAGATCACCGACGTCGTCGGAGAGCTCGACGACTCGGTCACGGAGGATGGGTGAGCGCAGACCTATACGCCGAGGCGACGCTCCCCTCGGACGTCGCCAGCTCGCTGCGCCAGCTGCTCGCCGCCGGATCGTTCGTCCGATCGGAAGTGACCGGCTGGGCCGCAGCCTCGGAGACCGGGACCGGACGGCGCGAGAACCAGGACGCGTGGGGTCAGCGCAACGGGACGTTCGTCGTAGCCGACGGGATGGGCGGGCGTCCAGGCGGCTCGACGGCAGCCACCGTCGCCGTCGCCGCAGCGCTCGACGCCTTCGACGACGTCGAGGTGTTGCACCCGCTCGACTGGTCGGCACGGCTGGCGGCAGTCAACGACTCCGTGATCCTCGCTGCACGACGCGCTGGTCACCAGGGTGCCGGAGCGGCCCTGGCGGTCGTGCGGTGCCTCGACGGCCGGGTCGTGGCCTCTCATCTCGGTGACGTCCGCATCTACCGGCTCCGCCAGGGCGAGACCCAACTCCTCACTCGCGACCACAACGTGGCCAGCGAACTCAATGCCGCCGGCCGTGATCCGAACACCCTGGAGGCTGCCCGTGGCAAGACGGCGGCGCTCACCTCGTTCGTCGGAGCGCCGGCGGCGTGGCAACGACATTCGCTCCGCGTGATCGACGCGCGCCCCGACGACATCCTGGTCATGTGCACCGACGGCGTCCATCGCCGTCTCGAACGTCACGACTGGGAGGTGGCGCGAACCGCCGCCGACAGTCAGGTACTCGTCGACCAGCTGCTCCAACGGGCCGTGGCAGCGGGCAGCAGCGACGACCGCACCGCACTGGCGATCCGTATCGGAGCGCTCCGGTGACCGTTGCGCTCGCACATCTACACGTTGCGCTCGGCACCGGCATGCTGATGCGTGCCGACCGCGCGGTCTGCTTCGTGTCGTCGTCCACTGGAAGTGCAGCCGCGCTCATCGACGCCTTCACCGGATCCGACGGCGGATCCGCCATCGACGCGGTGACCAGTGCCGCCACCGACGCCGGGTTCGCGGTTCCCGCGTTCGTTGTCGTCGAGTGGAGCTCGCAGCTGCACGTCGTGGCGTTCGGCGACATCGAGGTCCGAACCGACCACCCCACGATGCCGATGCTCTCCGGTGTCGGATCGACGTCATGGGTGGAACGTACGCTGCGCTCCATCGACTCGACCGTGGTCGTGGACGTCGGCGATGCGCCGGACCCGACCACCGAACTCGGACACGGGCGCGTGACCGCCGGCGGGTTCACCGCGATCGTCGTGACCGATCCGGTATCGGATCGATCGGCATCAGTGGCGACCGTCCTCGGTCCCACGGCACCGCCGCCGCACTCGACGACGTCGATGCCGAATCCCGTGGATCCGACCGCTCCTCTCGGACAGGACCGACTCGCAGCACTGCGAGCGGCGATGGGGGCGTCCACGGCGCCGAGTCCGGCCGTCGCCGAATCCGGCGCACCCGGCGAGATGCCCGTGGCGTCGCCGGTGCAGGAGTCGGCGCCCGACGACGAGGTGACGTGGGCCCCAGCTGACCTCACCGCACCGGCCGAGCACGCGGGAGTCGACGACGGACACGGCGACGCGGGCGAGCAGGGCGACGACCACGACGACGACGACGACGACGAGCGACCGTTCGTGGTCGCCACGGCGTGCCCACGCGGCCACCTGAATCCCACCCATGTCGGTGTGTGCCGGAGA
>Ga0136639_10000463_pt1 | contig 13383 bp, 12 predicted proteins | sample AntDrymUQ8592106_2_FD_113739 | JGI IMG/M metagenome (GOLD analysis project Ga0136639, IMG submission 113739) | Polar desert sand microbial communities from Dry Valleys, Antarctica - metaG UQ859 (21.06) | ecosystem: Environmental > Terrestrial > Soil > Desert | place: Antarctica: Dry Valley...
GCGTTGCTCGCCCGGACTGACGAATGGACCGCCACCCTCGCCGCCGTCTACCTCCACGGCCTCTGCGGGGAACTGGCCGCCGCCGAACTCACCGAATCCTGCGTCATCGCCACCGACCTGCTTCGTTTTCTACCGGAGGCCATTCGCCGCAGTGCCTGATTACGCCTGGTCTCCCGCCAACCTCGAAGCGACCATCGAAGTCGCCTGCGAACTCGCCGCCCTGCTCCCTTCTCACGGCGTCGTGCAACTGTCGGGCAACCTCGGCACCGGCAAAACCACCCTCGTCGCCGCCCTCGTCGAAGCCCTCGGGGTCGCCCCCGCGGCCGAAGTCTCCAGCCCCACCTTCACCCTGATCCACGAATACGGCGAGCCTGTCCGCATCTATCACATCGATCTCTACCGCCTGGACGAACCCCAGCAGTTCTACACCCTCGGCCTCGAAGATATCTTCGAAACCAACGCCCTCGTCCTGATCGAGTGGGGAGAGAAATTCGCTCGCTTTCTCCCCCCCGATCGGATCGTCATTACCATCACCCACGGCGAAGGCGACCACCGGCGCATTACCGCTACAGGAGATCGTCTTTTGAACCGTACAGAGCCGTAATCACGTCCTTGTATTTTTCGAGGACGATCTTCGTCCGTACCTTCATCGTCGGCGTCAACTCCCCGCCGTCAATCGAAAAGTCCTGCGGCAAAATTCGAAACTTCTTGATCCCCTCATACCCAGCCAGTTGCTGGTTCGCCCGCTCCACCGCCCGCTTCACTTCTTTATTCACCGCCGGCTCTTGCGCCAGTTCCGCCATCGACTTCCCTTTCATGCCCTCGATCAATTCGGCCGCCGTCGGATTCAGCGTAAACAGAGCGGTCACATAGGGCTGCTGCTCGCCGGCCAGCACCATCTGACTGATCAGCGGTTCGGTCTTGAACAACGCCTCCACCCGCGACGGGTAAATCTTCTTCCCGTTCGAAGAGACAATCATCTCCTTCTTCCGGCCGACAATGGAAACAAACCCGTCGTCAGAAATGCTCCCCAGGTCGCCCGTATACAGCCATCCATCGCGGAACACCTCCGCCGACGCCACCGGGTCTTTGAAATAGCCGGTTGCGTTCGTCGGCGAAAAGATCAAGAGTTCGCCATCATCGGCGATTTTCATCTTCACCCCTTCGAGTGGTTTACCAATCGTTCCTAACCGCGGCTTATCCGTCGGGTTCAAACAGTTGATGCCCCCTTCGGTCAAACCGAACCCTTCGATCAAGGGCATCCCGATAACCTCATAAAACTGCCCTAAGTCCTTGCTCAGCGGCGCGGCGCCCGAAACCGGGAACTTCAATTCGCCGCCAAACCGCTCCCGAATCTTCGCAAACACCAGCTTGTCAAATAGCATAAGCGGAATCGACAAGCGGAACGGCACAGGCTCCCCGCGCTGGCGAAACTGCGCCGCTTCCGACCCCATGCCCAACGCTGTATACGCTAGCGTTTTCTTGATGCCAGTTAACTTCTGGAACTCGGTCCGCACCGTCGCATAGACCCGTTCCCACACCCGCGGCGGGGCTAGAAAAAACGTCGGCTTCACATTCTTAAACTCGTGCGGCATCCGGCCCAGGCTCTCGCTGAACCACACCGGCACCCCTAGCCGCAGCGGCAGCAACTCAATCGCAATCCGTTGCGCGATATGGGCCGAAGGAAGGAATGCGAGCGTCCGGTCCCGCGGGCCGATGGGGATCGCCTTCGGTCCCATATCGACGTTCGATACCAACGCGTGATGGGAGACTTCGACCATCTTCGGATCGCCCGTCGCCCCGGAAGTCAGGTACAAAATCGCACAGTCCCCAGGCTTCACCATCAGCCGAATGCGCTCGAAATAGTCGCTGTCCTCGTTCATCGCCGCTCGGCCCCGCGCGATCACCTCGGCCAAGGTCATCACCCCTTCTTCGAAGCCCGTGAGCAAAACCCACTGCACAGGCAAGTCCCCGCCGGCCCCCCGCAGCGTCTTCAAATACTTCGGGTCTTCGACAAAAACGACCTTCGCTCCGCAAGTCCGCAGAGCCTTCGCCTGGTCCACTGGCAGCGAGTTCGCATACAGCGCGGCGGCGATTGAACCGTTCGTCATGATGCCCAAATCGGTCAAATAAAACTCGGCCCGCGTCTCGCTCCCCAGCGCCACAATGTCGCCCGGATGAACTCCCATCGCCCGCAGTCCGCAGGCGATTTCACGCACCGCGTCGCGATAGGCTCCCCACGTCCATGTCTGGTAGCTCCTCTGCTTGTCGACGAGCACCGGTTGGTGCAACGCCACCTGGTCGCCATACTTCGTCACAGCCTCTTCAAGGAGAGAATATACAGTTCGCAAGCCCATCGTTAGATAATATTCCAAAGATGAACTACGAACGCGAAATCGCCGCTATGCGCCGCATCTCCAAGGCCAGTTCCGCCCTGGCCATGCGTTATTTTGAGCAAGGCATTCAGATGGAAGACAAAAGCGACGACTCCCCTGTCACCATCGCCGACAAGGAAAGCGAAAAGCTCATCGCCTCGATGCTCGAAGATCTTTTCCCGGAAGACGGCCAACGCGGCGAAGAAGGCCTCGCCAAACCCTCCCGCTCCGGCCGCACCTGGATCATCGATCCCATTGACGGTACCCGCGACTTCGTCCGCGGCAACATGCTCTGGGGAGTGCTCCTTGGCCTGGAAGAGAACGGCAAGCCCGTCGCCGGCTGTGCTCACTACCCGGTCATGAACGAAACCTACTTCGCCAGCGTCGGCGGCGGTGCCTGGTGCAACGATGTCCGCTGCAAGGTTTCCGCGGTCGAGCGCCTCGACCGCTCTGTCGTCTGTTTCAACGGCCTCCAGAACAATAAGAAGTGGTCCTACCGCGATCAGGTCCTCGATTTCTGCGCCAACTTCTGGGCCGTCCGCAGCCTCAGCGGCGGGCCGGACTGCATGATGATTGTCACCGGCAAGGCCGAAGTCTGGGTCGAGCCCAGCGCCCAACCCTGGGACTTATGCCCGCTCAAGGTCCTCGTCGAAGAGGCCGGTGGAAAGTTTTTCAACTTCGCCGGAACCGACTCCATCTATGGCGGCAACGCCCTCATTTGCACTCCGCCTTTTGAAGCGATGCTCCGCCAGGCGTTTGTGAAGTAAGCCCGGGGCACCATTCCTTCGTTACATAAAAACTCGCCCCGCCAGCACAGGGCACCACGTTAAAGACAAAGCCCCACGTGGGCGTCGACTCCGGCGCCCCTACCTCGATCGTTCTTGTCCGGCCCCAACGCCGATAAGTGAACTGCGTCCGATTCCCATAGAGCAACAAATATCCCGCCTTCAGCCGCGGGGCACCTTTCACCTTCCGGCTGAAAACCCGCACCGCCTGCACCTGCTTCGGTACCCAGTCTTCCACCGCTTCGGTCAGCGTCACCCCCACCAACGACGCCACCCGCCCCCACAACCCCGCCACCAGAAACCGCGCCACCCGTAGAAGAAGCGGAAGCAGGATCGCGATTCCGACGAGGATAACCAGAAGCACCGGCAACGCCACCATCGGGTATTGGTAGACCAGCGCCAGTAAGGCTACGACGCCTATGTCCTCCGCCACGCTGATCAACGAGTGCGTCGCCGGTTCGGGCGTCGTATGCGCCATCAGCCGAACGCCCATCTTGCTCGAATGCGTTCCCAGCGCCAGCGTCCCCGCCGCCAGCATTGCCAACGCTTTCATCATCGGGTCCATGTCCCCGGTGGCACCCAGGGCCAGCAGCGCCCCGCCAACAGGCCGTATAAACGTGTGGATCCCATCCCAGATCGGCGTAAAAAACGGCACCTTGTCCGCAATGAATTCCGCCGCATACATCACCCCCGCCACCGACAACACCGCCGGATGGGCGAGCACCTGAAGATCGGCGGGTAGCTGCGGCAGCCATCCATACCGTATTCCCAAACCCGTCACCAGCACCGCCGCATAAAGATTCAGGCCGGCACCGATGGCCAAGCCTAACACCTGCGTCAAAATCGCGACAGAAAACACAGATTTACGCCCTCGTTTGAACCATCCTAAAACCGAACAACAGGATCATGGCCCCGACCACGGACATCAGAAAGCCCGCCGGCTGGCCGGGCAGGTACAGGCCCAAACCCTGTCCCAAATAGGTGCCGACAAAGGACCCGGCGATACCCAGTAAAATTGTGATGATGAACCCCGCCGCGTCGCGGCCAGGCATCAAAAACCGAGCGACCAAACCAATAACGAAGCCAATGATGATTGTGTAAATCATTTGAAAACAGTCTCCGTAGGGAAAGATCCATTTAGGCCGCTCCGTGTTTCTTCAGCCACGCCTGTAATTTTAACCAGCCATCCTTGGCCGCCGCTTCATCGTAGGTGGGCCGATAGTCGGCGTGGAATCCATGGTCCGCCTCGGGGTACACCGCAATCTCGCTCGGGCGACCCGCCGCCGCTAAGGCCGCTCGCATCTGTTGCACCGTCTCGGCCCCAATCCCCCGATCCTTCGCCCCGTACAGCCCGAGCACCGGCACCGTGATAGAACCGGCGAGATCCACCGGATGCTTCGGCGTCATCGCACTCGCCTCCCCGGTCAACCGGCCGTACCAAGCCACCCCGGCCTTCAACTTCGGGTTATGCGCCGCATAGAGCCAAGTCACCCGCCCCCCCCAACAAAAGCCCGTGATGCTCAACTTCTTCGCGTCACAATGGCCAGTCTTGCTCGCATAGGCTAGCGCCGCATCCAAATCACTCATCACCTGGCTATCCGGCACTTTGGCCACGATCTTGAAGACGTCCTGTATGTTCTCCAGCTTCGCCACATCGCCCTGCCGCGCGTACAGCTCCGGCGCAATCGCAAACCAACCCGCCTTCGCAAAACGCCGGCAGACGTCCTTGATGTGTTCATGCACCCCAAAGATCTCCTGCACCACCAGCACCACCGGAAACCGCTTCCCTTTCGCCGGCATCGCCCGATACGCCGGAATCTCGCCGTCCGCCACCGGGATCTTCACCTCTCCAGCCGTGAGTCCAGCCGAGTCGGTCGAAATCGTCGCTGCCGTAGTTGGCTGTACCGCCAAAGCGAACCCCGCCGCTAGCGACGTGACGAAGAATCGGCGGTTCAGCGGATCAAGATCAGGGTCCATTTGAGGGCGATAGTATCACGTTCATCCTATTCCGTTAAACGATTGCCTTAGGTGCCTAAAGCGTACTCCCTGGAAGCCTTCTGGCGGCTTGCGCCCCCCTTGGTTCGATCACGATCCAGAGCACCTTCACGCCCGGGTACATCACCGGAAACTCGGCCTACACCGGCGTTGCGACCTACTTGCTGTTCGGCAGCGGCCTGACCGCGTTGGCCTTCTTCCGCCGCCGAGGTTAACGAACCGGGGCCAGAATCGCGATGTCCTTGAAGTAAACCTCAAGCTCCTTCCGCGGGTTCAATTGCAGCGCTAACCGTCCGCTCTTTCGACCCGGGTCGTTCTTGAACTCACTCGTCTTCACATCGTTCACGTGCAGGGTCAGATCTCCGCCGTGGGCGTGGATCACCAGCGTATTGAATTCGTTCGGCCGAAAGTAGTCCATCTTCTCCGCCGGCCCCGTGTGCAGAATCCAGCCCCGAGCGCCCCGCCCGGGCTCCTGTAAACTCCCGGCATCCCGCGTCGGGTCCACCTCCACCTCATAGCCCATTTTGTTCACCTCGGTGCCGTTGTCCGGATCCCCCATCCGGAAGAACACCCCGCTGTTGCCCTGCACAATCTTGTACTGCAACCGCACCGTAAAGTCCTTCCACTCCTCGTTCCAAATCAAAAACCCGCGTTTCTGCTCGTCCGGCGTCACCCGTCCGGCCAATACGCCGTTCGTCATCGTCCACTCCCCGCCCCCGTTCCTCACCCAACCCTGCATCGTCTTTCCGTCACCCAGCGGCTGCCAGGCATGCTTCCCCAAGTCCTGGATCCGCAAGTTCCGCCATCGGACCTGTGCCGGACTATCGCCCTTAAACGCATGCACCTGCAGGGCGATAAACCCGTCCAGATCCACCGAATCCACCAAATCCGCCGCCGCCACCCCGTTTACAGTCACTTTGATGTGGTCCCCCATCGCCTCCACCCGATACTTGTTCCACTGGTTGTCTTTAAACGCTTTACTCGCCGCCGGATCCTGGGCCACATTGGCGAGCCACCCCCGCCGCGCCTCGTCATAGATCCCCCCCGACACACCCGCCTTCTCATTGGCGATCTCTACCTGGTAGCCGTAAACCCGACCCGCCGGCTGCTTTCGTTCCACCATCGCCTTCCCGTTGAAGGTCTTGACTGCTGTCTCGGCCCCGTACTGATGCGACCGAATCTGCACGCCCGAATTTAGCCGTGGATCCACCTGCACCTCAAATTCCAGCACGAAGTCGCCGTAGCTCTTCTCCGTGCAGAGAAAGGAGTTCGGGCTCCCTTCGGCCGTCGTCCCTACAATTACCCCCTTCTCTACTTTGTAAGGAGCGCTCCCGTTGCACTGCTTCCAACCTTTCAAACTCTTGCCGTCAAACAGCGAAGTCCAGGCCGGAGCCGCCGTCAGGACGAGCGACGAAACGATACCCAGCAGCCACACTCTCACTTGCCCACCTCGTCATAGAGACCCGGCAACGCCCGTGCCAACAACCGGCCCGGCTCCCAGCCCAATGGCTTAGGATCAAACGCTTTCACGGCATCGTCCTTAGACAAGCCCTTCGACCGCAAATCCTTCATTTGTTTCGCCATCGCCGCGATCTTGTTGCGGTACTCACGCAGGTCAGCTTTCTTCAAAACTGGGCCGTGACCCGGAATCACCGTATCGAAATCCAACGCCAATGCTCCATCAAGGGTCGTCACCCATTCCAGCGCCGAACCGCCGCTCGAATAGTCAATGAACGGCCCCGCCACCGAGTACAGGTCACCCATGTGAACCACCCGATGCTTGGGCAGAAATACTACCGCATCGCCATCGGTATGGCCGCGGCCGAAATGCATCGCGCGCACCTCCGCCCCACCCAATCCCACCGTGATCCCGTCCCGATACCCGATCCGCGGCACCCCGGGCATCGCATCCTTGATCATTCGATCCCGCGCATTCGCATGGGCCAAAATCTCGGTCGGCTCCTTCGCCATCATCCCCGCGTTGCCGCCGCTATGGTCCCCATGGTGGTGCGTGTTGAACAGGTACCGAATCGGCTTATCACTCAGCTTCTTGGCCGCTTCATAAATCTGCGGAACGTTCGGCGCAAATTTATCGTCGACGATGATCGTCCCCTCGCTCGTCGTCAATAAAGCGACGTTACCGCCGGAACCCTCCAGCACATGCAGATCGTCCGTAATCTTGATCAGAGTCAGCGGTTGCGGCGGCGGCAACTGGCTCCAAGCCAACGCTCCCGCCAGCCCAGCCAGCGCCAATCCCAGTGCCCGAGTACTCCAGAGGTCCATAGCCGCAAATCATACCAGACTATTAGCCTGGAGACGACCACTCGAGGTTGGTATTCGCCCGCTCCCGCAACCCTTCCGGCACTCGATCCGCGTACCCGGCGAAGTACAAGACGAGCGCATTCTCCGGGTTGTCGTCCGCGCTCATCGGGGGCTCCGACCCCTCTGCCTCCAACACAGCCAGGTAGGCGAGCACACCGTAAATATCCGTCTCCGACGGCACCGCCAACTCTCGCCGCTGCGTCTTCAATCGAACGTTGATGCCCAACCGCGTCAATTCAAACATCTGGGCCGCTACTGCCCGTACGGCCACCTCGAATCCGGAACTGCTCCAACCGCCCAAGTCGAGCCAGAACTCCACGTCCTGCTGCTCCTCCACGGCAAACTCCCGCAGGTACATCTCCCCGTGCCGCGCCGAACTCCGCCAATCAATGTGCCGTGCGTCCTCCTGCGAATGATACGGCCGCAATTGGTGAAACTCCGTCCCCCGGCCCCGCCGACGCGCCTCGGCCTCCACCAGTAACTGTTCAAATATCGAATTTTCCAAGTGATAGGTCCGCAACTCCGGATACACCAGCACATCGGCCAGCAAAGTCACCTTTGCTCTCCGCTCGGCAAACCCAAACGGAAACCGCGACGTAAACTGGAACCCGTTCTCTCGATACAATCCCCGGCGATCGAACGCCACGTCGGCATAAAACTCCACCGCCTCGCCGGAAGCGATCAAGGGGATAAACACCGGCTTACCCATCCCATCGCGATCCCGGCTCGACAGCCGCAACGCGAAACTCGGAAACCACCATTTCGTATTGCGAACCACGAACCGCCCCGACTCGCTCCGCCGCGCAAACAAATGTTCCGGCGGATGAAACTCCACCTCCAGCCCAGACAGCGTCAGCCGATTCAAATTGCCGCTGACGAGCAAAGTCGCCAGCAGCGCCGACAGAATCAGAAAGATCAAATTGTTTCCGGAAACAAACGCCGCCGTTCCGGTCAGCAAAACCAGGATCGTAAACCAGAACCCCGCCGACGTGAATCGCTGCGAAATCCTGGGTTGAATCGCTCTCTTAAGCCGCCGCCAATACTGGCCCATTAGCTCAGCATGACACAGCCACTACGGAGCCAAGGGCGACGGATTGTTCCGCGGCCGGGACTGGCTACCCGGCGTCAAGCGGCTAACCCCGTTCACGGCCTGCAGGGCCCGCGCGAACTCCTCTTCCGCCTTCCGCTCGGTGATCGTCGCCACGTGGTAGAACTCCGCCTGCGCTCGATCCTTATCGATGTCGATCAGCAGATAGCCACGCCGAAACAGTTCCACATATTTCACATGCGGATGGGTCGCCCCGATCTGCATTTGGCGAGTCCTACCGTCGCATAGCCTCCACTACGATTTAACGAATCTTCGATAGCGATTGCGTGAGTTTCTCAATCGGCAACCGCCACCAGTAAACCACCAGGACGATCGCCACCACCACCAACCCTGCCGAAAGCCCGGCCCAAAGCCCCACCGCCCCCATCCCCCGTTCAAAGGCCAAATAATAGCCCAGCGGCAAACCCATGACCCAGTGCCCGATCAAGTTTGCGACCATCGGCAACCTCGTCTCGGACGCTCCTCGCAGCACCCCGGTCGCCGCCACCTGCAGGCCATCGAAAAGTTGAAACACCGCCGCCATTCGTAACAATCCAGTTCCAATCGCCAACAACTCCGGGTCCGCCGTGAACGCGCCCAGCACCACCAGCGGCGCAAACGCGAACACCAGCCCGGCCAACGTCATGAACCCTCCGGCGAATACCAACGCCACCCATCCCGCCCGCTTCGCCTCCCGCGGTTCGTTCCGCCCCAACGCCTGCCCCACCACCACCGCCCCCGCCGACGAAATCCCCAAAGGCACCATGACCGTCATGCTCGCCAGATTCAACCCAATGTGATGCGCTGCCAACGACACCGTCGAGAGTCGCCCCGCCAGCAACGTCGCCGCCCCAAATACGGCAATCTCCAGCCCGATCTGCCCCGCCGCGGGTGCCCCCAGCCGCAGCAATTCCATCAGTTCCCTCCCCTTCGGCTTCGCCCACTTCCGCCACAACCCGGTGATGTCATCCACCCGCGTCGCCGCGATCAACATCCCCGCCAGAAATACCCGCGCCGCCGCCGTCGCCCATCCCGATCCCGTCACCCCCAACGCCGGCACGCCCCACCCCCCGTAGATCAGCCAATAGTTCGCCGCGGCGTTAATCAGGTTCGCCGAAACGAGGGCCACCATCACCGGCTTCACGCGATCCGTCCCCTGCAAAAACCGCCGAAAGGCCGCGTACAGCAGCAGCGGCAACGTCCCTGTCGACAGCGCGAAAATATAAGGCTCCGCCAGCGCCCGAACCTCCGGCTGCACCCCAATCCAAGCCATCAACCACGGCAACCCTAACGCCATCGCCATCGTCAGCGGCGTCAAAAATAGCGCCAGCCACACCCCTTGGCGAAGGTACCGATTACACTCCTCCAATCGCTTGGCGCCAAACGCCTGCGCCACCAACGGGTCCAATCCCAGCAGCAACCCAAGCGAACAAATCCCGAACGTATCGTAAAGGATATTTGCGACGCCCACCGCCCCGATCGCGGCATTCCCCAGCGGACCCACCATCAGCGTATCCACGAGACCCATCGCCATCCAGCCGATTTCAGCGACGATAATCGGCCACGCCATCGCGGCCATGCGGAGCACGTGACCGCGAACAGAAAGCATCTTTTTTAAGGTAGCAGTTTGCAAAGCGCACAGGCCGCTCCGGCAGGGCTCGAGCGTGCGAGGAACTCGCCCATCCCGCCGTGCCGGAGCGAGTCCGTTGTGCGCGCTTTTCTCAGAAGAACCGCACCGAATAGCTCACGGAAACGCCGCGTCCAATCTCCGGCGCAATGTCTTTAATAAAGGAAAGGTGGTTCCGGTACAGCCGATTCCCCGCGTTAAACACGTTCACTCCGAACAAGTGAATCGCATGCTGACGCGTCAAGGCATAGGTTCCCCGCAGGCTCGCCATCGCATAGCCCGCCGTCTCCGTCTCCGTCGAAAAAACCCGCGTCTGCTGGTTCGCCAACACCACCTCCGGTGCCACACTCAGCCCCCGCCAACGCAGGTCCAAGCCCACCCGTCCCCGCACCGGCGGAATGCGGGGCAACGGCGTCCCCAAACCCGTCAACTCCGCCTGTACCGCATCAAAACCGAGGTTCAACCAGATATTCCGATGTAAACCTGCCTGCACCCGTCCGTCCACGCCCGTGTACCGCGCGTTGGCCTGCTTATATTCAGCCACCCGCAACCCGTCCTCCTCCTCACCGGTCGGCGCCAAAAACACAAAATCACTCATCCGATAGTAGAAGTAGTTCAACTCCGCCCGCACCCGGGTCGAAGTGTGTCGCAGCGAAATATCCAACCCATCGCCTCGCTCCCGCCGCAACTTCGCATCGCCGATTTCGAACGTCAAATTGCCAACGTGCGGCCCATTCGCATACAACTCCTCTATCGCCGGAGCCCGATTCGAATGGTTGTAGTTCGCGACGAACACCCCACCATTCCAAATCCCGGCGTTCACCCCCGCCGACGCCGAAAGCCCCGTGAACGACCGCTTTTCGAGCCCCTGCGGCCCAAACCGATTGTTCTCCACCCGCGCGCCAAACTGCATCCGCACCCGGTCCGAAATCGTCAATGTCTCCACCGCGAAACCAGCCAAAGCGTTCTGAATCGTCGGCGGCGTAATCGCCTCTTCACCCACGGCCTTATAGTCCCGCCGCAACCCCCATCCCCCAAAGCTCCCGGACAGCCGGCCCGACCGGCGCTGTTCAAATACCGCCCGATAATCCGACTGCTTGTTGTAGAACTGGTTCTCCACCTTCCCATCCGCTACTTCGTCATGCTTCCAGTCGGTGTAGTTGTAGCTGTATTGAATCCCCTCAATGGGTCGATTCAACGATCTGAATCCGCCCGTCAACCGCGCGCCCTGCCGCGTAAACGGCAGCCGCGTCTGTTCGTCACTCAACGGAATCTCATAGGTGCCACGCTGCGTGTTGTAGCTCAAGTTGAACCAGTTCTTCTCGCCGTAGCGAGCCAGACCCGCCTGCCCCGAATACGTCCGCGCCGCCGAATTGACAATGCGCTCCTCCGGAGTCGAGTAGTCCGACGTCCGCTGCCCGCCCGAGCCCATCCGGATCACCCAACGCCCGATCCCGTAGTCCAGTCCGCCGCTCCCCCCCACCAGCGAGTTGTTCGTCCCGCCCAGCGTCGAAAGGTAACCGTGCAGCCCCTCGTGACCAGCCGACTGGGCCTCGTGGTGCCCGGTCACCATGTTTACAACCCCGCCAATCGCATTCGAACCATACAGAAGCGTGGCCGGCCCCCGCACGATCTCCACCCGTTCGAGCGACTGCGGATCCACCGGTTCGCCATGATCGCCCGACTGCGACGACAACGTACCCGTTCTTACCCCGTCTTGCATAATCAGCACCCGGTCTCCATCGAATCCCCGCAGCACCGGCCGACCCGTACCCGGACCCGAACTGCGCTTGGCGACGCCCGGCAGCCCGTCCAGAACGTCGCCCAACGACGTCGCCGCTTTGGTCGCCAAGTCCAGCGTGTCGATCGACGAAACCGCGCTAAACGCTTCGAGCGTCGTCTCCGGCCGGCCTGATGCCGTGACGATAATCTCCTGCCGCAGCGGAGAAATGGCCAACGAAAAATCAGCCGTCGCCACGCCCCCGGCTGCTACGGTCACCGAAACCCGTTCGCCCGTCAACCCGTTCACCGACGCCACCAGGTCGTACTTGCCGACCGGCACCTCCCGGAACTGGTACTTGCCGTCCTCGGCCGACTCAATCACCCGGCCCAGCGGCAACAGCAGCACCGAAACGTGGTGCAGCGCCTTGCCCGTGGCCTGCAAAGTAATATTCCCTTCTACCCGCCCGACGGGAGGATTCGGTTCCGCCAAACCAAGGACGGCGGTGGCGACCAGCGCCGAGACGACACGAAGAACAGTCATTTCGTAATGATATCACATTCTTGTTATCGAATCAAATAGGTCCGGCTACCGAGAATGGTAGAATCAAGGCCTTTTTCACCCTCCGCGCCAACAACGCCAGCACCCGGTTTGGCCATAATTCCCACAAAACGCCGTCTCCTGCGCCCAGCAAAGGGGTTTTTTTCCGATCCCGCCCGAATGGTGTTGGAATCCTAATCAACCTGTTATAAAATCGCAGAACAGAATCTTGTACTACTCTGCAAGTCTATGAAAATTCATAGACTTACTATTGCGAATTTTAGAAATAAGAGGTCAGATGAAAATTAAACAGATAACCTCGTTGTTGGCTCTGTCAGTGCTGGGCGCAAGCCTCGCGGTTGGCCAGGTCGCCACCGGTTCCTTAGGCGGGACCGTTGTCGACACCAACGGAGCAAGCGTTCCCGGTGCCAAAGTTACGGCCATCAACGTTACAACGAACCTGAAGATTGAAACCACCACTACCGACTCCGGCTTGTACGTCTTCCCCGCGTTGAAGACCGATCCTTACACGATCGTGGTCGAAAAAGCCGGTTTCAAGAAGTTAAACCGCACCAACATCGAAATTCGCGTCGCACAGCGGCTCGACCTCGATCTCAAGCTCGACGTGGGCGACGTCCAGCAGACAATTAACGTCACGGCGGAATCCCCGCTCCTCGAAACCTCGACGAGCGAACGCGGCCAGACCTTCTCGCCGAAATTCATGTCGGATATCCCCCTATTCACCGGTGCCATCCGCAACCCGCGCGCCTTCATCAGTTACATGCCCGGCGTGAACGCCGGAGCTGAACTCAGCATCTCCGGGTCCGGTGGCCGTGGGGCCGAAGTGCAGATCGACGGCGCTTCGCTCATCATCCCCGAATCGGGCGGCACCGTTTTCAACATGCCTTCCGCCGAAATGTTCGGCGAGTTCA
>Ga0136639_10000464_pt1 | contig 13372 bp, 7 predicted proteins | sample AntDrymUQ8592106_2_FD_113739 | JGI IMG/M metagenome (GOLD analysis project Ga0136639, IMG submission 113739) | Polar desert sand microbial communities from Dry Valleys, Antarctica - metaG UQ859 (21.06) | ecosystem: Environmental > Terrestrial > Soil > Desert | place: Antarctica: Dry Valley...
CCAAAAAAAAGCAAGTATGAAAAATAATCCACGTAGAGAGTTTTTGAAGTCCACTGGTCTAGTCGGTTTAGGATTGTTTGGAGCAGGAAGCGCCTTGGCCGAAAACTTTGATCAATTGCCTTTGGCAGCTAAACAAGGTGCCGGAAGGATTCAATCATTCAACATGTGCGGATTTAGAGCGCCTAAACTGGAAACAGTCAGAATTGGTATTGTAGGATTGGGTCAGCGTGGTCCCGGAGCTGTCCAAAGACTCAGCAAAATAGAGGGAGTTGAAATAGTTGCTCTTTGTGATCTGCTACCGGATCGAGTGGAAAAAGCTAAAAAAAGTCTGGAAGGAACTACCCATAAGCCGGAAGGATATTCGGGGAATGTGTATGCCTGGAAGAAGATGAGCGAAAGAACGGATCTTGATTTGATTTATATTGCAACCCCTTGGGAATGGCACGTGCCGATGGCAGTTTACGCGATGGAATGTGGAAAGCATACTGCGGTGGAGGTTCCTGCTGCACGTACGCTCGATGAGTGCTGGCAATTAGTTGAGACTTCGGAACGTACCAAAAAGCATTGTATGCAACTAGAGAACTGCTGCTACGATTTTTTCGAGTTGATGACCTTGAAAATGGCTAGAGAAGGATTTTTTGGAGAGGTACTTCACGTGGAAGGTGCTTATATCCATGATTTGCTTGAAGGTAATTTTGACAAGGAAAATGGCTATCAGGACATGTGGAGGCTGAAAGAGAACTTCAGAAACGGAAACCTCTATCCAACACATGGTTTGGGGCCTATCTGTCAGATCCTGAATATCAATCGTGGAGATCAGATGGATTACCTCACCTCGGTATCGTCCAATGACTTTATGATGAAAGCAAAAGCAGAAGAGCTTGCCGAAAAAGATGTCTTTTTCTCTTCTTATGCGGGTAAAAGTTACAGAGGTAACATGAATACGACGGTTGTAAAAACGAAACATGGCAAGACGATCATGATTCAGCATGATGTGACTTCCCCAAGACCGTATTCAAGACTTCATGTGGTCAGCGGTACAGAAGGGTTTGCACAGAAATATCCCGAGCAGAAAGTTTCCAAAGGTCACAGCTTTATGAAGGAAGAAGAGATGAAAGATCTTCAGACAAAATATACTCCGGAGATTGTTCAAAAGGTCGGCGAACTTGCCAAGCAGATTGGGGGACACGGGGGTATGGATTTTATGATGGATTGGAGGCTGATCGATTGTCTGAGAAATGGATTGGCTCTTGATCAGGATGTATATGATGCAGCTCTTTGGAGTTGCATTACGCCACTTAGCGAATGGTCAGTTGCAAACCGATCGAATTCAATTGATGTTCCGGATTTTACGGGTGGTAATTGGAAAACCAATAGCCCTGTTCCAATCACACTTGCCGGTGGCGGAACAACCAAGGTAATAGTTTAAATAGATTAAAGTTCTTTAATTTTGGGGTGGTTGACGAAATACATGTTCAACACCCCTTTATTTTTTACAGGAATTCCACCCCTGGGTTCACACTCAAACTGATCCGATATCGCTCGATAATGATCTTCGGAGATATTGATTTTTCCGGGCTCTCCGTTGCTTTCCATTCGGGAAGCGATATTTACGGTATCTCCCCAGATATCGTAGGCAAACTTCCTTGAACCTACCACGCCAGCCACCACTGGTCCGGAGTGGATTCCGATCCGAATAGCGAAAGGAGCCTTTTCGATGGTTAATCCCGCCTTGTTATAGGATTCAACAAACTCAAGAATTTTCAGCCCGGCATTTACCATTCTTACTGGGTGATCAGAAATGGCAGTCGGTATTCCTCCTGCAGCCATATAGGCATCGCCGATGGTTTTGATTTTCTCCAATCCAAATTCATCCATAATCTCATCAAACTTGGTAAAGAATTCATTGAGATTTTTTACAAGAGTATCCGGGGTCATTGTCTGAGCGATGGTGGTAAAATCTTTGATGTCTATAAACATCACCGAAACATGATCATATAATCTCGCGGAGGCTTTTCCATTCAACATGAGTTCAGCTGCGATCTCTTTGGGGAGAATATTCAGGAGCAGGGAATCACTTTTTTGCTTCTCTTCTTCCAATTGCCGCGTCCGTTCTTTCACGAGGTTTTCCATGTTTTCGTACAAAAGAGCATTTTCAATAATTCCGCCGATTTGGCCTGCCATGAGCCTCATTAAACTGATTTGACCTTGTTGGAAGGCATTGCTTGTTTGACTGTGGGTGAGGTAAATCATCCCGGATATCTTCGATTGGCTGATGAATGGAATGCAAAGAATTGACATCAGATTTTTCCGCTGAACGATTTCATCCGAATCGTAAGGTTTGGTATGGAGAGCATCCCCGATCAACACTGGTTCCTTAGAAGCTCTGGCATAATTCACGATACCGGGACTCACCTCGGGATAGTCTTCGAGTTTGGCTTTAGGGAAATGGGTGTGCAAACTATGGTTGGCAAGGGTCGAAACTTCTACGATCCAATCTCCTTTGCGATTGATAAGGAAGTGACCTTCTTGGGCACCGGAGTTTTCCATAGCGTAGGTGATCAGCTTCTCGAGTAGAGACTCGAGCTTTATTTCACCGATCAGGGCATCCATGGTCTTGACCAACGTGAGGGTATCAATAGACGCCAGTTCGATTGAACCTGAGCTTTTTGAGGGAGACATCTGAAGTTCAGGGTTTTGTTTTTCGGAAAAGGAAGAATCGCTTCGGATCAATTGCTGGACTTTTCCCGGAGATTGAAGAATTCCTGCAATTTTGATTGCCTGATTTCGGAAAATTTCGCTTTTTGGATCGCCTTTTTTAGCGAGTTGATTGCTGTAGGTCTCATAGAGCAAAACGAGATATCGAGGCTGATTCAGCTTTTCAAAGTCTTTGATTGCTTCTTCAAAAAGTGATTCGTTGATAATTTCCTTTTCGTGTATTTCCATCATAGCTGACAGAAATTGCCAAACCGGTGTACCGAAATCGGGGTTGAGTTCCATTACTTTTTTGTAATGGGAAAGACTCTGCCGGATTATTTTTTTAAGGTCTTGACCCCGGAATTTTTGGTAGCTGTTTTTGCTGAAAAGGATAGAGGCATTCAGCCCTCTGCAAAGCTCAAAATACTGTAAAGAAACGTCGAAAGGCTGGTTTTTGGAGAACTCCTTGACCTTTTCAAAATTCTCAAATGCAATCTCATTTTTTCCAAACCAAAGGGTGGTGATTCCTTTGAATCCATGGTAGGTGTACAGAAATACATTGTTTTTCTCCTTTTGAGCTTTCTGGAATTCGGGTTCTTCATTTCGAATCAGGAGCTCAAGTTTCGCAGGATAGGTTTTGGCATCGGCCATCAACACAGACAGACTAGTGCGAACGGCTTTCATCATATCCTCATGGCTGGAGTAATTATACTGCCGCAAAAACCGGATGAGTTCCTCGGAATCCTGATGTAGACTTTTGAAATCTTTGCCTGTGTGAAAATTGATAACTACCTTGAAAAACACGTTCCAACAGGCGTACTCCATGTTTCCAAATGCAATTCCATTTTGGTAGCCCTCGTCCGCCACCGAAAGTGAATTATTGGAGTTTTCAAGAAAATGGGCCACAAAAGCAACATGAATAAACTTCACAGTGGCTGCATATTTTTTCAGATCCTGGCTCTCGACGAGTTTGCGGCATTCTTGGACGATCTTGTAACCATCAGCGGGTTTTTTCATAGCCGAAGCCCGAATGATCCCATAGCTTGCGATGCCGATCACGGATTCCGGCCCAAGTCCATGTTTCAATGTCAACTCTAGCATCAGAAAAATCAGAATTGGATAAGTCTCGATATTTGCAAAATAATAAGATGGAAGTCCTGCGGATATCAGCTTGAACAGAGCCTGAATTTCGGGGTCACCGGCTCTGGGAAGCTGGCTCAAACCTGCAATTTTGCGAGTGGGAAGCTTGAATTGCATTTTGATCGCTTCCCAAATAATCTGTCCCATAGAAGCCTTGTCAGGAATTCTTATTCCCACTTCGGCGAGCGCTTTTTGGGTGATTTGAATGGCGGTATTTGGCTGATTAGCATGAGAAAGCGACCTCACAATAACCTCATACACGAGGATTCTGTCGGTTTGATCCTTGGCTGAGTCAAAAGCCATTTGCTCAAATTTGAGCCTTTTTTCATCGCTTTTTGTCAAAAAGGAATACTCCAGCAGATTAAGCAAAATCGTGAACTGTTCGTCTTTGGAAAGTTGTTTTTCCAAAAGGTCAAAACCTTTGATCGTAAAGTTGAGGGCACTATCGAAAGCAGCAGAAGCGGCCGATTTATTGCCAGCCAAGAGGAGCACTCTTGCAGCTTTTTTTATCGAGTCTGATGTTTGTAAATAAGTATATCCAAGATTAAAGTGAGTCCCAATTTCTATTGATTTTTCTTCAAGTTCTTTCTCTGAAAGCCTGTCCAGGATAATTTTACCCACTTCAAAATGGCGTTTTTCCGTTTCTTCTTTGCTCAAAAGAGAATAAACTGCCTGCTGGATTCGCGCGTGGGCAAACCGGAATTTAATGTCTTTTCCCTGGTCTGAGTAGTACTCCGGAATGAATCTGTAATCATTCACAACAGGGACGAGCGATCCCTCCTGGATCAAGGGCCAAAGCAGGTGATGGATGTGCGCCGGATCCTGTTCGGTGATCATTTCCAGTTGGTGAATTGAAAATTCCAACCCAAATACTGACGCAATTTTGACCATTGTCAACGCTTCAATTTTCAGGGTTCTTATCTTTTCCAATAATATATCGACTACTTCATCGCTTAGGTTGAGGGAATAGATGGTATGAAGGTTCCAGGTCCAGCGATTGTCCGGATAGTCGAAAACCAGAAGTTTTTGCCTGTAGAGGAGTTCCAATAGTTTGGTGATGGCAAATGGATTTCCTTTTGTCTTGGAATGGACTAAAATCGAAAGCTCGTTTACTTCCTTCTCCAAGACTTTTAAAGTGTCGCACAGAAGATTGGTGACATCTTCAAGTTCCAGTGGCTGGAGGTCCAGTTGGTAAGAAAGCACACTGGTTTCCTGACTTTTTTCCTCTTTCATCGCATCCAGTGTGCTCGTCAGGGTATTGCCGAAGGTCCCGGATTGCTCTCGGAAAGCGACGATGATCAAGATGTGTTTTAGGCGGTAGTTGCTCAAAAGTGACTTCAAAAGCTCCACGGAGGCCTCATTTGCCCATTGATAATCATCCAGAAAAAGGATTACAGGGGAGTCTGGGCTGGCTATGCTTTGGAGGAAAGCATTAATAGTAAACTGAAGTCGTTGCTGGTTTTCGAAGCCTTTGAGCGGAAGAAGTTCGGGTTGGTCTGTGAGGATGTATTCAAGTTTGGGCGCAAGGTCAAACAGAATTCTGCCCAGTCCTTTGGTTTCTCTTTTTATGCGCTCTCCCCAGGTTTTCTGAGTTTCGGCAGAAGCAATGAGCAGCCATTCCGAAAATTGGCGGAATGCTTTTTCGAAGGCGAGGTAAGGAGTTTGACGATCCATCACGTCGAATGAACCGCTCAGAAAAAAACCGGTATTACCACTGACTTTTCTGTAGAGTTCCTGGCAGAGAATGCTTTTTCCCACTCCACTTTGACCTGAAATTGTGAGCAGGACTTTTTCTCCCCGCAAGGCACGATCGTATGCTGTTTCCAGAGTCTGAACTTCAGTTTCTCTTCCGTAGAGTTTTTGCGAGATTCTCAGTCGGGACGAAATGTCCTGAAGTCCTGTTTTAAAGTGTTTGATCGTGGAATTGGACTTTTCCAGATCAAGCATCAGGTTGAGATCGGAGAGCAATCCGGCGATGGATTGGTAACGGTCTTCAGCATTTTTGGCGAGCAACTTTAGAATAATCTGATCTAAAGGCTTACTGATGGATTTTTTAAAATGAGAGGGGGGAAGCGGTGCAATCGCTAAATGACAGTGGATCAATCTCAGCAAATCTTCCTCCATGAAAGGAGGTCTGCCACAAAGCATTTCGTAATAAGTAATTCCAAGTCCATAATAATCACTCCGGTAGTCGATTTTGCGATTCATTCGACCGGTTTGTTCAGGAGAAATGTACTCCATCGTACCGGTCAGTTGAGGATTTTGCTCAAAGTGTAGCTCGAGATTTTCGATTGAGGATCCAAACTCGTAATCAATCAAGGTGATATTTTCATTGGTCAGATCGCAAATGAAATTTCGCGGATTGACGTCATTATGTAAGATACTTTTTTGGTGGAGATTCTGAAGTTCCTTCGCGAGAAGGATGGCCATTGAAAGAAATTCCAGTTTCTCCATGCCGCCTATCGGAATGTATTCTTTCAAACTTTTTCCCGGTACAAACTTTCGCATCATCACCAGTTTCCCCTGATGCAGCACTACACCCGAGTTCATTTCAGAGTGGAAAGATTTGCCGGTGATGCTTGTTTCGTTGAATAATCTTCCTTGATCTCCTGTCAAATCCTCCTTGATCAAAACCTCTGCCCCGTCTGACGTCTGGCCTTTGAATAGGCGACTTCGAGAACTTTCATGGATGGCGTCAAGGGAAATAATTTTAGGAGATTCGGTAAACATCGGGGGTTATTTGAAATGGGGGTAAACGTTTTTTTCGAAGAATTCTCCAAGGAATTTTCTATCAATACCAAGTTCTAAATTTTTCAAAACTTCGTCATAGTCAGATTTTACCGGAATGATAAATTCTTGGTCAGAAGGATTTATTTCCGGAATCCAGGAGGTGTGGAGAGTGAATGCGAATTTTATCTTGGGATGGGTCAACTTGCAAATGGGGCCCTTGGAGATGTTTTGGCCATCAAATATCCAGAATTCAGAACTGTAGGCAGTTGGATTGATCTTGGAATTACCGACTTGTACAGGACTGATCAGATAGCCATCCAGTTCAGGTAAAACCTTTGGGGTCGGTGTCTTTTTAGGGACAAAATGAACTCCTCTGGGGAAGACATTTCGGTCAAACTGAAAATATTCTTCCGGCTTCATGGTCTCTACATTCAGTCGGGTCATTCCGAAGGGAAGCTCTTTTTCTGTCAGTTTTTTGATCAAATCCAAGCTGATTTTTCGGTGCTTGTAGTCTTTGTACAAGTTATAGACAAACTCAGTGAGGAGATTTTTCACAGTGCCGTCCGTGAGATACCAAAGTTGCTTGATTTCGCTGACAGGCTCCTCTGAAGATAAAATACCCCGGTAGCCGTAGAGTGAAATTGCCCAGGTGTTTGGGCCGATATTTTCTTCGTCATACTTGCCGGCATCTTCATAAACACTGGATTTGTCTTCCAATAACTTTAGATTTTCAGCATCAAATTTCCATTTCCCAATCCGGCTGATATCCATGCTTCCCACTGCAAAGAGACTGTAATAATCAGGGTCGACAGGCTTCCCGTCCAGAGCTCTTTTGTCAAAAGTCCGAACCCATTCTGCGATACAGGTTGCAGCGTTGTGGATTCCCACTAATGTGACCACCCCATTTGGATTTGAGTAGTTGCAACTGTAGTGGATGGTTTCAAATGGGATCGGCTTGTCCAGTCGGTAAGCTGTTGCCACACCTCCGCCCGGTTTGAGTTCTCTCCGCTTGATGATGTAAGTGGTCGTGAATGGTTCCATTCGCACAGTTGCAAGCCTTCGGATTAGTCGTTCGATCACTTTGCTTTCAGGGAATGGATTGTCAAAAAGCATATCCATCGAAAACTTAAAAGAGCAATCCGTCAGGATGATGTAATCTTCTGTGAGCCCCATTTGGTGCATGCATTCGTAGATGGCGAGCTTGCTTCCGTGCTGATCGCTTAATGTCCAATTTGTCAACGGACCTTCTCCTTTCCAAAGCAGGAGGTTCATGAAAACATCCCCCTTTGGCTCATCCGGATCGTGTTTTTTACCATCAACATGGTCATTAAGATTATGGAAAAAATGATTCACCCTGGATTTGACATGATCTGTGTCAGGGTGATCCGAAAGCTCATTTGCCAAGACTTCCAGCTTGGATTTGAATAGGTGCCTATTATGCTTGAGGTGATGGATGGATTGCTCCAGATGTGTATAAGATTGCTTGTTTTTTGAGTAGTTGACGGTAAATAGCTCTTTTGTAATTGGATCAAAAGCCGGGTGAGCGGAGGTCTGAATCAACCCAAATGGCCAGGGAACCATCGGGGGCTGTGCTGTCATCCACTCGCTCGCCCTCCCGATGGGTGTGACGAGTTTCATCGTTTTCGGATCTAAAATGTACGGCCTCCCAACGTCGTAAGTGGCGAGCAAACTTCCATGCTTTTGGTTTTTGAATTTGACTGGTTGAGTTGCGGTATTGAGTTGATTTCTTCCGCCCAGGATCATGCTCATCCGGGTGATTCCCATGTTATGAAAACCCATCAGTCCATGGTGTTCTGTACCGGCTTTGGTGGCATCGTCAGCGTAGAAACAGGGAGTTTTCATCAGTTTGGTTTTCACCCGCGGACCTAATGAATTGTTAAAGTCAAGCTGGATAAGAAATCCATCGCCATTCATGATAGGACTTCCATATTCAGGATCGTCCGTTCCATCTGATTTATTCTTCGGAAAAGGAAGCCCGTCGGAATTGACAGAACCGACCGGAAAAGAAACATGAAACGCTCCGTGAATATCTTCCGGCAAAGTACCCTCCTTGACTTGAAGAGATCCTTCGAATTCCTCCCGGGAAGTTTTTAGTAAGGGTTCTTTGGTTGTTTGGCCGCGTTCTTTTGGGCTAGATTTTTTTTTAAAAATGTTCAACATTATTTTCAGAAATTTTGAAAGTCCCATTACAGAAAAGAATGATTAAGTTGAAAATCAAGACGATTTTATGAATGTAAGTTAAAAAAAAGCCAAATTATTTATTCCCATTAGCAAAATAGTATCAGAAGTTATTCAGCTAATTTTTGTGAGTCTGTTGAAATAATTCAAATTTTTCTGACCTGTGTAAGGCCGGATAGTTCTTGAAAACACTGCCTATAATTTGATCGATTGATGAAATTACAGGCAGGATTACAAAAAAGGAAAGGGGAATTCTATTCTTTCAGCCTGGTATACACCACCTCTTTAAGCTTTGCGGGATTACCGATAAAAGGTGTCAAATCTACCAGCGACACTTTTCGAAAATCGATTGGGTGACTTTCACTTTGCAAGGCGATGTAGCCGGATCTTAAAAGCATCCCGTCAATCTTTACTCCCGGGTTCACAGGGTTGACATTGCCACCTCCGATCTGAGGCTTGAAGTAGCTCACGACCGTGTCGGTTCCCACCAGATGATGAACTTCAGAATCACCAAGGACGATGAAATTGGCAGTTACCCACTGTTCTCCATGATAAGTTTTGGAGCTTGAGTTGAGGCAATGAGGAGTGAAAAGCGTGTCGGCAAGAACCACATTTGTGCCGGGGGTACAAAGATTACAAGTGGTGCGGGGATTTGTTCCATTTCCTCCCAGGAATTGAGCCTCTACAGAAATCGGAAAATCCTGGTCTTTCAGAATGGTTTTTGGATCCTGACAATGAAGCATTGCTCCGCTATTTTTCAAAGCCCATCCTTCGCCTCCGGTTGCCTGTTCTCCGACGAATCGATATTGGACCTGAAGCAGATAATATCCATATGGCTCGTTGTAATAAATATGTCCGTATTGTTGATTGAACGTATCATAACCATCATACCGGACTTTCATCATGCCATCTTCTACTCGAAATGTATTTCCAAAGTTATCTCCCAGCGCATGGGTTCGGATTTTAATCGTCCAATCCTTGAGGTCTTTCCCATTGAAAAGTTCTTTCCATTCTGAGGATTCAGATTGAGGGACTTTTTGACAGGAAACTGCCAAAAGGCAGCAGGTGAGCAAATTGATTGTATTCTTCATAGCGGGTCAGGTTATGTTTTTATCCCAAGTGTCACTAAAACCGGATAATGATCGGAGTGGGTCAGGTTTAGCACTTTGTATTCTACTAATCCAAATACTTCTGAATCGTTCCAAATGTAATCTATCCCTTTCCCATTTTCTCCAGCGTAGCCTTCAGTATTGTCTCCTAATGCTGATTCAGCAATTAGTAGGATCATTCTGCAACAGGACATTCTGGGAGACCAAAACGATTGCAATTAAAAAATGATGAAGTTAAATTTCATTTTCGCCAATTTATTACTACAATTCTTTGCCTTTTTTCGGAGGGAATACAGCTGATTGGTTAGCCAAGTTCGTGGTTTTGGGGGTCGTTTTTGTTCCCTTTCAGCATAATTTTCCCCAGAATCCATAATCTTATTCTGCATTTAACAGAGAGATTATAGTTCAGAAGTATTCCATACAGGCTTGAGGGAAAGAATATCTCAAACTGAAAGTCTGCGGGTCCATTTTTGTTATCGTTTAAACATATTCTGAAAACAACATTCAAAAAATCCAATTACATAAAATTTGCATTTGTTTCACAATAGGACATAATCCAAAATCTTATTATCTGCAATGAATCCTTTGACCTAATCTTTTCTGCTTTTCGGGCCGCCTCCCCGCCGCATTCAGGAAAGAACCGAAACCCAAGCAAGCATGATCATCTCCCGTATGCCTAATGGATTTTAATGGCAAGAAAAGGGATAAACATATAATCCAAAATTAGATATTGATGAGATTAATAAAACGTTTTTTATTTGCGTGATTTTGAGTAATATTTTAAATTCCCGTGACTTTGTTGGCCAATCGTAAAAGGTTATTATCAAAGAATATTTTTTGATTTCCACCACCCTAAAATGAAATGAAAAAAATAGTAATTGGTTTCTTGGTTTTATTCCTCTTAGGTTTTGGAGCGATCATCTACATGGAAAAATGGCTCTCGGCTAATCTTCCTGGCATCGTGAATCAGAACGAGAATAGAAACTATGATATTCTATTTGAGGATGTCGATATCAGGATTTTCGCAGGATCACTCGATTTCCAAAATATCACGATTGTTCCGCTCAATGATTCACTTCCTACCACTGTTAATGGCTCAGTCAGGAAAATCAGAATGAGCGGAGTGAAAATTATGGAATTGGTCTTTGAGAGAAAAGTGGATATTTCGGAATTGAGAATGGAGGAACCTGCGTTTAGATTGATCAGGAAAGATTCAACAGGAAGACCTGCAGAGACATCCAAAGCTTTTCAGGATTTATTCAGGGATATTGTTTCGAGGGGCTTGATCAAGAATTTCGTAGTAGAGGACGGGACGGCTGAACTGTATATTCAGAAAGACACCTTGGTTCGATTTGGGCAATTTACCGATTTGAGAATACGGGCAGAGGGGCTCAGGACGGACTCGGTTACAGTGTTAAACGCGGTTCCTTTTCAAGTTGAAAATATTCAGACAAGCCTTAAAAACCTTCAGATTCAAGTTTCCGAAAACCAGCTTTTTAAGATGGGTGAGTTGGACTTTGATCTTAAGGATAAAAAATTTGGCTTTCGTGACCTTTCACTGAAATTCAGTGAACCCTGGACCGAAGAGGCGGAAAAGATGCAGGTCCAACTGGACATGATCGAATTTGATCTTAAAGAATTAAAAATCATCTCTATTAAGACGAATAGTGACCCTTTTGGGCTCTGGACTGTCATAGCTGATAAAATCCTGCTGGATAGTCTTGTTCTGCATGACGGAAGGGATAAAAATCTAAATCGTCCTGCGGATGTTATCAAGGTTGGGATTGAGGAATTAATTGAATCGATTCCTTTCCCGGTTGAGCTTGATACGCTTCAAATTATTAATTCAGGTATCTCGTATTCGGAAATTCCCAAAGGAGAATCTGAACCTGGAACCATTTATTTCAAAGAACTGAACGCAATAATTCTGAATGTTTCTTCAATCGATTCGGTTCAAACGGGTAGGGAAATGATAATAGCAGCAAATGCGAAACTCAATGGAGTGGGTGCCATGAAAGTCACACTTAAGGTTCCTTATAATACAGGCACCTTTAATCTTTTGGCTACATTGGGGCCCATGGATATGGTTAAACTAAATCCTACCTTGGAGCTGATGGCTTCTGTAAAAATAGGAAGTGGAAAGCTTAGAGGAATGGTTTTAGAGATGGATGCCGATGCATACAAATCCAGAAACAGGTTTACGATCGACTATCAGGATTTGGAAATCGATCTCTCCAAAGTGTCAGTAGATGGAATTAAAAAAAAGAATGCCGTATTGTCAAAAGTTGCAAATCTTGCGATTAACAGAGATAATTTGCCAGGCGATAAAAATTACCTCATTCCGACCTACACGACTATCAGAAACAGATATCGATCCCCTTTCAATCTGATCTGGCTCTCTGCAAGAGATGGTTTCTTTGAAGTAATTCCATCGGGAATTGGTAGAAAAATAATGGATGCGAAGGCTAATAAAGACAAGAAGCCTAGAAAAAAATGATTGTTTACTGCCTGATTTTGAAATGATCCAAAAATCGAAAACAGCATCAAAAAATCACGCATGAATCAATACTTCAAAAACGGAAATGAAAGAATGCGCCAAGTCCAGCTTCTGAAGAAGCAGGACACCTGCGACCTCTGTGATCTTTGTAGTTAAACCAACTTTCAAAAAAAAAGGCCGATCAATCGGCCTTTTTTTTCGATCTCAAAAAAGTTTACCGAGCTTAGCAAAACCTTCCTTGAATGAATCCATTGAGTCGGCAAGGACGTCTTTTACTTCATCCCATTTATCCTCTCCTTCGTCCTCCAAAGAACTGATTTTTAATTTAAGCTCTTCACCTTTTGACTTGAGCAGTTTGATTTTATCATCAAATTCTGATTTAAGTTCGCCTGTAATCTGATCTCTTTTTCCTTCCAATTCAGAGATTTTGGCATAAGCCTCATCAATGATTTTTTTCGCGTTGTTTTTAATATCTGCCTTGTTCATAGTAAAAATGGATTTTGATTTACTCTAAGTTAATCACAAACGACCAAAAGAACTGAGAGCAGATCTTACATTTTGAATAAGTTTTGTTAAAAGATTGTTTACAGAAGAATGTCCTAATTATTTAATATTTAATCTTGAAAACAACACTTATTTATTTAAATTCTCCAGTTAAGCAACTTTTAAAATTATGTTTTAAATGAGTAGTCTACATGCATATACTATTCTGAAAAATTTATGTAATTTAAGTTTTAAATTAATAACCAATAACCAAAAACCAATAACCAATAACCAATAACCAATAACCAAATAAAACTTATGAAAAGAATTTACTCACTTTTATCGCTTGCTGCCGTGATAGGCCTTATGGTATCCTGTACGGATGTAACGGAAGACAATCTTACGGTTCAGGATCCGATCGAGCGTGTTTTGGGTGACAATTTTGTCGCCGGCGAACTCCTGATCAAATTCAAAACAGGCGGAGAAAAGGGGTCAAGATTATCTGCGGATATTCTGG
>Ga0136639_10000465_pt1 | contig 13350 bp, 13 predicted proteins | sample AntDrymUQ8592106_2_FD_113739 | JGI IMG/M metagenome (GOLD analysis project Ga0136639, IMG submission 113739) | Polar desert sand microbial communities from Dry Valleys, Antarctica - metaG UQ859 (21.06) | ecosystem: Environmental > Terrestrial > Soil > Desert | place: Antarctica: Dry Valley...
CGATATGGGCGAAGATGGTAAAGCGATTGTCACTCCCAAGCAGGAAAGTCTGCCCACTGCGGCACCCGAGTTGTTAGCACCAGTAGGTGAATAGATAAGTAGTAGTTGACATCGAAATTTCGGTAATTAGCTATTAATAAAAAGAGGTAGACTCGATCGAGTCTGCCTCTTTTTTGGTCTAAAAGTAATTGCAGATTTAAAGTGGCAATATAGTTGAACTTAATCAATCCCCAAATAAGCTTCAATTACTCGCTGGTCGTTTTGAATGGCAGTGGGTGTACCATCGACAAGATTGGTACCCTCCGCCAGTACCCACACGCGATCGCACAACGTCATAATTACATCCATATTATGTTCGATAATTAGGAAAGTTAAACCCTCCTTACGCCAGTTGAGAATGTGACCGCAAATGTCCTCAATTAACCGAGGATTAACCCCCGCAGCGGGTTCATCTAATAAAATTAGTTTCGGATCTGCCATTAATGCCCGACCGATTTCGAGCAGTTTGCGCTGTCCCCCTGATAAACTCCCCGCATAGTCGTACGCCTTCGTACTCAATCCTACTGAATTGAGGATTGACATCGCCTTGTCTTTTGATTCTCGTTGTTGCGATTTGACCAAAGTTGGCTGTAGTAATACTTGCCAAATTTTCTCGCCCGCTCGATTTTGAGCACCGAGCAACATATTTTCAAGTACTGACATCCGCGAGAGTGCTTTAGCAACTTGAAAAGTTCGCACCATTCCCAATCTAGCAATCTGATAGGATTGTAAGTTATGGATTTTTTGACCGTTAAGTTCGATTTGACCGGAATCAGCCTTAATAAAATTAGATAGTAGATTAAAGAAGGTCGTTTTTCCGGCTCCATTTGGGCCGATTAAACCCGTAATACTCCCAGCAGCAACTTCAATTCCGGCTGTTTGGACTGCTTTGACACCACCAAAAGTTTTGCATAATCCTTGTGCTAATAGTAATGGTTGAGTAGACATCGGAATATAGTTATTAGACATATAAAAATGTTACCAACGATCGATTATTTACCTAGTGTGAGTTCTTCTTTATTACCTAAAATACCTTGCGGACGCAGCACCATGATGAGCATCAAAATCAGACCGATAATCATGACTCGAAATGCCCCTTGCTGGGTATCATCTAGATGTACTGCTCGAAAAATATTCTTGAACAGTTCGGTACGAGTGACTTCAGAATAACCCCAAAAGATAACCGCACCGATAATCGTACCCAGGTTGTTACCCGCACCACCTAATATAATAATAATCCAAGCATTAAAGGTAATTAGCGGTTCAAAATTATCTGGAAAAACACTAAATTGCCAAGCATAAAAAGCTCCAGAAATTCCGGCGATCGCCCCACCAAGCATAAAAGCTTGGAGTTTGTACCAAAATACATTTTTACCCAAAGCTCTCGGTACTTCTTCATCTTCGCGGATTGCTTTGAGAATCCGTCCCCACGGTGAATTTACTAACCTTTCTAGACCGAGATAAACTACAGTTAATGTTGTCAAAGTCAGTAACATCAAACCCGCGCGATAGTCATATTGATAGTATGGTGGTAAAGCACCATAGAGAGCTAAAGATCCACACACATCCACAGTCAACACAAAAATAATCGCGATCGCACCGTTAATCAGACGCGTGTTTTTAACTCGCATCCACAATACTAATCGCCATAGTGCTAACCCACAAATTGCCGTCAACCAAATAATGAAGAAGATTTTGGTAGGATAATTAGGATTGAAATCAAATGGCTTGGGATAGCCTTGAACGCCGAAAGTACCTTTAGTCAACCAGGCTTCATTTTTGGCTACCAAGCGCACTAATTCAGACACGCCAATAGTGACAATTCCCAGATAATCTTCGCGAAGTCTCAACGTAGACATCCCAATCAGTAATCCCAATAATGCTGATAAACCAGCTCCAACCGCAACGGCAATCGGAATCGGTACGCCTTGCAAAGACAGTAACACGGTAGAATAGGCACCGATCGCCATAAATGCTACATGCCCAAAATTAATCAGCCCGGTGACTCCCCACTGGAGATTTAAGCCCAAACTAAAGATTGCGTAGGTAGCAGCAGAAATCGTCAAGAAGACAAAATAAATGACCATCAGGCAGAAATTAAGAATTATCGATCGGGAGTTAATAGTCTTAGAATACTATTGCCGCGATCGTTTTAGGTGATGATACCTGAATGTCTGAAATATTGCACCCTCGATTGTTAATCTGCGCCCGACTCAACACCTGCCGGATCTATTGGGTTTAAGGTGACGGACGATCGTACTTTGATATAAAGATCGAGTTCGCAAGTAACAACATTTGTGGTAACATTGACAGTGGATGTTATCGATCGAAGAAACCATTATGCTGTTAAACGTTAAAAAACGGGGTAACTCACTCAGCGTCATTGTGCCAAAAGAAATGGCAGATAGTATGAACGTTCAGGATGGCGATAATCTATTTGCAACAAAAACTCCATCAGGATACGAGATCTCAGCATACGATCCTAGTTTTAAGCAAAAGATCGACGCAGCCAGACGGGGCATGAAGAAATATCGCAATGCGTTGGTTGAGCTGGCTAAATGATCGAGCCTTGTTGGTTGGACGATCGTGACGTTTGTGCGATCCACGGTGAGATCTTGGCGGAGTCTGGCGGTGAACCTGGAATCTTAGATCGGGGTGCTTTAGAGTCAACTTTAAACAAGCCCAAAAATCTGTACCATTATAGCGATGGTGTCAGCCTACATACATTAGCCGCAGCTTATGGCTATGGGCTTGTGAAAAATCATTGTTTTATAGATGGAAATAAAAGAGTAGCTCTGATTACCGTTTACACATTTTTAGCGATTAATGGAATTGAACTTATCGCGTCAGAAGTTGATGCCGCAAGCTTTTTCCTAGACTTAGCCGCAAGTCTTGAAATGCAGGAAGACGTAATGGGCAAATTAACAAATTGGCTAGAAATCAACAGTGAACCGATCTCCGATTAGAGACAAGTAGCCAAGTTTGGTAAATATCATGTTTCCAGTTATATATTCAGACGACTTCTTACTACACGAAACCGGAGCATTTCATCCTGAAAAGCCAGCTCGACTGACAGCAATTAAGTCAGCACTGGTAAAGTCGAAATCGGCAGATCGACTCGATTGGCGAGAGCCGACACCCGTACTGGCAAGATCGCCATTACCTTGGATCGAGAAAATCCACCCGACAGAATATATCCAGTCGGTACAACAGCTCAGTCAGCAAGGTGGAGCGTTGGCGAAGCCTCTCGAAACGAGAATCGATCCCGATACACCCGTCTCTACCAAAACTTATGATGTGGCACTACTCGCCGTCAATGCGTGGCTGGATGGGGTCGATCTTGCCCTCGCCAGTGAACCAACATTTGTACTGGCGCGTCCGCCTGGGCACCATGCAGAGCCATCTGGGGGGATGGGATTTTGCATCTTTAGTAATGCGGCGATCGCGGCGACTTATGCTTTGGATCGTGGTGTCGATCGAGTGGCGATCCTAGACTGGGATGTCCATCACGGTAATGGCACCCAAGCGGTAGCTGAAACTAATCCGCAGATTGCTTACTGTTCGCTCCATGAATCGCCTCACTATCCAGGTACAGGTAAAGCGACAGAGCATGGTGAATATCATAATATCTTGAATTTACCGATGCGGGCGGGCAGTACGATCGCCGAGTATCAGCCGTTATTTGAAAGCAAAGTCATCCCTTTTCTGACTGATTTTCGTCCAGATTTACTGATTGTCAGTGCTGGCTATGATGCAAATCATGACGATCCACTAGCGCATATTTCACTCCAGCCTGAAGATTTTGGGATCTTTACTAATTACTGTTTGCAAGTTACTCGCAAGATTGTCTTTGGATTAGAAGGTGGGTACGATCTTGATTCGTTAGGTGCCTCAGTAGTCGCGACGATCGAGCAGTGTTTGGATTTAAAATAGCAACTATAGAAAATCTCGATCGGCTGTCGATTTGACGATATGCATCCCCGCCTCAGCAAATCGTTGGTAAGCAGCATCAGCTTGGGCGGTATAGTCTACCACTCCAGGGATTACCACGGGCGAAGTACAGTCTACGAGTAAATAAACCTTCTGCGCCAATTGAGGATCGATCGCTTGAATTTCTGTCAACAGATCGTTAACTGTCCAAGCCACACAATGACTCTGCGCTTGTCCGGCGATCATTAGTTTATCTGCTGTTAATAATTGCGCGATTAAGCTATCGTTTTTATTAGCAATTGTTTCCCCCAGTTGGTTTGTAAAAACCTCTGGAGCTAAAGCTGAGTAATTTTCGGTTAAAGTGCGATCGCCCTTAATTGAGAACGTCGCTTGACTGGTACGCGCAATCCCATGAAAAAAGATCGCCTCCTCTACCGCCGGTACCAACGCATGACCGATCCCACCCAGCATGGCATGATACGGCCAAATTAAGAGCGGATATTTGCCACCATCGCTCAACTGCTGGACATAGTGCAGCGCGTAGGCTTGAAGCTGCTCGGGTTGCTCATTTCCAAATGCTGGATTAGCTCGCCATTTTCCTGAGATGACATCCGCAGGCTCGATCGTCGTTACGGCTGGAGTCGGATGTGCGCCATGTTCATCGATCCAGAACGCCGGATGGAAAATCTGATGCAGATGATGAGTATCCATCGTGGCAATAATTTGGTCGATTTCACCTAAATTACGGTAGATAAACTCACAAAGTCTCATGTTATCCTCGATCGCTCCTCGTCCGCTGCGACCGCCAACGAATAGCTCGAAGCCTGGTAAGCAAAAGGTATTCTGAACATCGATTAGCAACAGCTTCACGTTGCTTTGAGTCTGGGCTGTGGGGATAAGTTGATGCTTGTCTGCCCAGAGTTTTGCCTCACTCGATCGATCCTGATAGGGTACGCGCCAGATCTCCCCGACGCTGGTGGGTTGGAAGTACTGAGGGATAGGTAATTGGGTCATATATAGTAAAATAAAGATCGCTCTATAAGCTGATTATAGTAATTTTTACCATATATAACAACCCGCACAATCGTCGCCATTCGATCGCTAGCAGTTGAGGTGGAGACAGATTTAATCTTCAACCTGTAGTGCTAAACTAGTTTCGCGATCGAATAGATGAATTTTATCGATCGCGACTGATAGCCACACCTCTTCACCGACTGCAACTACTTTATCCGGTGAAACGCGCACCTGCACAGTCAGATCTGCTGGTTCTAAGTCTTGTAGTTTGACAGCAATATAAGTATCATTACCTAATGCCTCAACTGTCTCGACTCTACCGTGTAAATTCTTGGTTGCGGGTAGCCCTATTGTGAGATGTTCGGGGCGAATGCCCATTAATAAAGATCGACTGAAAGATTGACTTAGTTGTGATTCCCAGACTTCTGGAAGTGTAATCCGAAATTGGTTATTCCCGATCGATAGTGGTAATTTGACTTGAACTGGAATCAAATTCATCGGCGGTGAGCCGATAAATTGGGCGACAAAAAGATTGGCAGGATGGTTATATATTTCTAGCGGTGTCGCAACTTGTTGAATTTGCCCCTGATTCATCACCGCAATTCGATCGCCCATCGTCATTGCTTCGGTTTGGTCGTGGGTGACATAGATCGTCGTGATGCCTAATTGACGTTGTAATTTGACGATTTGAGTGCGAGTTTCGGCCCGTAACTTGGCATCGAGATTGGATAGTGGTTCATCCATTAAAAATACCTGAGCGTCTCTGGCGATCGCACGACCTAGTGCTACCCGTTGTTTTTGTCCACCCGAAAGTTGCTTGGGAAATCGATTTAATAAGCCCTCAATCTGCAACATTTCGGCAACTTGATACACTTTTTTAGCAATAAGTTTTTCACGAGGTGAAACATATCGGAAACCACGGGGAAACCCTCTAGTAATTTCTACCAGAAAATTTTCAACTTGTGGGGAAATGCGTTTGGTCGTTTTGGCGATATTTGGGGTGAGAAAAGATTGACTTCGCCGCAGTCCAAAGGCAATATTGTCATACACTCGCATGTGGGGATAGAGCGCGTAACTCTGAAACACCATCGCAATATCTCGTTCCTTCGGCGGCAAATCGTTTACCAATCTATCTCCCACGCGGATATTCCCAGTGGTAATTGTTTCTAAGCCTGCAATCAGCCGCAATAGGGTACTTTTACCACAGCCAGATGCTCCCACTAGCACCATAAATTCACCATTGTTTACGGTCAAATTTATCCGGCGCAGGACACTTTCTGGTAGCGCGACTGTTGTGGCAGTTTTACTCTGAGCCTTGGTGTCGGCAGGAGTATAGGTTTTGTGGATATTTTCGAGAATAACTTGTGCCACGGTAGATTGCTGTCAATTACGTGAGAGTCTTTATCTTCCCACACTATCGCAGCTAGCTGGCGCGAACTGCTTGGCGATCGTGGGGACAAGCGATGTCAACAATCGAGTGTCTGTTCTAGTTCCCAATCACTAATGCGCGTGGAATAATCCCGCCATTCTTGATACTTTAATTTCAAATAGGAAGTGACAAAATCTTCACCGAGACTGTGGGTGATTTGACTATTCACTTCCAAACATCGCAAGGCATCCAATAAATTTCCGGGTAATTGCTTGACCATTTTGGCGGGTAAAGGATCGGTATAATTATTGTTGGTACAAGGTGCGCCTGGATTGCGTTTTTGCTCGATCCCTTCAAGTCCAGCGGCGATTAGTGCCGCAGGTAAGAGATAGGGATTTGCCGCGCCATCTGCGAGTCGAAATTCAAATCTACCTGCTTCGGGAATGCGGATCGTATGGGTGCGATTGTTGCCAGCATAACTGATGCCATTAGGCGACCAAGTTGCCCCTGAAGTTGTCACAGGCGCATTGAGCCGTTTGTAGGAATTGACTGTCGGATTGGTAAAGGCACACAGCGCAGGGGTAGCAGCCAATACTCCCCCGATAAATTGATAACCTAATTGTGCCAAACCCAATTTTCCTTCAGGATCGTGGAAGAGGTTGGTATTCCCGGCGGTATCCCAGAGCGAGATATGAGTATGGCAACCATTCCCCGTCAGGTGCATGAACGGCTTGGGCATAAATGTTGCCCGCATCCCATGTCTTTCAGCAATCGATTTGACCATATATTTAAAGAAGGCATGACGATCGGCTGTCACTAGGGCATCATCATAAGTCCAGTTCATCTCAAACTGACCATTCGCGTCCTCATGGTCGTTTTGATAAGCTCCCCAACCCAGAGTCAGCATCGCATCGCAGATTTCAGCAATAATATCGAACCGCCGCATCAAAGATTGTTGGTCGTAACAAGGCTTACTCGATCGATCTAAACTATCAAAAATCCTGTCCCCATCCGCACTCAATAAAAAGTACTCGCACTCTACCCCCGTCTTCACTCGATAACCTAATGCCTCAGCCTGCGCTAATACCCGCTTCAGTACCAGGCGCGGCGTTTGGGCTAGGGGTTGACTATCGATCGTCAGTACGTCGGCTGGCAACCAAGCAACATCCGACTGCCAGGGCAGTTGAATCATCTGACTGGGATCGGGAATCGCCAAAATATCCGGATCGGCAGGTGTCATGTCCAACCAGGCGGCAAAACCCGCAAAACCGGCTCCCTCCACCGCCAGGCGATCGATCGCCTGTGCTGGCACCATTTTGGCGCGTTGGGTACCAAATAGATCCGTAAAGGAAATCAGAAAATAACGAATCCCGCGATCGCGGGCGATGTCAGATAGCAGTACAGTCATGTTAGCGATTGATGAGTGATGCCAGATTTCTACGATAAGCGAAAGTTTCAATCGAATTCGATCGCTATGAACTGAAATATTTACTTAGATCGTAAATTTGTAGTGATAGTCATCACTATTTCAATGGAATAATCTGTTAAGATATTATCATCCTACCAGTTAGTAAGATTTAGTCATGAGTGCGAAAGTAAGCATCACTCTCGATGAAGATGTCCTAGAGTTTGTAGATCGAGCGAGCCAAAATCGCAGCCAATTTATTAATGAAATACTGTCCCAAGCCAAAAAAAGTAAGTTGCTCAAAGAGCTGGAAGATGCCTATACAGAACTAGCCACCGACATTGAATATCAAGCTGAAAGCAAGTTGTGGAGTGTCACAATCGGAGATGGTATCGATGCCTAGTGGCGATCTCAGGTATCGGAGGGGAGAGATCTGGTGGGTAAACTTAGATCCGACAATCGGCCGCGAAACAGCAAAAAAGCGACCGTGTGTAATCCTTCAGAATGATATAGGTAATGCTAGATCGCACACAACGATGGTGGCTCCTCTATTAAAAGGTTCAAAAGCTTACCCGTTCGTGGTCATCGTCGAGGTAACTGTGGTGAATGGACTAGATGAAAATAGAGGAATTCACCTCGAACAAATGAGGGTTGTAGACAATCAGAGAATCGATAATAAGCTAGGAAACCTGGAAGATAAGTATTGGAGCGAGATCGAGAAAGCTGTTTGGATCGTGTTGGGGTTTGATGCAGTTTTTGGTTAGCTAAAACCAAAAGCTCGACTTGTGTTCACCATCGTCCGAGATCGCCTCGAACCGCTGAGTTTATCAGGTCGATAACAACTCTCGTACCGCATCACGAATGAATAATGCATCTTCAGGATTTTGGTAAGGATTGCCAGCACGATGTCCCCAAATCGAGGGAATGGAGAGATATTTAGCATTGGGAATTTTGGCGGCTTCGGCGGCGCAATCTTCCGGTGTAAAATACAAATCAGTTTGCGAAGGCATTACAAGAGTTTTGGCTTGAATCGAGGCAAAGGCTCGATCGAGATTGCCCTGATAAGTAGAATTATTGCTGATGTCACAATCCAGCCAAGTATCGAGCATTGCCACTAGATTGTGTGGATCGCGTTTACGGTAACTTTGCTCCCAACCGCGCCACAGGTAATCATCTAAAGATTCATAGCCGAGATTGAGATAAATCTGTGCTCGATAAAATGCTGGAGATGCCGCCCAACTCGCATATATTCTGGCAAATGTCCGAAAGCCTTGCTCCGGTATCCCGTCAAACCGTTGTCCCGTCCAGGTTTTATCTGCCGTCAGTGCAGATTTCAAGCTCTCTAAAAAAATTCGGTTGTGTTCGGTAGTTTTGGCAGTCCCGCACACAGCCACAATCTTCGCTACTCGCTCTGGATAAAGCGCGCCCCAGTGATAAGCTTGCTGTGCCCCCATCGACCAACCATATATCATTGCAAGCTGTTCGATTCCAAATACTTGGGTTAATAATTGCGCTTGAGCGCGGACATTATCGAGATGTGAAAACCAAAAACCTGGTGCTAACCCGCAAGCTGGATTATTACTAGGCGATGTCGATAACCCATTCCCAAACATATTGGGGATAATCATAAACCAATCTGTCGGATCGAGGATGCCATTGGGATGAATCAACCACTCAATATCGGTGTGTTGGGCACCATAGGAAGTCGGGTAGAGGATCGCATTCGCTCGAGTTGCATTCAACTCTCCATAAGTTTGATAAACTACTTCAACTTGAGGCAATATCTTCCCACATTCCAGTTCAAAATTATCGATCGTCAAACACTTTACGACCACAATGATTCTAGCTTGCTAATAATGCCCAGATTTACCCGTGTATAACCAGCATCGACTGTTTTAAAATGAGTCTTGAGTCGATCGTGTGCTGCTGGTAAAGCATAAAATGGAATCGAGGCATACAAGTGATGCTCGGCATGAAAGGACATATTCCACATCAAAAACCGCAGTGGGGCAAGCGTCAGAGTAGTGCGAGTATTGGTGAGCGAATTGTCATCTAGACTGCATCCAGTATGTTCTGCTAGCAAGATGAAGCGCAAAAAAGGTTGCCCGATTGCTAGGGGTAGCAGCCAATAAAGTATAAACCAAGGTTGAGCAAAACCGACAGAAATCGCGATCGCCATCGCATATACTAGCAACTGTAATCGAGTCGATCTCACTACCTCCGTCCGTGCAGTTTCCGGGATATATTCACAATCATCAACTAAGCCCAGTGCCATCCGGGTATGTCCGCGCAATTTTCCCCACCACCACGGCAAACCACTTAGCTCCACCCCATACCGCCACAGGCTATCGGGCGTTCGATCTGTCAATTCTGGATCTTTGCCAGGAATCCGGGTATAACGATGATGCCACTTGTGATATCGACGATAAAAAGTACTGTTATAAAAAGACAGTACCCCCGCCCACCAAGCGACAAGATCGTTGACTTTACTATTAGCAAACGCCGTACGATGTCCGCACTCATGCACGACTGCAAACATGGCAGCTAAACTAAAGCCATATACCAGCAAAAATGGCATCGCCACCGCCAATCGATCGAGATTAGTTGCCCACAAATAGCCACTGATGCCCATAATCCCTAAATGTCCGCCCAGTCGGAGCCAGCCTTGGCGATTGGAACGAGCATTTAAGCGATTTAGTTCGGCAGCTGATAGGATTCGCTCTGGTTGGATCGCTTCAGCTTCGACTTCCGCTAAAGACTCTAATTGATGCGTTGTTGTATCGGATGGCGATCGCATATTGGGAATTAAGATTTGAGTAAATGAGTAGATGTTGTAGTGACTGGAGCCAAGTTCTAACTCAATATTCTAACAAGCTCTCTTATAGATTTAATGTAGCTCCTAGCGATCGAGATGGCTGTATCTCCAGATACGATTGAGTTAGTGTCATCCGATCGATAGAATGATTAATTACCCAGAGCGCGTTACACTCCGAACATCGATCGATAATTCTTGACAAATCTAAACGATATCGAGGTAACTTGTGGATCTAGGTCTGAACGCGATCGATATTCCGCCTATCGAGTTAGAAACCCATAGCAACCGCATTCCTACTACCGAGATTCGCCGCAGTCTGATCGCATCCTCGACCGATGGGGTATTTGCCGCAATTTATTCTAACCTGACCAGTGGCGTACTACTGAGCAATTTTCTGATCGATCTCCACGCAAATTCATTTGAAGTAGGCATTTTAGCCGCGATTCCGATGTTAACTAATGTCGTGCAACCGCTGGGAGCTTGGTGGGGAGATCGATGGACTAGTCGGCGTGATTATTGTTCGATTGTAAATATACCCGCCCGATTTACCTGGGTGTTGCTAGCGATCGGGATTGGCTTATATACTCAGCATCTGCTTGACAATCGATCGATGGTAATTTGGACGATGGTGGTAGTAGCCGTCAGCCATCTCCTGAGCGGCTTAGGGAGTGCGACTTGGTTGAGTTGGATGGCGGCGTTAGTCCCTAGCAAATTGCGCGGTCGCTATTTTGGTATTCGCAACACAGTCGCCAATCTCACCAGCTTAATTGTCGTCACCCTGGCAGGTTTTTGGGTAGCGAACTATCCTGGCGGCGAAATTGACGCATTTGAAATCGCATTAGGAGTGGCAATCGTCGCTGGTTTTATTAGTCTGGTTTATCAATGGCGAATGGTCGATGTTCACCCTCGCCAGCCGGAGATCGCCATTTTTGACAACTTTGAGGGTAATTTAATTTCGGCGACTCCCACGATAAATATCACCGCGTTACAGACTACATCGGCGATCGATACTATTCTCAAAGATCGGCATTTTTTGGGATTCACGATTTGTTTTAGTGTGTGGATGTTTGCACTCAATCTTAGTGCGCCCTTTTTTAACCTCTACCTGCTTCAAGATCTGGCGATCGATGTCAGTTGGGTCACACTCTATAATAGTCTGACATCAGCGGCTAATCTCGCCCTGCTGATTCCGCTGGGACGGTGGAGCGACAGGATCGGTCATCGGATTCCGTTAATCGGGATGGGACTGGTAATGGCAGTATTACCGCTGCTATGGCTAGGTATCGGCACAGACATACTTTCCCTGTGGGTGGGTTTACCGCTGCTGTTCCTGCTCAATGGTGGTGCCAGTGCAGCGATCGAATTGTGTATCAATAATCTTCAGATCGAAATCGCCCACGAGCATCATCAAGCCCAGTATTTTGGAATTGTCGCCGCGATGGGTGGCATTAGCGGTTCCTTGGGTACTTTTTTGGGCGGGACACTCGCCAGCCTGGATCTTGTCGGTGGATTGACAGGTTTATTTGTGATTTCCAGCATCCTCAGATTATTGTCCTTAATTCCGCTCATCTTACTTCCGCCAGAAGGTGAACGCTCTCTATTCCAACTACTGAAATTCACCTGGCTGGAGCGATTCATCAATCGCTCTGATTTGCTTTAAGGTAACTAAACATTGAAAATTTACGCAGATAAGTCATTAATCGCATTACAGCATCGATACATTAATAAAATTATGACAATATGTAATACTCGATCGAGTCAATATATACGATTAAAAGGCTATAATTATTCAATCGATCGAGCCTCTTTCCTGACTAATGCGGTGCCGCAAATATTAACCTCGCAGGAACAGGTGCTTGGTGCAATCGCTTTATGATATCGATCCAAGCTTGCAATTAATCTAATTCAAACCTGCCCAGCCCCACCAACAAACTGAATATTTCTTTACCAACACGATCTGCAAATCCGATCTTGATGTTAATTGTGGGTGAGGGCGGGTTCGCATAGAGGTTATCGCTACAACAGAGATTCATAGCATAAAGCCGCCCCTACAGATTTTTCGTTTCACTATTATTAAATTCTCAAAATAATTTCGTCAAGATTTAACAAAAAGTAACCAGTCCATCCTTGAGAAAAGCTCCAGTAACCATTTAATGCAAAAATATATTGTCTGGGCAAACTACCTTGAGGAGATTGCGAATCGTAGTTGAAAGAATCCCATTGAGATATCCATCTGCTACCGACACGCCAATTGACAGATTTACCAAATGTATTTTCACTGATTGTTTGTATATACACATCATTGGATGATTTACAACCAAGTGTACGCCAAATTTTGCTTTGAACGCTAAATCCAAATCGACCATTGCTATACTTAACCCAAAGTCGATCGATAGCTAATAAAGCCTGGGGGGAGATATTTTTAGCATCTCCTGATAACAACCAACCTTCTTGCTCTCGTCCCACCAATTTAAGTAAGAGCCTTTTAGTTTCAAGATCCGCCTCTTGTAATTTACCCAATTCAAGTAACTTTTCCAGGTTGTCACAATTGATAAATACTTGAATAAGTGGTTCCTGTTCTAGATCTATTTTATTCTCAATAACTTTGGGTTGATAAGATTTCAAAAATTCGTAAGCGGCATTAATTTTCTTCAGTCTCTCTTCTGCCTTCTGCTGTAGTTTTAAATCACCAGGGAAACGATCTGGGTGCCAAACCTTAGCTAAATCTCTGTAAGCCTGTTTAATATCAGCCTGTGATGCTCCTACTGCAATTTCAAG
>Ga0136639_10000466_pt1 | contig 13320 bp, 12 predicted proteins | sample AntDrymUQ8592106_2_FD_113739 | JGI IMG/M metagenome (GOLD analysis project Ga0136639, IMG submission 113739) | Polar desert sand microbial communities from Dry Valleys, Antarctica - metaG UQ859 (21.06) | ecosystem: Environmental > Terrestrial > Soil > Desert | place: Antarctica: Dry Valley...
CTGGACCGTCGGTGTGGAGGCAGGTCCGCTTCTATTCGAGGATCGATGTGGGCAGACAGTCCACGGCGACCGACCGGCTCGTCAGGAACGACACACAGAACCCCGCGAGCAGCGCGCCGGCGCCGCCCCAGACCAGGTCGCCGATCGTATCGACGTAACCGACGAAAATCTCCTTGTCGATCAGGGTGTGCCCGAACCAGTCGAAAACCTCCCACAGCACGCCGAGCGAAAAGCCCAGGGCGATGGTCGTCACGGTGGCAGGGAGCATCGGTCGAGGCAGCCTCTCCGCGTCTGCCAGGACTCCGAGCCTCACGAGCAGGACGAAGAACAGTGCGGCACAGGGACCGTTGGTGAGGAGGGGCATCGGGAGATCACACCACCGGGTGGAGATGAAGATCTGTAGCACGCTGCTCCACACGGCCATGAGGACCACGATGCCGAAGGCTATGTCCACACTGGGCCGAATGTCCAACACGCGGGGAAGAAACACCCGGCGGACACCGCCACTGGCTCATCCCCGCCGCCGTGCCCCAGCCGAGGCCTGCAATCACGAATCCGATCACGGCCACACCCTCAGCCCGTCGGCGACCGTCTCGGCTTCCCCGACGGCGCGCGCATCCGCGTTGAAGTCACCGGTCACGACGATGGCGGCCTCCGGCTCGGCTTCGCGGGCAGCCACGACGAGATCCAGGATGAATCTCGCTGATTCTCGCCTCGACCGCCAGGACAGGTCGTCGAGATGGGTATTGAAAGCGAGCAGCCGTGCACCGGTGGCGGTGTCCGTGAATTCGGCCGACACAACCACGCGCTGCACCAGGTTGCCCCACGATCGTGACCCGGCTCGGTGCGGCGTCTTCGACAGCGCTCGTTGCTTCCAGTCGGTGAGCTCCAGTCGGTGAGCTCCAGCCGGTGAGCTCCAGCCGCCCGGAGTCGTAGAAGATTGCGCAGCTCTCGTCTTATCCGGAGGCGCCGCGGCCGTAGCCCACCCACCGGTAGAGAGATCCGAGCGCGTCCGCGACGACGTCGACCTGGTCGGCCCGTGCCTCCTGCACACCGAGGAGCGTCGGCTGCTCGGCGGCGAGAAGACGTCGAACGAGCACCTTGCGCGTGCCCCCGTGATCGGGGCTCCCCCGCCGCAGCGTGGGAAAGCGCCGACGGATGTTGTACGTCATCACGTGCAGGTCCGGGGCGGTCACCGGACCGATGAGCGCGGTGTCCGTCTTGCCGCCCACAGTAGACTCAAACCGTGATCAGGGCGCTGATCCCCTCGAAAGTCTTCTCACCGATACCGGTGACATTGCGCAGATCTTCGACGGACGCGAACGGCCCGTTGGCGTCCCGGAAGTCCAGGATGCGCTGGGCCATGGCAGGGCCGATGCGCGGCAGGGTATCGAGGTCGGCCACGGTGGCCGTATTGAGGTTAACCAGGGCCGCCGGGCCTCCGCTTGGATCGGATGCGCCACCCCGGACCGAACCGACGCCCCCACCGGCGGCCGGCGGCGGTCCCGCGGGGACTTCCCCGAGCTGCGGCAGGTAGAGCTGTTCCCCGTCGCTGAGCTTTCTGGCGAGATTCGTGCCGGCCGGGTCCGCGGTCTCGGTCAGCCCACCGGCGGCAGCCACGGCATCCATCACCCGGGCGCCGGTGGAGAGTTCGAAGAGCCCGGGCCGCCGCACAGCGCCGAGCACATGGACGAAGATGAGGCTACCGGATGCCGCGGCTGCCCCCGACGGATTCGGAGCAGGGTTGGTGCCGGCGTCACCGGAGGCCGAACCGGAACCTGAGGCCGGGTCGGCCGGGGACACCATCTGGTGCCCGGCCTGTTGCCCGAGCGCGGACACGACGACAGCGGTGGCCAGCGCCGCGATCAGCAGCACGACGGCTGCGCCTACCCCGATCCGAACGCGTGCCGGAGCGCGCCCCTGCGCACTCGGGGCCAGACGGTCCAGCGCCGCGACTACCGGGTCATGCTCCATCCCGGCAGGCTAGGCCGATGCGCGCCGGCTCCGGCCACGCAGTTGCACCCTGTGGACGGCACCGAGAGGTGCCGCCCTGGGGAGGCGAGGGCGAAAGGTTACTGGCCGCGGGTGACGATACTTACCAGTTTCGGCGCGCGCACGATCACATTCAGGATCTCGCGGTCGCCGATCCGACGGATGACCTCGACCGAGGTGCGCGCGAGGCGTTCCAGGTCGTCACCGGAGATCTTCGGTGACACGTCGATGCGGTCGCGCACCTTGCCGTCGACCTGCACGATGGCCGTGACCGACTCCTCCACCAGCAGGGTGGTGTCGGCCTTGCGCCACTGCACGAGAGCGACACAGGGCTCATAGCCCAGGTGCTGCCACATGTCCTCGGCCGCGTATGGCGCAAACAGATTGAGCGCCACGGTGGTGACCTCGGCGGCCTCGCGCACGGCGGCATCCGCTGCGCCGGCACCGGTGTCGATCACCTTACGGGTGGCGTTGACGAGTTCCATCAGGCGAGCGACGACCACATTGAACTTGAACGACTCGACTAGGCCGGGTGCATCGGCGAGGAACCGGTGCGTGACCCGGCGGAGACCGGCGTCACCGGACTTCCACTCGATGTCGGGCGCGCTCGTGACGTCACGGGCAACGCGCCAGGCACGGGCCAGGAATTTGGCCGAGCCGACCGGCGAGACGTCCGACCAGTCGATGTCGTCTTCCGGCGGTCCGGCGAAGGCCATAGTGAGCCGCACCGCGTCGACGCCGAACTGGTCAACCTCCTCGGTGAAGTAGACCAGGTTTCCACGGCTCTTGGACATCTTGGCCCCGTCAAGGATGACCATTCCCTGGTTCAGCAGGGCCGTGAACGGCTCGGTGAAGCTGACGTAGCCGAGGTCGAAGAGCACCTTGGTCATGAACCGCGCATAGAGCAGGTGCAGAATGGCGTGCTCGACACCACCGACGTACTGGTCGACCGGCGCCCACTTCTCGGCTTCCTTCGGGTCGAACGCCTTCGTGTCGTCGGTGGGGTTCAGGAAGCGCAGGAAGTACCAGGAGCTGTCCACAAAGGTGTCCATGGTGTCCGCGTCACGGCGGGCCGGGGTGCCGTCGATCGGATTGGGTACGTTGACCCAGTCGGTCGCGCCACCCAGCGGCGACGTTCCCTTGGGCTTGAGGTCGAGGCCGTCGGTGGGCGGCAGCAGCACAGGAAGCTGGTCTTCCGGCACGGGGATCTCGGCGCCGTCCTGGCCATGGATGATTGGGATCGGCGTTCCCCAGTAGCGTTGGCGGGAGATGAGCCAGTCGCGCAGACGATAGTTTTTGGCCGCGCGGCCGGTTTCATCGGCGGTCAGCTGATCGATCATGCGCTTGATCGCGGTGCTCTTGCTGAGTCCGTTGAGCGCGCCCGAGTTGATCAGGCGTCCCTCGCCGGCTAGGGCGACGCCCGTGCTGGCCGGGTCAAGCGACGGCAGCTCTTCCGTGCCGTCAAGCATCTCCTGCGTGATCACGGGGATCATGCCGGTGACCGGCGCGGTCGTGTCGACGACCACGATCACGGGCAGGTCGAAGCGACGGGCGAAATCGAGGTCACGCTGGTCGTGGGCCGGCACCGCCATCACGGCGCCGTGGCCGTAGTCGGCGAGCACGTAGTCCGCAGCCCAGATCGGCAGGCGCTCGCCGTTGGCCGGGTTGATCGCGTAGCGCTCGAGGAAGACACCCGTCTTCTCCCGGTCGGTGGCCTGGCGTTCGATCTCGGTGCTGTTCTGAACCTGCACCAGGTAGTCCTGGAACCGTTCCTTGACGGCGGGCGACGCATCCGCGACGAGCTCCGCGGCCAGGTCGGCGTCGGGGGCAACAACCATGAACGTCGCGCCATAGAGGGTGTCGGGGCGGGTCGTGAAGACGCTGACGCGCTCCTCGCGGCCCTCGATCACGAAGTCGACGTCGGCTCCGATGGACCGGCCGATCCAGTTGCGCTGCATGTTCAGCACCTTGGTCGGCCAGGTACCCTCGAGCTGGTTCAGGTCGTCGAGCAGGCGGTCGGCGTAATCGGTGATCTTGAAGTACCACTGGGTGAGCTTCTTCTTGACCACCACGGCGCCGCTTCGGTCCGACGTTCCGTCGGCGAGCACCTGCTCGTTGGCGAGCACGGTCTGGTCGACCGGGTCCCAGTTGACCCAGCTGTCCTTGCGGTAGGCGAGGCCCTTCTTATAGAGCTGCAGGAACAGCCATTGGTTCCACTTGTAATACTCAGGGTCGCTGGTGTGCAGTTCGCGGGACCAATCGAAGGACGCCGCATAGAGCTTCATGCTTTTCTTCTGCTGCGCGATGTTGTCGTAGGTCCACCCGCGCGGGTCGATGCCGCGCTTGATCGCGGCGTTCTCCGCGGGCAGCCCGAAGGAGTCCCAGCCGATGGGGTGCAGCACGTTGAAGCCCTGCTGGCGCCAGTACCGGGCAACGATGTCGCCGAGCGCGTAGACCTCGGCGTGGCCCATGTGCAGGTCGCCGGAGGGGTACGGGAACATGTCGAGCACGTATTTGCGCGGCCTCTTATCACCGGGATCATTCGTGCGGAAGGGGTCGAGCTCTTCCCAGATCGGCTGCCACTTCGCCTGGATGGCGGCGAAATCGTAGACTTCTTCATCGCTGTCGGGGCCGGTGCGGGTGTGGTCGTACTCGTGTGCCACGTGACTCTCTTCGTTGCAGTGGGGATTGCGCCAGCAGGCACAGGGCCGCGCGAAGGCGGCGTCCAAGCTTCTAGGTTACTAAACCTGGCCCTGGCCTGTGACGGTGCCGGGTGGGTGCACGCCGAGCACCATCAGGAGGGCCGCCGCTTTGAGCCGGGTTTCCTCAATCTCCTCGAGCGGGTCGGACAGGGCCGTGATGCCACCGCCCGTTCCGATGGACGCCCCGTTTGGACCGAGGACAATACTGCGGATGACCATGGCGAGATCGACTGCGCCGTCTCGCCCGAGATAGCCGAAGGCACCGGCGTACAGCCCACGCGGGCCGTTTTCAAGCCCGTCGAGGATGGTCATCGCACTGATCTTGGGGGCTCCGGTCATGGACCCGGCAGGGAAGCACGACGCCACGGCATCCACCGCGCTCACCCCCGCTGCCAGGCGGGCCTCGACCGTGCTGACCAGCTGGTGCACGTGAGCGTAGCTCTCCACGGCGAGCAGATTTGTGACCTGCACGGTGCCGAGCTCGGATATCCGGCCGAGGTCATTGCGCATCAGGTCGACGATCATCAGGTTCTCGGCGCGCTCCTTGTCGCTGCCCTCGAGCTCGTCGCGGAGTTCCCGGTCGCGGTCGGCTCGCCGGGAGCGAGCCCGGGTGCCCTTGATCGGTTTCGTGGTGATCAGGCCGCCCTTGGTGACAGCGAGGAACTGTTCCGGGGAGGCGCTCAGCAGGGCGGTGTCGCCGAAGCGCAGGAGTCCGCCGTGGTGGCTCGGGCTGCCGGCGCGCAGGGTCTGGTAGGCGTCGACCGGGTGCGGCCGCACGTCGACCTGGATCTCATTGGTGAGGCAGAGCTGGTAGGCGTCGCCGTCCCGGATGGCCGCCTGGCACGCGTCGATCAGCTCGGCGTAGCGGTGTGCGTCGTGCCGCCACCGCGCCGCGCCGGCACTCGCACCGGCACCGGCATCGGCATCGGCATCGAGGGCAGGAGTCCTGACTGGCCAGGTCACGGATGCCGCGGGCGAAGGCACCGACGCGGCGAGGGCCCGGAGCACGGAGTCGACCCACGCCTGCGGGGTATCCGTCTGATCATCGGCGTCGCGGCAGGCGAGCGCGGTGACCGTGCGCGCTGCGTGGTCGAACACGAGAACCTGGTGCACCTCGAGCAGGGCGGCATCGGGGTAGCGCGAGGCATGCGCGGGCGTGCCCAGGGTCTGGGTGCCGAGTTCGTAGCCGAGCCAGCCCACCCAGCCGAGCCGAAAACCGACCGTGTCGGTGTCGGTACCCGACCGCTCGGCCGCGAAGCCGTTTTCATGGGAGCCGACCAGGTCCGCGCGCAGGAACTCGAAGATCGTCCCCGGCACCGTTCGGTGCGGCACCGTCGGGTTTCCGGCAACCGAGACCGTCACGGTGCTCTGCGGAACCGAGGCGGTCACGAAGCGGGATCCAGGTGACGCAGCCCCGAGGTAGCTGAGGCCCGTTTCGGCGCTATCGCCCGCGTCCAGCCAAAAAGCGTACGGGCTGCCTCGGTACAGGATGTCGAAGACGGTGGCCGGGTCCCACCACTCGGGCAGATGGATGCTCTGAATCGGCCCGGTCACGCTCCCAGCCTAGATGCCGCGACCCACCGCTTAGGCTGAGTGACGTGAACGACATCCTCAGCTGGATCCTCGATACCGTTTCCAGTGTGGATCCGGTGCTGCGCACCTTCCTGGCTGGACTCGGCATGGTGCTGGAGACCTCCGTTCTCGTGGGTCTGGTCGTGCCGGGCGATTCCGTCGTGATCGTTGCGAGCACGGCGGTGAGCAACGCGGCCGAGTTCCTGGGCCTGGTCGTCGCGGTGATAGTCGGAGCCCTGATCGGCGAGAGTATCGGCTTCGCGCTGGGCCGACACTTCGGGCCATGGATCCGGATGAGCCGACTCGGGCGCCATCTCGGGGAGCGCAATTGGGCCCGTGCCGAAATCTACCTTGCACGGCGCGGCGGCATCGCCGTGTTCCTCTCGCGGTTCCTGCCTGTGCTGCACTCACTGATCCCGCTGACCGTGGGCATGAGCCCGATGCCGTACCGAACCTTCATGAAGTGGACTGTGCCAGCCTGCGTGATCTGGGCGGTGGCCTACGTATCGATCGGCTCGGCCGCCGCCGAGGGCTACCGCGAGCTCTCCGACCGGCTGCACTTCGCCGGGTACCTCTTCGTCGGCGCGATCGCGGTCTTCGTGCTGCTGGTCTTCCTGGTCAAGCGGTGGCTGCATCGGCGTGAGGAGCGGCACATGAAGCACGTGGAACCGCCGGTCGTCTGACGATTCACCGTGAGTTGGGCGGCCTCGTTCAGCCGGTCGGGCCAGGCACGACGACCCGCCCCGTGATCAGATCGTCCGGCACGGGCGTGTGCGAGATGAGAAGCACCGCGCGGTCGTCTTCCTTCGCCGTGATGAGGATGTCCCGCACGAGCTTGTCGCCTTGCGCCTCGTCGACGTTGGCGGTGGGTTCATCGACGATCAGCACCGGAAAGTCCGCGAGGAGCGCGCGCGCCAGCGCGATGCGCTGGGCCTGACCGCCGGAGACCAGGGCGCCGCGCTCACCGACCCGGGCGTCGAGGCCACCGCGCTTCCCGGCCCACTCCCCCAGTCCGACCCGGTCGAGCACGGCCAGAAGGTCGTCGTCGCTGGCACCCTCGCGGGCGAAGAGCAGATTCTGACGGATGCTGTCGTCGAAAAGCCAGGGACGCTGCTCGCACAGCCCCACTCGGCTGCGCACCTCGGCCGGGGCCAGCGTGCGTGCCTCGACGCCGTCGAGCCGGTACGAGCCCGTGTAATCGAGAAAGCGCACCAGCGTCTGGGCCAGCGTGGTCTTGCCGGCGCCGCTCGGACCCGCCAGGTGCACGCGGTCCCCCGGCGCCAGCCGCAGGGTGATGCCCGAGACCGCGGGGGTCACGGAGCCGGGCCAGCAGGCACCAACATCGGAGAGTTCGAGCACCGGGCGGGCGCTGATGGTGGCAATGGTTGCCACCGTGGCATCAGCTGGCTCGGCCGGGATCTCCGAGGGGACGCTGGTCGGCACGGCGGACGCCACCCGCGCGGCGCTGGAGCGCACTTGGCGCCAAACACCGAGGGCGAGCGGGATCATACCGAACACCTCAAACACCGCCATGGGCACGAGCACGACCACGGCGAGGCCCGGTCCGCTGAGGCCGGCAGGCCCCGTAAGGGCCGGAATGCCGACCCACAGCGCGCCGACCGTCGCCAGTCCCGCGAACAGAGACAGAACTGCTCCCTGCACGCCCACTCCCAAAGACCGGCGCAGCGAGGCCCGGCGCAGCCGGTCGTCGGCCGCGGTGAGCGTGGCCAGGCGCGCGTCGAGGGCACCGAAGGCGGTCAGCACGTCGAGGTTCTCCACGACCTCGAGCACCTCTCCGGCAAGGGCACCGCGAAGCGGTGCGAGCTGGCGCTCCGACCGGGCGGACAGCACGCTGGACGAGGCCGCGGCAAGCAGGCCGGCGGCCAGGAGGGAGAAAGCGAGCGTGACGCCGGCGGCGGGGAGTACCAACCAGACCCCGATCACACTCACGATCGCGAGGATGCCTGCTGTGGCCAGTGGCTGCACCACCCGCAGCGGGAAATCCTGCAGGTCGTCGACGTCGCGCACCAGGCGGCTGAGCAGGTCACCGCGGCTCGTGTTCGCGAGGCCGGCCGGGGCCAGCGGCAGGATTCGAGCGAACACCCCCAGACGCAGGTGCGCCAGTTGGCGGAACGCGGCGTCATGGCTGGCCAGCCGCTCCAGATAGCGGAACGCTGACCGGCCGAGCGCAAACGCCCGCACCCCGACGACCGCCATCGAGAGGAACATGATCGGCGGCTGCTCGGCGGCACGCGTGACCAGCCACGCCGACGACGCCAGCAGGGCCACCGCGAAGAACGCACTCAGTACGCCCGCCGCAAGGCCGGGCGCGAACCGGCGGACCGGCGGCTGGGCCAGGCGCAGCACAGCGCGCCCCTCGGCCGAATCCGTGCTCCTGCTCGTGCTCGCTCGGGAATCAGACATGGGCCACCTCGGTCAGGGCAACGATCTGGTCGGCGGCGTCCCGCAGCGCGGGACGGTGACTGACCACGATCACGATCCGCCCCGCACGGGCGAGCCGGTGAAGGCCGGCCACGAGAATGGTTTCCGCGGCTTCATCGAGGGCCGAACTGGGCTCGTCGAGAACAAGCACGGCGCAGTCGTGCGTCTCGGCGCGGTAGATGGCGCGCGCCGCAGCCACCCGCTGGGCCTGCCCACCGGAGAGCCCTTCGCCGGCGACACCGAGCACGGTGGCCAGGTCGAGGTCGCCGGCCCCGGCGCACTCCAGCGACCGCCGGGCGGTTTCCCGGTCGACGGATGCGTCGCCGAGCGCGAGATTGTGGGCGATCGTTCCCCGGAACAGTCCGGGCCGCTGCCCGGCCCACGCCAGCCAGGGGCGAGGCGTGCCCAGGGTCTGCTCCACACCGTTCAGCAGAATCCGCCCCTCGAAGGGGACGAATCCCTGCAGGGCGGCCACCAGCGTGGATTTTCCGGCGCCGCTGGGACCCACGACCACGGCGAGCTCGCCGGGGCGGAAGACGGCGCTGAAGTCGTGCACGGTGGCATCCGTGCCCCGCCGGATCGTGACGTTCCAGAACCTGAGCGTGCCGGCATCCGCGAGGACACGGCCGGTGTGCGCGGCGACAGAGGCAGCCGGGGTGACCGCAACCCGAGGCTCCGTGGGCTCCGCACCGGTGTCGTCGAGAATGGCGAAAACCTCCTCGGCGGCTGCGAGGCCGTCGGCCGCGGCGTGGAACTGGGCGCCGACCTGCCGCACGGGCAGGAAGGCCTCCGGGGCCAGAAGCAGCACGAACAGGCCGACGCCGAGCGCGAGGCTGCCGTCGACGAGGCGCAGGCCGATGGAGACTGCCACGACGGCCACCGACAGGCTGGCCGCCAGCTCGAGCACGAAACCGCTGAGGAACGAGACCCGCAGCACCTTCATGGTGCGAGTTCGGTAATCCTCGGTGATGCTGCGCACCCGGGCAAACTGGCGGTGCTCCCGGCCGTAGATCTTCAGGGTGCCAAGCCCGCCGACGAGATCGAGGAACCCCGTCGACAGCCGCTGCAGGGACTCCCACTGTTGACGCTGCACGGACTGGGTGGCCTGGCCAATCAGCACCATGAAGATGGGAATCAACGGCAGCACCACAATCACGGTGATGCCGCTGCTGAGGTCCTGCCAGAGCATCACCAGGATCAGCAGCGGCGTGCTGATCGCGGCAAGCAGGAGCTGGGGCAGGTAACGGGCGAAGTAGTTGTCGAGCGCGTCGAGCCCCTGGGTGACCAGGGTGGAGACTCCGGCGCTCGCCCGGCCGCTCAACCAGTCCGGGCCGCGCTCGGCAACGCGGTCGAGCACCTGGCGGCGCAGCTGGCTCTTGACCTGGGCTGCCCCGCGCGTGGCGGCCACCTCGAGCAGCCAGATCAGCACGGCCCGCACCACGGTCACGCCCGCGAGGGCGGCCGTTGTGGAGGCCAGCGCAGACTGCGACGCTCCCGTCACCGCGAGGGTGATGCTCTGACTGAGCAGCCAGGAGAACGCGATGACCGTAACGGTCTGCGCCAGTCCGAGCAGGGCACCCACCGACAGGAACCACCGCGCGGCGGTCGCATAGCGGAGAAGCCGAGGATCGAAGGGGCGCATTCCGTTTAGTGTACGGCCGTCTCCACGGCGGCGGAGACGGTCGTCCGACTGACCCGCTTGCGCAGCACCCAGTAGGTCCAACCCTGGTACAGGAAGATGACCGGCATCGCGAACAGGGCGGTCCAGCTCATCACCTGCAGGGTGTAGGGCGTCGAGGAGGCGTTCTCAATGGTCAGGCTGTTTGCCGCGTCATTGCTCGCCGGCATCACGTCGGGGAACAGGGAGGCGAAGAGGGTCAGCACCGCGAAGGCGATGGTCGCGGCCATCAGCGTGAAGGCCCAGCCCTCGGAACCGCGCAGGTTCGCTAGGAACGAGGCGATCAAAGCGACGGCGGCCAGGGCGGCGAAGACACCGGTGGCCAGGCTGCCAAATGCGAACGTGGTCCAGAGCAGGAAGGTGGCCGCCACGAGGATGGTCACGATCCCGGCCTTGACCGCGAGCTTCTGGGCGCGCTGACGGATGTCCCCCTCGGTTTTCAGGGAGATGAAGACCACGCCGTGGGTGAAGAACAGGAGCAGCGTAGTGAGCCCGCCGAGAAGGGCGTAGGGGTTCAGCAGGTCGAAGAAGGTACCGATGTAGTTATACCCGGCATCGAGCGGCACACCCCGCACCACGTTGGCGAACGCGACACCCCAGAGCAGGGCGGGAAGCGCGGACCCCACCACGATCATGAGGTCGAACCGCGCCTTCCAGGCCGATTCCGGGCGCTGGTGCCGGTATTCGAACGACACCCCACGCAGGATGAGCGCGAGCAGGATCACGAGCAGGGCCAGGTAGAAACCGCTGAACATGGTGGCGTACCACTCCGGGAACGCCGCGAACAGCGCCGCCCCAGCCACGATCACCCAGGTTTCGTTGAGGTCCCAGACCGGCCCGATGGTGTTGATGATGACCCGGCGGTCGAGGTCGTCCTTGCCGAGGAAGGGCAGGGACATGCCGACCCCGAAGTCGAAGCCGTCGAGCACGAAATAGCCGATGAACATCGCGGCGATGATCCAGAACCAGAGAATGTTGAGTTCCATCATGCGCTCCTAGTACACCGTGACCTGTGGGGTGATCTTGCCGGACACCGGGTCGGGTTCCGCCACTGGGGCAGGACCCTTCCGCACGGCCTGCAGGATCAACTTGAATTCGACGACGGCGAGGGCGCCGTAGATCAGCGTGAACGCGATCAGTGAGATCAAGATCTCCACGCCGCTGACGTTGGGTGACACGCCGTCCTGCGTGCGCAGGAGACCGAACACGAGCCAGGGCTGCCGGCCCATCTCGGTGAAGATCCAGCCGACGCTCATGGCCACCAGCGAGAACGGGAAGCTCCAGATAGCGATCTTCCAGACCCAGGTGGCCTGCGGGCTGCGCCCGCCGCGGGTCAGCCAGAGGCCGACGACCGCAACCAGGATGTGCGCGATGCCGAGACCGATCATCCAGCGGAAGGCCCAGTAGGTGATCCAGATGGTCGGCGTGTAGTCGCCGGGCCCGTACAGGGTCACGTACTGCGCCTGCAGGTTGTTGATGCCCTCGACGGTGCCGTTGAGGGTGTGGGTCGACAGGAACGACAGGAGGTACGGGATGCGAATCGAGAAGAGCTCACTCACGCCGTCGGGGGTACCGAGGGTGAAGATCGAGAAGGATGCCTCCGCGCCCGTGGACGTCTCGTACATGGCCTCGGCCGCCGCCATCTTCATGGGCTGGGCCGCTGTCATGGCCAGGCTCAGGGAGTCGCCGAAGAAGGTGGTGATCGCTCCGGAGACGACCATCATCCACATGCCCAGCTTGAGCGCGGGGCGCATGGTTTCCTCGTGCTGCTTGCGCAGCAGGTGCCAGGCGGCCACGGAGATGACGAGGCCCGACGACACCATGAAGCAGGCGAAGATCGTGTGCGGGAAGGACGCAAGGGCGATCGGGTTGGTCAGAAGTTCACCGATGCTGGTGAGTTCGGCCCGCCCGCGCTCCTCGTTGATGCGAAACGCGATCGGATTCTGCATGAACGCGTTGGCCGCGAGGATGAAGTAGGCCGAGGCGATCGAGCCAGCCGTCGTCAACCAGATGGTGGCCAGGTGCAGACCGCGGGGCAGTTTGTCCCAGCCGAAGATCCACAGTCCGATGAACGTGGCCTCCAGGAAGAACGCCGTGATTCCTTCGAAGGCGAGTGGCGCACCGAACACGTCCCCGACGAAGCGGGAGTAATCCGACCAGTTCATGCCGAATTGGAACTCCTGCACGATGCCCGTCACGACGCCCATGGCGAAGTTGATCAGGAAGATCTTGCCGAAGAAATGGGTGAGCTGAAGGTACTTGGCTTTATCCGTGCGCACCCACGCGGTCTGGAAGAGCGCAACCGTGAACGCCAGCCCGATCGTGAGCGGCACAAAAAGGAAGTGGTAGACGGTGGTAAGACCGAATTGCCATCTCGACAGGAGTAACGGATCCAGCCACTCGTTCATGCGCCCTCCAGCGTCATCGGGTTTTCTACACTGTGTAGAACTTTACCCTTCTACAAACCGTAGAAGAGTGGCTTCCCGCCCGCTAGACTCCCCAGTATGGGGAGTTTGGGAGTGCTGGAGAGACTGTTGATGGATGTTCTGTGGGACACCACGGAGTCTCTGCCGGCCAACGACCTCCGGGACCGGCTGCTCACCCCGACGAAAGCCGCCGCCCGGCGCAAACCCCTCGCCACCACGACCGTGCTCACGGTACTGTCCCGCCTCGAGACCAAGGGCTTCGTCACCCGAGACCGAGACACCCGGCCGCACCGCTACAGCGCCGTGTCAACCAGGGCCGAGCACACCGCGGAACTGATGCACGCGGTGCTCGGCTCCGCTCCCGACCGTCAAGCGGCCCTCGCCCGATTCATCGGCGACGTCACCCCGCAGGAGGCCGACTCCCTGCGCCTGCTCCTCGGCACCACGCCGCTCGTTCGCGAGTGACCGGCATCCGCCCTCTGTCCCTGGATCTGCCTCTGTCTCTGTC
>Ga0136639_10000467_pt1 | contig 13299 bp, 11 predicted proteins | sample AntDrymUQ8592106_2_FD_113739 | JGI IMG/M metagenome (GOLD analysis project Ga0136639, IMG submission 113739) | Polar desert sand microbial communities from Dry Valleys, Antarctica - metaG UQ859 (21.06) | ecosystem: Environmental > Terrestrial > Soil > Desert | place: Antarctica: Dry Valley...
GCTCTCGAGCACGAGCGACTCCGACGCGACGACCCACTCGTAGCCGACCATGCCCTTGGGGCGTCGCCCCAGAACGAGCGGACGGATGCCGAACGGGTCACGGAACGCGAGCAGGCCGTGTCCGGGAATAAGCGCGATCGTGGCGTAGGAGCCCTCGACCCGTTCGTGCACGCGTTCGACGGCCGCGAAGATCTGCGAGGGGTCGAGGTCGGCGCCAGACACCTGCTGCTGCAGCTCGTGTGCGAGCACGTTGACGAGCAGTTCGGTGTCGGATGTCGTGTTGAGGTGGCGCCGGTCGATGTCGAACAGCTCTTGGGTGAGCTCGCGCGTGTTCGTGAGGTTGCCGTTGTGGACGAGAACGATTCCGTAGGGCGCGTTAACGTAGAACGGCTGCGCCTCCTGCTCGTTCGTGGCGGATCCGCGGGTCGCGTAGCGCACGTGGCCGAGGCCCATGGTGCCGGGCAGCGCGCGCATGTCACGCGTGCGGAATGCCTCCCGCACCTGCCCTTTTGCCTTCACCATATGGAAGGTGCGGCCGTCGGCTGTGGCGATGCCGGTCGAGTCCTGGCCGCGGTGCTGCAGCAGGAGCAGGCTTTCGTAAACGAGTTGGTTGGCGGGTTCCGAAGAAACGATGCCGACAATGCCGCACATTCGTGGGCGTGCTCCAGACCATAGAGTTGTACCGCAGCTGAATAACGCGGCGCCCACCAGTCTTTCACGCTCACGAACGGAACCGCGAATGTCGAACAGTTACAGTGCCGCAGGCGTAGACACCGCCGCGGGCGATCTCGCCGTCGAGCTCATGAAGTCGGCCGTCTCCGCGACGCATGGCCCCGGAGTCGTTGGCGGTGTTGGCGGCTTCGCCGGCCTCTTCGACGTGTCGTTCCTGAAGGCGTTCGAGCGCCCGCTGCTCGCCACCTCGACGGACGGCGTCGGCACCAAGGTCGCCATCGCGCAGGCGCTCGACAAGCACGACACAATCGGCCTCGACCTCGTCGGCATGGTCGTCGACGACATCATCGTCGTCGGCGCGAAGCCCCTGTTCATGACCGACTACATTGCCTGCGGCAAGGTCGTCCCCGAGCGGATTGCGGCGATCGTGGCGGGCATCGCCCGCGGATGCTCCGAGACCGGCACCGCCCTGGTCGGCGGCGAGACGGCCGAGCACCCTGGACTGCTCGGTCCGAACGACTACGACGTCGCGGGCGCCGCGGTCGGCGCGGTCGAGGCGGATGCCCTGCTCGGCGCGCACCGGGTGACCGACGGCGACGTCGTAGTGGCGCTCGAATCATCCGGCCTGCACAGCAACGGCTATTCGCTCGTGCGGCACATTCTCGCCGGACAGGACGCCGGCTACACCGACCACTCCGACGACCTCGGCGGCCTCATCGGCGAGGTGCTGCTCGAGCCGACCCGGCTCTACACGGCGCCACTACTGCGGCTGCTCGACGACCCGGTCACGGGCGACGGCGTGCACGCGCTCAGCCACGTCACCGGCGGCGGCATCGCAGCGAATCTCGCCCGCGTGCTACCGGTGGGCTCCTGGGTCGAGCTCGAGCGCAGCAGTTGGACGCCGCAGCCTGTATTCCAGGTGCTCGCCGAGTGGGGCGGTCTCTCGCTCGCCGACACCGAGGGCACCTGGAACCTCGGTATCGGCATGATCGCCGTGGTGCGCGCCGACAAGGCCGCGATCATCGTCGACCGGCTGACCTCCTCCGGCATCCCGGCCTGGACGCTCGGCGTTGTCCAGACCGCCGCCCGTGACCTCACCGGATTCGAGCAGGGTGCCAAGGGTGTCGACGGCGGCGCCGTTCGCCTTGTCGGCGCCTACGCCTGAGTTCCCCGGATGCGGGGGTGGCTTGCGGATGCCGCAGGGTCTAGTTTTTTATAGATGACCGATCCGCAGAATTCTCCCGCTCCGCCGCCGCAGCCCGGCAGGGGGTACGACACCAACCCGTACCAGTCGACCGGCATCTCGCAGGCGCCGGAGCGCGGGCTCAGCGTCGCGAGCTTGGTGCTCGGCATCCTGTCGCTGTTCTTCGGGTTCACCGTTGTGGTGCCGATCGTCGGCCTCGTGCTCGGTGCGATGGGACTCAAGCGTGAGCCGGAGGGGCGCACCTTCGCCCTGGCCGGCGTCTGGATCAACGGCGCGATTCTGTTCCTTGGTCTCGTGCTGATCGTGATCATTATTGTCGCGCTGAGTATCGGGATCTTCTCGATCCCGGGGTTCATCGAAATGAGCAACGCGGCCGTTCTCAACGCCTGACCGGTCTCACCCGGCCACATTGCCAGCGCTGCAGTAGGAGCCCCTGCTGTGCACTTTGTGCGCAATGCGCAGCTCCGCCTCGTCGTCGTCGCCGACGTCGGGCCGGAACTGGTCGTCCGGGTTCCAGGCGAATCCGGCGTGCTCCGGATGCTGCCGCGCATGCTGCGTGAGGGCGAGCGGAATCAGACGCATCCGCTGGTCGACCCACTCGGCGGTCCACGGCCCCTCTGCGATGATCTGCTCAGCGGGACGGAACTCGTAGTAGATCGTTCGGCGAAGGCGATTATTGGTGACCGCCTCCGAGCCGTGCACCACCATGACGTCGTGCACGAGCACGTCGCCGGGCTCAAGTTTGGTCTGCACGACGCCGGGGGCGTCCCAGCCGTACTCGTCAGTTAGCTGGCAGACGTCGACGGGCTTCGTGTGCGATCCGGGGGCAACGCGCAGTGAGCCCTCGCCGGGTCGCGCAGCGTCGAGGTAGACATCGACGTTGAAGATGCGGTGGTTGCGGGGGTGAACGGCGTCCTGGTGCCAGTCGATCGCGGCGCCGTCGCCCTCGTCCTTGAAGACGAGGGATTCGTAGGTGGGCACGAAATTCGGCCCGGCGAGGCTCTCCGCAATCCCGAGCACGGCGGGGCTGCCGAGCAGCTCGAGCGAGGCCGGCTCGCTCTTGCCGTGAAGGTAGTCAATGCGGAACATCACCCGGCCGCCGGAACGCTGCGCGAACACATAGTCGGGGTCGGGGCGCCCTGACGCGGCGGAGTCGCGGCCAGCCTTGATCCAGCGCGCCGCGGCATCCTGCAAGCGGAGCAGGAGGTCGGCCGGAATGCGGTTCTTGAGCACGAGGTAGCCCTGCTCATCGAAGGTCGCGACCTGCTCGGCGGTCAGGTGGTCGGGGGTGAGCGGGTGGGTGCTGGTCATGCATCCACGCTAGGGACGTGGTATTCGGGATTCATCCCGATTTTCGCGTCTTCTTTCCGGAATAATCAACTCATGTTCGGTGACCGCGCGTCGTTTGGGTTCTCATGCTGGAGCGCGAGCGCGGGGCGGATGTCGACCGCGCACCAGCACAACGACATCGAGGTGAACTTCAGCGCGTCGGACCTCGTCTACATGGTGGGTGGGCGACGGGTCGAGGTGCCGGCCGGCCGGGTCTCCGCGTTCTGGGGCGCGACACCGCACCAACTCGTCGAGGTGCGCGCCGAGTCACCGATCACCTGGCTCACTATTCCGCTGGCCACGTTCACCTCGTGGCGGGTGCCCCGCACGGCGGTGCGGGCGCTGCTCGGCGGCGAGGTACTCGTCGCGCCCGCGGACTGGGCGGTGGTCGACAGCGGGCGGCGGCTCGCGCCGTGGACGAACGACCTGGCGAGCGGCTCCGAGTTCGCAGAATCCGTGGCGGCGCTCGAGGTGGAGGCGTTCCTCTGCCGGTTCGCACTGGTCGCCCAGCCGCAGGAGAGTGCCGCCGGTGCTCGGGGTGGTGCCCCACCGGGTGGTGCAGCGTCTCCCCTGGCCGGGACCGACGACGCCGTGCGGAGGGCGGGTGACATGGCGGCCTACATTTCCGACAACTTTCATCGGCCGCTGCGGGTCGCCCAGGTCGCCGGGGTGGCGCACGTGCACCCGCACTACGCGACCGCGCTGTTCAAGCGTGTCTTCGGCCTATCGATCCACGCCTACCTCGTGCGGTACCGGGTAGGGGAGGCGCAGAGGCTTCTCATCACGGGGGACATCCCGGTGTCCGATGTCGGGCGGGCATCCGGATTCCCGTCGCACAGCACGTTCTACGCCAGCTTCACCGCGGCGTGCGGGATGCCGCCGGCGAGCTACCGGAGGATGCACGCGGGTGCCTCTTAGGCGCTCTGCGCCTCGGGGGAGTGTTCGGTCTCGTCGCCGTCGTCATCATCTTCGTCATCGTCGGCGTGGGCGCCGAACGCGTCGGGGTCGGCGGCGACATCCGCCCACTTGTCGATGAGTTCATCCTGCTCGGGCGACGAGTGAGTCAGCTCACGTTGGAGCGCGCCGTAATTGGTGTCTGGGCTGAAGTACTTCAGATCCCGGGCGACCTTGGTGTGCTTTGCCTTCTGGCGACCGCGTCCCATGGATGACCCCCTTACAATTCCAGCCCGCGCGGGGAAGGACGCGTCGGGCAGTGGCCAACAGGAATGCTATTAACTAACCCCTGACTTTAGCACTACGCGCTGAGCACGCCGTGCCGCCCGTGCACAGGGTGGACACCGAGCGTCAGCTCTGCATTGTGCTCTGAGGCTTCTCGGTGCGGTGGCGACCGGTAGCGTAAGCGCGTGACCTATGACCCCAGCCATCCCGGCGTCATCGTCATCGGCGCAGGACAGGCCGGACTCTCGGTCGCCTATTACCTTCAGAAACTCGGGCTGGTGCCGGGCGCGGACTTTCTCATCGTCGATCGCGGACCAGGAACGGGCGGCGCGTGGCAGCACCGATGGGAGGCCCTGCGGATCGGTTCGGCGCACCGCATCAACGACCTTCCCGGCATGAAGGAGCTCGGCCTGGGCTTCGTCGACGCGGACCGCCATGCCCCGGCAAAGGCCGTTGTGGCCAACTATTACCGCAAATACGAGGAGCACTTCGGGCTGCGCGTGGAGCGTCCGGCGGCCGTCTCCTCGGTGTTCAACCGGGGGGTCGAGCTCGTCGTGCGCATCGCGGGCCCCACGGGGGAGCGCGACGTGCCCACGCACGCCGTCGTCAACGCCACTGGAACCTGGGGTTCGCCGTTCGTGCCCTACTACCCGGGCCTGAGGACGTTCGCGGGCCGTCACGTGCACACGGCCGATTACGTTTCGGCCGCGGAGTTCGCCGGGCAGAACGTTGTCGTGGTCGGCGGTGGCACCTCGGCGATCGGATTCCTGCTTGAACTCGAGGGCGTCGCTGGGTAGCTCGCCTGGATCAGTCGGCGCGAGATCGAGTTTCTCGACGAGGGTGACTTCGACCTCGAGGCGCGGGTCTCCGCGGTCGCGATGCAGGATCTCGCGGCGCGCGAGGGCCGTTCTCTGCCGAGCATCGTGAGCGGCACGGGCGTGCCCAAGACCCGGCGCATCGCGGCCGGCATCGAGCGCGGAACACTCGTCGCCCGGCCGATGTTCAGCGTGATCGAGCCGGATGGCGTGCGGTTCGCCGACGGCAGCTTTCAGAAGGCCGACGCGATCATCTGGTCGACCGGCTTCCGCCCGGAGCTGCGCCACCTCGCCCCGCTGAAGCTGCGCGAGAAGGCCGGCGGCATCCAGGTCGGCAACAGCTCGGCCTGGAAAGACGCCCGCATCTTTTTCGCGGGCTACGGGCCGCAGGCATCCACGGTCGGCGCGAACCGGGCCGGGCGCGCGATCGCCCGTCAGGTGATCGCGACCCTCAGCAACCTCTGACGGCCAGTAACTTCTGGCGGTCAGTAATTTCTGGCGGCCAGTAACTTCTGGCAGCTTTCATCATTCAGGAGTGGTTTGCTGCCGGGCCCGATAGGACGCAGGAATGCTGCGTTTCTCGCCGAAATTGTGCGGCGGAAGCGGGCGGATGCTCGATATCCCAGCATCCGCCCGCCGTCCCGGCCGCCACTCCTGAATAATGAAAGCCAGCGGGCGCGAGGGGGCAGGTTGCGGCCCGAGAGGCCGGGCTCAGCGCACCTCGATGGTCGCGCCCGACGCTCCGGACACCTCACCGTCGGCGTTGACCGCGATCGACACGGGCGAGCCCGCGAATCGCAGACCCGTCACGCTCAACGGGGCGAAGGCCGACGCCGCGGGCGACACCCCGAGCACCCCGGACACGGCATCCGGCGCGAGCCCGAGCACGCTCGAGAGGATCGACACCGACGACGCGGCCGACCACGCCTGCGGGCGGCACGCCGCCGGATACGGCACCGGCGAGGAGAACAGCGCTGCGGGGTCGCCCGAGTGGAGCTCGGGAAGCCGGAAGTCGAATCCGGATGCCGCGGCGAGCAGCCCCGAGACGAGCACGCCGGCTTCTGCCGCGAAGCCCTCGCTCGCGAGACCGGCGATCGCGATCGCGGTGTCGTGGGTCCAGACGCTGCCGCCGTGGTAGCTAAGCGGCCAGTATCCGGCCGAGTCAGTGCTCATCGTGCGCAGGCCGTAGCCGCTGCTCATCTCAGGCGAGACGAGGTGGTCGGCGATCCGCCGCGCCTGAGCCGCGTCGAGCAGCCCGGTGCCGAGCAGGTGTCCGAGGTTGCTGGTGACGGTGTCGACGGGCCGCTTCGAGGCGTCGAGGGCGATCGCGGGGTAGGCCCCGGCGGGGGAGTCGATCCAGAACTCCTCGTTGAACCGGGTGCGCAGAACGGATGCCCACTCCCGCCAGGCGTCGCCACCGCCGACCCCGAAGTGGTCGAGCAGGTCGGCGCCGTGCGTCGCGGCCTCAAACGCGTAGGCCTGCACCTCGCACAGCGCGATCGGACCGTCGGCGAGGGTGCCGTCGCGCCACTGCACGGAGTCGCCCGAGTCCTTCCAGCCCTGGTTCGCGAGGCCGTGCCCGGTCTCGTCGACGTATTCGAGCAGGCCGTCACCGTCGGCGTCGCCAAAGTCCCGCATCCACTCGAGTGCCGCAACGACGTTCGGCAGCAGCTCGCGCACCTGATCCTCCGGCATCCCCCAGCGCCACGCGTCGTGCAGCAGGCAGACCCAGAGCGGCGTCGCGTCGACGGTGCCGTAGTAGAGCGGCGGTAGGTGGAGTCCCTCGCCGGGCATCGTGAGGCCGTCGCGGCGCATCTCGTGCATGATCTTGCCCGGCTGTTCGGCGGTGTCGGGCACCGAGGCGGTGCCCTGCAGGTTGGCGAGCACGCGCAGGGTGTCGGCGGCGAGCTCGGTGCCAAGGGGCAGCATCATTCGCGCGGCCCAGATCGAGTCGCGGCCGAACAGCGTGAAGAACCACGGGGCGCCGGCGGCGAGGAAGACCCGGTCGGGGTGGCTCGCGGGGCTGAGGCGCAGGGCGGCGAGGTCGTCGAGGGCGACGGCAAGCCAGCGGCCGAGTCGGTCGTCGGCAGCATCCACGGTGGGGATGCTCCAGGCGGCCGGCTCCTCGACGCCGTGCACGATCGCGCGCGAGTCATTCGCGGAGAGGGTCCAGCCGACCGTGGCCGAGCCGAACGGGGGAACGGTGACCTGCCAGAGCAGGCGCACTTCGCCCGAACCGAGCACCGTGACGGTGGCCGCCGGCGCGTCGATGAAGGCACTGATCGTCTCGTTCGACCAGCGGATGCCGGTGCCGTCGACGCTCGCGAGCGGGGCAGGGTCGGCCGCGCCGCGCCCTGACTTCACGTTATCCATCTCTGCGAGGTCCAGTGAAAGCACGAGCTCGATCGTCGTGTTGATCTCGGTGTCGAGGTTCGACTCGAGTCGCAGGTCCTCCCGGATGCCCGATGTCATCGCGGTGCGCGTGAGCAGCGAGCGAACCCGCGGGTCCGGCATCCGGTCGTCGAGGTGGCGCTGGAGGGCGACGAAGGTGACGGATGTCGCGCCGCTTGTGCTCGTCGCGATGGCCTCGCCGGCCCGGCCGCCGATCAGCAGGGTGGCGCGGTTGGCGAGGCGCATGTCGGAGAAGATGACCCCGTGGATGCTCGCGGATCCCATCGAGCCGTCGGCCGCCGACCATGCCTGGGTCGGTGCCCGCAGCACGAGGGTCTCGGCGTGGATGAGCGGCTGGAGGGAGTCTGCGGAGCACTCGGGCGATGCGGCCTCGGGTGACGGCAGGGTGTTGGTGGGTACGGGGTTAGACATGGGCTGTCACGACTCCTCATTGATTGGCGTGAGCGATGGTCTAGTGCGGGGGCGGCGGAAGTCGCCGCAACTTGCGATTGACTTTTCCGGCCTCTGAGGTAATGTAGCACTCAGAATTTGATCGATCAAATTTTTTGGGTCATCGGGAACACAGGTCGCAGACCGTTCCGCTTGGCTCCAAAGTTGAACGATCACACCACCAAGGATGTTGAGGCCAAAGGAGGCCGCATGGCCCAGCCGACGGTAGAAGACGTCGCCCGTGAAGCGAACGTGTCGCGGCAGACCGTGTCCAATGTCATCAACACCCCGTCGATCGTGAAACCCGCCACCCGCGACCGGGTGCAGCTCGCGATCGCCCGCCTCGGCTACCGGCCGAATCTCTCGGCCCGCCGCCTCCGCCAGCGGAAGTCCTCGACGATCGGGGTGCGCCTCGACCCCATCCGCAACGGAATCTCCGGCGCCGTGCTCGACCGCTTCGTGCATGCCCTCACCGAGCAGGCGGGTGCGCGCTCGATGCGCGTGCTGCTGTTTACCGCGGCGAGCCCGCAGGACGAGATCGAGCAGATCCGCTCTCTGCACGAGGGGGCGGATGTCGACGCGTTCGTGCTGACGGCGACCTTCCACGGCGACCCGCGCACCGCGTGGCTGATCGAGAACGACGTGCCCTTTGTGACCTTCGGGCGCCCCTGGGGTATCGACGACATGGACGACCCGAAGCACCTCTGGGTCGACATCGACGGGCGCGAGGGCGTTAAGGATGCCACCGCGCGGCTGATCGAGAACGGGGCGGGTCGCGTGGGCTGGGTCGGCTGGCCGCGTCCGTCCGGCACGGGCGACGACCGTCGGCGCGGCTGGGAGCAGGTGATGCGCGAGCGCCTCGGCGCGAGCGATGCCGAACTCGCCGCGCTGAGCGTTGAATCCTATGACGGCGTGTCCGAGGCGACCGAGACCGTGGCCGACATGCTGCGCTCGGGCGACCTCCCGGATGCGCTCGTCTGCGCGAGCGACACCCTCGCGTTCGGGGCGCTCATTGCCGCATCATCCGCCGGTCTCACCGACCTGCCGATCATCGGGTTCGACAACACGCCAGTCGCCGAGGCCGTCGGCCTCTCCAGCGTCGACCAGGTGCTCGACCGCGTCGCCGTCGCGACGCTCGAGCTGCTGCTCGGCAGCGATGGCAACAGCATCGTTCCGCGCGCAACGGATGCTGAACCATCACACCGGCTGATCAGGCCTGCGCTCGTGCTCCGCACGCCCAATCACTTGCCGCTCTACGGGACCACCACCGAGAGGACAGCTCCCGCTGTTCGCAATCACCACCGAAAGGAAACATCATGAACAAGAAAGCAGTGGGCGCAGCGGCCCTAGCGATCGGACTGACCGCAACCCTTGGGGGGTGCGCGGCCGGCTCCGATGGCGGAGGCGGAGACAGCGCCGCGGGCCAGGAGCTCAGCATCCTCATCGGTTCCAGCGGTGATGCCGAGACGCAGGCCGTCACCGAGGCGGCCAACGCCTGGGCGGAGGAGAACGACGCGACCGTCGAGGTCATCGCTGCGAACGACCTCAACCAGCAGCTCAGCCAGGGCTTCGCGGGCGATAGCGCCCCCGACCTCTTCTATATGGGCTGGGACCAGTTCGCGACCTACGCGAGCAACGGCTACCTCGAGCCCTACGCGGCCGACCTGTCGAACGCGGGCGACTTCTACCCAGGACTCGTTGACGCCTTCACCTACGACGACACCTTCACCTGCGCGCCGAAGGACTTCTCCACCCTCGGCCTCATCATCAACACCGACGCGTGGGCGGCGGCGGGACTCACCGACGCTGACATCCCCACCGATTGGGACAGCCTCGAAGAGGTGGCCACGACGCTGACGACCGACACGCAGGTCGGGCTCTCCTTCGGCCTCGAATATGCCCGCGCCGGCGCGTTCATGAATCAGGCCGGCGGCCAGCTCATCAGCGATGACGGCCAGACCGTTCAGGCAGACACCCCCGAGAATGTCGCGGGCTTGGAGTACATCCAGAAGCTGTACGACGCGGGTGTCTACAAGAGGCCGGCCGACCTGGATGCCGGCTGGTCGGGTGAGGCGCTCGGTAAGGGTCTCGCCGCCATGGTGATCGAGGGACCGTGGATCAAGGGAATCAAGAACGACTTCCCCGACACCAACTACGCCGCCTATGAGCTGCCCGCCGGGCCCGAGGGCAAGTCCACGTACACCTTCAGCAACTGCTGGGGTATTCCGCAGGGCTCCGACACCGCTGAGGCCGCTACCTCGCTCGTTGAGTTCCTGACCTCGGACGAGCAGCAGCTGGCCGCGGCGGACGCCTTCGGTGTGCTCCCCTCGACCGAGTCGGCCGCCGCGACCTACGCGGAGACCTACCCGGAGAACGCGTCGTTCGTCGCGAGCGCCGACTACGCCGTGAGCCCGGTCAACTTCGCCGGATCCTCATCGGCGATGGTCGACTTCAACTCGAAGCTCGAGACGCTTGTCCCCGGCGGCGACGCCCAGGGCATCCTCGAGTCGCTTCAGACGAGCCTGCAGGCCGCGCTCGACGAAGCCAACGCCCAGTAGGTTCCGCATAACCCCAAGGCCGGGCGGCGCAGCATCCGCCGCCCGGCCCTTCATCGAAAGAGGAATCATGAGCAAGGGCATGCGTGCCGGCGAAGCGAAGTACGGATACCTGTTCGTCGCTCCGGCTGTCATCATCATTGGGGTTTTCCTGGTCGCGCCGATCTTCCTGGCGCTCTACGTGAGCTTCAGCAACTGGAACGGCCTCGGGTCGCCGCTCGGCAACTCCGAGTTCATCGGCGCCGAGAACTACCAAAAGGTGCTCGTCGACGACGGGCTCAGCAAGAGCGACTTCGGCACTTCGATCCGCAATAACTTCTACTACGTGATTTTTGTCGTTCCCGCGCAGACCGCACTGGCGCTGTTCCTCGCGGTGCAGGTCAACCGGCGCGTGCTGCGCGGCCGCGGATTCTTCCGCACGGCGTTCTACTTCCCCAGCGTCACGAGCTCGATCGCGATCACCACGATCTTCCTGTTCCTCTTCACCGCGTCCGGCGTCGTCAACTCGATCCTCGCCTTCTTCGGCATCAACGGACCCAACTGGTTCAAGGACCCGCGCGGAATCATCCACAACTTCCTTGGCGTGTTCGGGGTCAGCTCGGCGCCCGCCTTCCTCGAGGTGCAGGGCCCGCTCGGCATCAGCTGGTGGGAGTGGGTGGCGGGGCCGTCGGTCGCGATGTGCGCCCTGATTGTGCTCGCCGTGTTCACGACATCGGGCACCTTCATGCTGCTGTTCCTCGCGGCGCTGCAGAACATCGGCGCCGAGATCGACGAGGCCGCGCTCATGGATGGCTCCGGCCCCTTCCGCAAGTTATTCTCGGTGACGCTGCCGATGCTCAAACCGACGCTGTTCACCGTGCTGACGCTCGGGTTGATCGGCACCTGGCAGGTCTTCGACCAGGTGTATCTGACCGGCGGCAACGGCGCTCCAGCGAAGACGCTGCTGACCCCCGCATTCCTGGCCTTCTCCACGTCATTCAACGATCTGAAGTGGGGTCAGGGAGCGGCGATCTCGTTCATCCTGTTCGCGATCATCGTGGCGCTCACCCTGCTGCAGCGCTACATCCTGCGCGACCGCGACGTCGGCAAGAGAGCCGAGACCAACGCCACGAGAGCTGCCGCCGAAGTGAAGGCCGGCGCAGCGCGGGCGGTCGCCAAGAATGCGTCAACGAACACCGACACCACGAAGGCGGGCATCCGATGACGACTCTCACGCAGGCCGCGATCCTCTCCGAATCGGGACGGCGCCGGGCCGGATCGCCGCGCCGGAAGGGGATGTCGCGCAAGATGCGCTCGTCGATCTTCGCGAGCTACCTTCTGCTCATTCTGCTCGCGCTCGTCTACATTTACCCGTTCCTCATCTCGGTCGCGGGAAGCTTCAAGACGGATGCCGACAGCACCGCCAACCCGCTCTCCCTGATCCCCGAGACCTGGTCGTTTGCGGCGTACGAGCGGCTGTTCACCGACGTGCCGCTGCCTCGCTGGGCGATGAACTCGACGGTGATCACCCTGATCATTACCGTCGGGCGGGTGTTCTTCGACTCGCTCGCTGGGTACGCGCTCTCACGATTGCACTTCCGCGGTCGCAATATCATCTTCGCCGGGCTTATCGCCGTCATGGCGGTGCCCGGTGTCGTGCTGCTGATCCCGCGCTTCCTGATCCTCAAGGAGCTCGGCCTCTACGACAGCTACGGCGGAATGATCATCCCGCTCATCATCGACGCGGCCGGCATCTTCATCATGAAGCAGTTCTTCGAGTCGATCCCGATCAGCGTGGAGGAGGCCGCCCGCATCGATGGAGCCGGTGTGTTCCGCACTTTCTGGACGATCGTGCTCCCGATGGCCCGGCCCGCGGTCGTGACCCTCGTGATCCTGAGCTTCCAGGGCTCGTGGAACGAGTTCTCGCACTTCATCGTGTCGCGGTCCGATCCCGACCTGAACACTCTCACGACCGGTGTGGCCGGCCTCGTGTCGGGCCAGCTCGGCTCGGGCAACCAGTTCCCGATTGTGCTCGCCTCGGCGATGCTCATGACCATCCCGGTCGCGGTCGTGTTCTTCATCTTCCAGAAGCGGCTGATGAACACCACGGAGGGCGCCGAGAAGGGCTGAGTTTCATCATTCAGGAGTTGGGCTGACGTTCAGCATTCAGCTGAGAAGGGCTGACTTTCATCATTCAGGAGTTGGGGGTGGGAGTTGCCGGGTGGCCGGGTGTGTCAGGCCAAAGCAGCTTTCATCATTCAGGAGTGATTTGCTGTGGACGCTCGGCACGCGCAGGAATGGTGCATCTGCCGCGGACAATGTGCGGCGAGAGCGATCGGATGCTCGAAGTCCCAGCATCCGCTCGCCGAGTCGCCCACCACTCCTGAATGATGAAAGCGGTTGCTAACCCACCACTCCTGAATGATGAAAGCGGTTGCTAACCCACCACTCCTGAATGATGGGACTGCGACCCGGCGCCAGCCGTCCCAGCAGCCCCAGCAGCACCAGCAGCAGCCCCAGCCTCAGCCACCGGCACCGGCACCGGCACCCGCAGCAGCGGCAACGTCACGTTGACCATCGGCCCGATCAGCAGCGCGAACGCGACCGTGCCGACGCCGACCGTTCCGCCGAGCAGCCAGCCGATCGAGAGCACGGTCACCTCGATCACGGTGCGCACGATCCAGAACCGCACGCCCCAGCGGTCGTGGATGCCCGTCATCAGGCC
>Ga0136639_10000468_pt1 | contig 13292 bp, 13 predicted proteins | sample AntDrymUQ8592106_2_FD_113739 | JGI IMG/M metagenome (GOLD analysis project Ga0136639, IMG submission 113739) | Polar desert sand microbial communities from Dry Valleys, Antarctica - metaG UQ859 (21.06) | ecosystem: Environmental > Terrestrial > Soil > Desert | place: Antarctica: Dry Valley...
AACGGGAACGGGAACAGGCTTGGGCTTCTCGGTGACGGTGAAACTGTCACGAGTGAAGATGTTCGATGCTGCCGCGGCAACCTGGATGTCCTGGGTTGCCTCACCCTGGAATCGGTCGCCGGCAACCTGGAAATAGGGGGACGCAGTGGCGCCGGAATATGGGTCTACAACTGTGACGAGCACGAACGCCGCTGCGGCAGTAAAGGCGAAGACGAAGAGGGATACGCGCCCGCGGGAGCGGGGCCTTCTCATTCTGACCTTGACGGGCCTGCTGGCGTGTTCGGACGGAATGATATTCAGATGTCTACCCACGATTTGCCAAGCCTATCGGAAATCCGACATAACAGCCAGATAACGGTGCGGAATGGCCGCGGGCACGACTCATCGGACGGCCAGAATCACGTCGACGACGCTGTCGAGCACGACGTCGACCTGGGTTTCCCGGTAGCCGCCACGCTGGGGCCGGAACACGGCGCAGCGCACATCATCCACCGTGACGGGGAAGCCGTCTTCGAAGTACCGCACGAGCTTCTGGGCGAATCGGTCGACATCCGCCCGGTTGTATCCGACGCTGAGAAAGCTCACGCGATGGAAGCGGTGTTCGTCTGTGCGGCTGAGCCGGTTGACGAGCACCTGGGCAAGGTCGTGCACCTCGGCCAGCCACGCCTTGGTGCCCTGGGTGTGCGCCGCGCGGTCCCGGTCACGGGTTGCGAAGGCGTCTTCGAGCCGTTCGAGCGCCGCATCCACGTGCGCGGGCGAATAGCCGCCCTTGTGCATGCTGAACGCGGTGTGACGGATGTCCTCGGCAGTCAGCTCGGCGTCGTCGTCGTCGTTGGCGTCGTACGCTTTCCGGGCGACTGCGAGGAACTCATCGACCTGTGCGGCGCTGTAGCCCAGCGTCTTCTTGCCGGTTCGAGGGAAGGTGGTCACCGGAACATTCTGCCTCACAGCCGCACGCCCCACGAAACCGAGACCGCTAGGCGAAGATCAGGTAGAGGGCGTACGCGGCTGCGGCGGACGGCAGGATCGAGTCCAGCCGGTCCAGGAGGCCGCCGTGACCAGGCAGCCAGGAACTCATGTCCTTGATGCCGAGGTCGCGTTTGATCAGGGATTCGGCCAGATCGCCGAAGGTCGCACTGAGCAGGATGACCACACCGAAGATCAGGCCGAACCACCAGGGCTGGTCGAGCATGAACACGGCAAGCAGCACACCGATCCCGAGGCAGGCGACGCCGGCTCCGGCAAACCCTTCCCAGGTCTTCTTCGGGCTGATCGACGGGACCATGTGGTGCTTGCCGAAGCTGAGGCCGGCCGCATACGCCGCGGTGTCGGCGGAGATGACCAGCAGGAGGAACGCGAGGGTCCACCATTGTCCGTCGGGCTGGGCAACCAGGAGCACCGAGAAGCTGCCGAGAAAGACGACGTAGGACTGGATCAGGAAACCGCCACCGATGTCTCCGAGAACGTCCCTGACAGGGGCGCGGTGGTCGCGCCAGACGAGGAGGGAGAGCCGCCACAGGGCGATCAGCACAATTCCGCCCAGCGTGGCCAGCCACTGGCCGGCCGCGCCGAGATAGAAGGCCGCAGGCACGACGCCCACGGATGACAGCACGACCGGCACACGCGGCACGTTGCGCCCGGCGAGGCGGAGCGCCTGGGCGAGCTCGAAGGCCGTGAAGCCCACGAATGCGATCGCGCAGACCATGAACAGGTCCTTGATGAAAATGAGGCTGAACAACATGAACAGACCGAGCGCTAGTCCGATCAGGGTTGCCAGGATCAGGTTGCGCCCGGTGCGCGCCTGGATGCGTTCCTGGGTCGCATCCAACTGCGCCCGGGTAGCCAGCATCTGACGTTCGAGTTCGGCCTTCTTCGATTGCACCTGGGCCCGGAACTCGGCGCGACTGACGCCATGCTCGCGCCTGGCGCGCAGCCCTTTGTGTTCTCCGGAATCGCCTGATTCGTCCGTCATGAGGCTGGATCGTCCCTAGATCTCGAGGAGTTCGGCTTCTTTGCGCTTGAGGGCGTCGTCAATGGCATCCACGTGGGCCTTGGTGATGTGTTCGAGTTCTTTCTCCCCGCGGGCCACGTCGTCGTCCCCAACTTCGCTCTTGAGGGCGTCGAGGTCGTCCTTGGCCTTGCGGCGCAGGTTGCGCACCGACACCTTGGCATCCTCGGCCTTGGTGCGCACGATCTTAACGTATTCCTTGCGGCGGTCCGCGGTCAGCTCGGGCAGCGTGGCCCGGATGATGTTGCCGTCGTTGCCGAGGTTGGCACCCAGGTTCGGGGTGTCGCGGATGGCCTGCTCGATGTCGCGCAGGGCGCCCTTGTCGTACGGACCGATCAGAAGCGTGCGCGCCTCCTGGTTCTGGAGCGAGGCGAGCTGCTCCAGGGGCGTCGGCGTGCCGTAGTAGTTCACCAGGATCTTGGCGAACATCTGCGGGTTCGCCCGGCCGGTTCGCACGGTCGCGAAGTCGTCTTTGGCGGCTTCAACGGCCTTATGCATGCGGGCGGTGGCGTCGGACAGAACATCCGTAATCACGATGACTCCTTCTTCAGTGGCGTAGACAAGCTTAGTTGGAGACGAGGGTGCCCAGATCGGCGCCGAGAATAGCGGCCGTCACGTTGCCGTGCGGGGCCATTCCGAACACCTGCATCGGCATCCCGTTATCCATGCAGAGGCTGAAGGCGGTCGAGTCGACAACCTTGAGGCCGCGCTGCAGGGCATCCTGATAGGTGATGTGGTCGATCTTGTGCGCGTCCGGGTTGGTGCGCGGGTCGTCGGAGTAGACCCCGTCGACGCCGTTCTTGGCGACGAGCACGATGTCCGCATCGATTTCCAGGGCACGTTGGGCCGCAACCGTGTCGGTCGAGAAGTAGGGCAGCCCGGCGCCGGCACCGAAAATGACGACCCGGCCCTTTTCGAGGTGACGTTCCGCGCGACGCGGGATATACGGCTCGGCGACCTGGGTCATCGCGATCGCGGACTGCACCCGAGTCTCGGCCCCTGCCTGCTCCAGGAAGTCCTGCAGGGCGAGGGCGTTCATGACGGTGCCGAGCATGCCCATGTAATCGGCACGCCCCCGGTCCATTCCTCGCTGCGACAGTTCGGCCCCGCGGAAGAAATTGCCACCGCCAACGACGATCGCGATCTCGACCTGCTTGGCGGCCTCGGCGATCTCGCGGGCGAGGGCGCTGATGACGTCGGGATTGACGCCGAGGCTGCCGGCCCCGAACGCTTCGCCGGAAAGTTTGAGGAGGACCCTGCGCTTCTTGACCGTGTCTGACATGCTGTGCGCTTCTTCCGTTGTGCCGTGCTGTGTTCTATGTTCTGACTGTGTTCTAAAACTACTGGGTGGGCTGCTGGGTCCCCACACACAGAAGGAGACCGGATTGCGACTGCAACCCGATCTCCTTCACTGTGATCAAACGACCGCTTACGCGCCGACCTTGAATCGGGCGAAGCCCGAGACGGTCAGTCCCGCATCGGCCAGGACCTTGCTGACAGACAGCTTGTTGTCCTTTGCGTAGTCCTGCTCAAGAAGTGCGACCTGCTTGAAGTACGCGGTGACGCGACCCTCAACGATCTTGGGCAGTGCCGCTTCCGGCTTGCCCTCATTCTTCGAGATCTCAGTGACGATCCGACGCTCGGACTCAACCAGATCGGCGGGAACATCTTCGCGCGCGAGGTACTCGGGATTCGCGAACGAGATGTGCTGAGCCACGCTGCGCGCGGTCTCTGCGTCGTCTCCGGAGTAGCCGAGAACAACGCCGACCTGCGGGGGCAGGTCTTTGCTGGTCTTGTGCAGGTAGATCGCGAACTTCTCACCCGTAACGGATGCGACGCGGCGAAGTTCGAACTTCTCGCCGATGATCGCGGCTTCACCGTCGATGAGCTGGCCGACGGTCTGGCCGTCGACCGGAGCGGCCAGGCCTTCCTCGACCGTGGTGGCGCCGGCAGCGGCGACCGCGTCCAGGACCTGCTCGGCCAGGGCGACGAATTTGTCACCCTTGGCGACGAAGTCGGTCTCACAGGCGAGCTCGATCAGGGTGGCGGTGTTACCGATTTCCTTGGCAGCGACGAGTCCCTCGGAGGTGGAACGGTCGGCGCGCTTGGCGTTGCCCTTCGCACCCTTCATCCGGAGTAGTTCGACGGCCTTTTCCATGTCGCCTTCGGCTTCAACGAGGGCGTTCTTGGTGTCGACCATGCCGGTACCGAGTCGCTCGCGCAGCGCTTTGACGTCTGCGAGGCTGATGCTTGCCATGCGTGGTCCTTACTTGGTTTCTTCGGCGGGAGCGTCGGCGGCAACAACGGCTGCGGCTTCGGCTTCGGCTTCGGCGGCGGGGGCTTCTGCGACGGCAACCTCTTCGACAACCAGCTCGGCGACGACGGCCTCGACGGTTTCTTCGGAAACCGTGGCGGTCTCCTCAGCAACCGGGGCGGTCTCGTCAGCAACCGGGGCGGTCTCGGCCGGAGCGGCCAGCAGTTCGGCTTCCCACGCGGCGAGAGGCTCAATTTCGGCCTCCGGCTTGGCGTGGCGCTGGATGAGGCCCTCGGCTGCGGCGTCCGCGATGATGCGGGTCAGCAGGCCGACGGAACGGATGGCGTCGTCGTTGCCCGGGATCGGGTACTGGACGTCGTCCGGGTCGCAGTTGGTGTCGAGGATCGCGATGACGGGGATGCCGAGCTTGCGGGCTTCGTCAATGGCGAGGTGCTCCTTGTTGGTGTCCACAACCCACAGCGCCGACGGCGTCTTCGTGAGGTTGCGGATGCCGCCGAGGCTCTTGTGAAGCTTGACAAGCTCGCGCTTCTTGATGAGCATTTCCTTCTTCGTGAAACCGCTCTTGGCGGTGTCTTCGAAGTCGAGCTCTTCGAGCTCTTTCATGCGGGCCAGACGCTTGGAAACGGTCTGGAAGTTGGTGAGGAGGCCACCGAGCCAGCGCTGGTTGACGTAGGGCTGGCCCACGCGGATCGCCTGTTCGGCGATCGATTCCTGCGCCTGCTTCTTCGTTCCGACGAAGAGGATGGTGCCGCCGTGGGCAACCGTCTCCTTGACGAAGTCATAGGCCTTGTCGACGAACCCGAGCGACTGCTGCAGGTCGATGATGTAGATGCCGGACCGCTCGGTGAAGATGAAACGCTTCATCTTCGGGTTCCAACGGCGGGTCTGGTGCCCGAAGTGCACGCCGCTGTCGAGCAGCTGGCGAATGGTTACGACGGCCATGAGCCGTTCTCCTTGTCCGGCGCGCGCTGCGAAGCAGACGAACGCCAATCGGTTTGTGTCGTGATCGGATGACCACTACTCCTGGTGCCCGGCACAGAACCGCCCAGCTTCTAAGAGAAGCAAGGACCGAGTGGGTCTGGAGGCCGAATGGGCACGCGTAGTCAGCGCACAAAGCGCTGCTCGAAAGAGTTTAGCACCCAGGGGAGGCGCCTCGTGCGCGCTCGGCTGGTGGCGGCATCCCTCCCCAAACCGGGTGGTGCACCACTCGGTCACGGATGCTGCCCTCGACGGTTTCGAACGGGGCCGATGCCGCACGGTGGCGGCATGAATATCGTCCGTCTGCTCATCGCGGCAGTGCTGCTGCCGCTCGCCTCCCTCTCCATCATGCGCGGCGACGCGCCGGGTAGCGCGTCCGATTCGGTGCTGGCCACGGAGGCGGCCACAGAGGCGGCCACAGCCGGAACCTGGCTTTGGCCGCTGCCTCCGCCGCATCCGGTGCTCCGGGGTTTCCAGGCGCCGGCAACCCTGTATGCGCCGGGCCATCGGGGTCTGGACCTGGCGGCCGAGGCCGGCCGGGAGGTCATCGCCCCGGCCACCGGTGTCGTTTCGTTCGCCGGCGTCGTGGTCGATCGCCCGGTGCTCTCTATTAAGCACTCCGGCGGCCTCGTGTCCAGCCTCGAGCCGGTGTCGGCCAGCGTCACGGTCGGTGACCAGGTCACGGCCGGTCAACCCGTCGGGGAGGTTGCCACCGGCGGGCATTGCGCGGGGCGATGCCTGCACCTGGGTGCCCGGCTGAACGGAGGCTATGTGTCGCCGCTGCTCTATCTGGTCGGGGTTCCGCGCGCGGTGCTGTTACCGGCCCTGCTCATGAATGACAGGTAGCCCAAGCCGTCGCTGCGTGGCCATCATCCAAGGGGCCGCAGCTGGGTCAGGCGCGTGGGTGCGCGGTGCGGTAACTCTGCTTGAGCCGCTCCGCCGAGACGTGCGTGTAGATCTGGGTGGTGCCCAGGCTGGCGTGTCCGAGCAGCTCCTGCACGGCCCGGAGGTCGGCTCCGCCGTCGAGCAGGTGGGTGGCCGCTGTGTGCCGGAGGGCGTGCGGACCGGCCGGCCCGTTGCCGGGGACATCGGCCAGCAGAGTGGCAACCAGCCGGTAGACCGCCCGCACGCCGAGGCGCTGGTGACGCGCGCCGAGGAACAGAGCCCGCATCGGCGAGTCAGCGTTTTCGGCAACGGAGTTCACAGCGGGCGAGGCATTCGCGACGGGCGCGGCAGCGCTGGCACGCAGGGGCCGGCCCCGCTCGAGATAGTCGAGGATCGCGTGCTGGGCAGGCACACCGAAGGGAACCACGCGTTCCTTGGCTCCCTTACCGGTGACCCGCGCCGTGAGCCGGTGCAGATCGACGTCGGCAACGTCGAGGCCGACGAGCTCGGAGACCCGCAGCCCCGACGCGTAGAGCAGTTCGACGATGGCAAGGTCCCGCAGCGCCGTCGGGTCGTGGCCGGCAGCGCGGAGTTCCAGGTGGGTGAGCAGCTCCTGCATCTGGATGTGATTGATCACGCGCGGCAGTGGACGGCCGGGTTTCGGCGAGCGCAGCCGCACCGCCGGGTCGGTCGCGCTGCCACCGGTGCGTGCCAGCCAGGCCGTGAAGCTGCGGGCGGAGGCCGACCGCCTGGCGATGGTCGCCCGGGCGAGCCCTGCCTGGGTTCCGACCCACAGCCAGTCGCGGAGCAGATCGAGGCTCAACCTCTCGGTGTCGGTGACGCCACGGCTTTCCGCGAAGGAGACCAGACCCGCCAGGTCGGTGCGGTACGCCCGCACCGTGTGCACGGAGAAGCCGCGCTCAGCTTGCAGGTAGACCACGAAGTCGTCGACGTACGCACCGAGGAGGTGTCCCGGCACGGGAACCGGTGGTGGAATGTGGCGTAACTCAGGCACGGTCACCTCGGTCAGACCTGCCTCGAGAAGGCCTCGGTGCGCTCGTCGGGCGTGAGCGCCTCCATCCGGGCAAGGAAGGCCGCGTTGAAGCCGGTCACCGCCGGAAACTCCCCGAGAGCCACGTGGGAGTGCACAATCTGGTCGTCGTAGACGTGCACGAGGTTGATCGACTGGCCGCCCTGCAAGCCGCTGAGTTCATCGCGCGGCGCGGTCGGATCGATCGTGTAGCACGTCGCCGCCGCGACAGACACCGGGATTCCTGCGAACAGCCCGGTCGTCGCGTAGTGCAGGTGCCCACCCAGGATCGCCCGAATGTCGCTGCCCGCAACTACCTCGGCCAGTCGCGCCTGCCCCTGTAGCTCGAGGATCGCCATCAGCGGCAGCATCGTGGGTACGGGTGGGTGATGCAGCGCGAGCAGGGAGCCTTGGGGAGCAGGTTCGCTGAGCACGTCTGCCAGCCACGCCAGCTGCGCGTCGGACAGGTCCCCGTGGTGGTAGCCCGGAACGCTCGTATCCAACGCGATGATGCGCACTCCCCCGATGTCATGAACCCGGTCGATCGGCCCCATCGATGCGGTTTCGCGCAGCAGTTCGGTGCGGAAAGCCTCACGCTTGTCGTGGTTACCCATGACCCAGATGACCGGCGCACCCATGCGTTCAGCCGCGGCTTCAACGATGTCGCGCACACGTCGGTAAGCATCGACCTCGCCTTGGTCGGCGATGTCTCCGGTGAAGAGCAGCGCGTCGGGCCGCAGCCCCGAACGTTCCAGCTGGGCCATCGCCCGGTACACCGTGGTGTCGGTGTCGACGGTGCCGTAGAGCGCCCGACTTCCACTGAGAAAGTGGGTGTCACTGAAGTGCGCGATCACGTGGGTGGCGGGCGGGTACTGGCCCAGTTGTACGGCGGACATGACTCACCTTTCGTCGTGTCGATCAGACTACGGGCTGCCGCCGACGTCGGGCCTCGCACGCCTCCGCCCGCCAGCCCGAACCTGCCGCTATCGGCCGCGCACCCATCCAGATTCCTGCTCCCGCACCACCCCCTCGAGGGCGAGGGCGCCCAGAGACCCTTGAACGGCGGACGTCGAGAGGCCTGCCCGACGGGCGATGTCGGGCACGGTGCGCGCCGCCCGCATGCTCAAAGCGTCGAACACGCGCACCTGGTCGCTCGTGCGAGCGCCGAACCCGGCCGTGTCACCGTCGCCCGGCGCCAAGTCGAGGGTGAGATTCAGCATCCGTTCGCCCACGAGTTCGGCCATTTCCTCGGCGGTAGTGACGCACACGGCGTCATACTCGCGGATCAGCCGGTGGCAGCCGGCCGAGGTCGGCGAAGTCACCGGACCCGGCACCGCACCGAGAGGCCGTCCGAGCGCGGCAGCGTGGCCGGCGGTATTGAGCGAACCCGAACGCCAGCCGGCCTCGAGCACGACCGTGGCTGCGCTGGCGGCGGCGATCAACCGGTTGCGCTGCAGGAACCTCCATTTGGTCGGCGCGGCCCCGCAGGGCAATTCGGAGACGATCGCCCCCAGTGTGGCGATGCGGCTCAGCAGAGCGTCATGGCCGCTCGGGTAGTAGCGATCCACTCCTCCGGCGAGGAACGCCACGGTCAGCCCCGAGCTGGCCAGTGCGGCCCGGTGAGCCATGCCGTCGATTCCGTAGGCCGCTCCGGAGACGATGAGAAAGCCGCGGTCGACAAGCCCGGCGGATGCCTCCATCGCCACGTGCTCGCCGTAGCCGGTGGCCGCGCGGGCACCCACGAGCGCGATCGAGTTGGACAGCCCGGACAGAGCCGTCGGGATGCCCCGCCACCAGAGTGCGGTTGGCGCATGGCATGCCAGGTCGTCGACGCCACTCGGCCAGTATGGGTCGCTAGGGAGCATCAGCCGAACGGACACGCGCGCGGCCTGCTGCAGGGAGCGGATCACCTCGGACGAGGACAGCCGCGGTCGCCACCGTTGCAGACCCTGCTCCAGTTGGTCCTGCAGGTCATCTGTCAGCGGGAACCCTGTGGCGGCCACCGCGGCCGCCAGCCGGGCGCCGGTCCACAGATCGAGGACGGCCGTAAGCGCCGGCCCTGCCCCCAGCCCCTGAACGAGCAGTCCGGCGGCTCCGTCACCCGGCTCCGCGATGCCGGTCCACGCGGCGCGCGCGAACATGTCGGCGGCAGCCGCGGCATCCGTTGCGGCGTCGGATAATCGCACTCCCCCGGTCAGCGCGATCACCGTGGATTCCTCCAGGCCGAACAGCATCATGACGTCATTCCCTTCCGCAGGTACAGGGCCTGCCCTACCTGTTCGATGCCCGGCCGAGGAATGCCCTCTAGGTCGGCGATCGACCAGGCCACTCGCAGCACCCGGTCGTAGCCGCGCATGGTGATGCCGCCGCGTTCGAGCGCGCGGTCGAGGCTGGCCGTGGTGCTGCGGTCGAGCCGAGCATGGGGGCCCCGCAGCCAGGGTCCGGGCACGTCGGAGTTCAACGACCATGGTGTGCCGGAGAGCCGGGCCGCAGCCGCTGAGCGGGCAGCGACAACACGCTCGCGGGCGAGAGCGCTCACCAGGCGCGGCGTGTCCGCGGCCAGACGCAACTGGGTTGCCGTGACCCGCTGCACCTTCAGCTGAATGTCGATGCGGTCGAGCAGCGGCCCGGAGATGCGAGCCAGGTAGCGGCGCCGGGAGCTCGGCGGGCAGGTGCAGTCCTGGTCGGGCGCACCGTACTGCCCGCAGGCACACGGATTCGCGGCCATCACGAGCTGGAATCGGGCCGGGAAATGAGCGACCGCATTGGCCCGATGGATGCTGATGACACCGGATTCCAGCGGCTGCCGGAGAGCGTCGAGCACCGCCGACGCGAACTCCGGCGCCTCATCGAGGAAGAGCACTCCGTGCGAGGCGCGCGCAGCGGCGCCCGGCCTGATCTGGCCGCTGCCCCCGCCGACCATGGCGGCGGCAGTGGCCGTGTGATGGGGGGCTTCGAGCGGTGGACGGGTGATCAGGGCACGCCCGACGCTGCGGCCGCTGAGAGACCGCATCGAGCTGACTTCGAGGGAGGCCTCGGCATCGAGGTCAGGCAGCAGCCCCGGCAGCCGGGCCGCCAACATGGTCTTGCCGGCGCCGGGCGGCCCCACCATGAAAACGTGGTGGCCGCCGGCTGCCGCGATCTGCAGCGCCAGGATTGCGTCCTCGTTGCCGATGATGTCAGCCAGGTCAGGTTCGACGGTCTCCGGCCCACTCTCGACGGGAAGCAGGATGGGGTCAACCGGGACCGGTTCGAGTTTGGCCCCGTGCCAGATGGCGGCGTCACGGAGGGAGGCGACGCCGATCACCTGCATGCCCGGCACGAGGGACGCCTCCTCCACGTTGCCGGCCGGGACCATGACGGTGTCGTGCCCGAGCCGGGACGCAGCGATCACGGCCGGCAGCATGCCCGGCGTTGGCCGCAGCCGTCCGTCGAGGGCCAGCTCGCCGATGTGAACCACTCGCCCGACGGATGCTGCCGAGACCATTTGATCGGCCCCGAGGCAGGCCAGCGCGATGGCCAGGTCGAAGCCCGAGCCGTGCTTGGGCAGCGACGCCGGGGAGAGGTTGATGGTGAGTTTGTTGCGGGTGAGCGGGCAACCGGAATTCTTCGCGGCCGCGCGCACCCGCTCGGTGGCCTCCGACAGTGCCGCATCGGGCAGCCCAATCAGGATGATGCCCGGTAACTGCCCCGAAATATCGGCCTCCACCTCCACCAGCGCCCCGGTCAGCCCGACCAGGGCCACCGCATGCGTGCGGGCAAGCCCCATCAGAACACCCCGGACAGGTGCTCGATCACCGGTTCGACGCCGGGGCGAATGATCACGGCGATCGCGTCGACCCGAATGCGTATCGGCCGGACATCCGCCTGTTCGCACCAGGCTGCCGCGAGGCGCCGCAGGCGCGCGAGCTTGGCGACCGTGATGGCCTCGAACGGATGCCCGAAGCGGGTTCCCGAGCGCGTCTTCACCTCGACGAAGACGACTTCTCCCCCGATCTCGGCGACCAGGTCAATCTCACCCTGCCCGCAGCGCCAGTTTCGCTCAACCACCCGGTAGCCAGCGGCGGCGAGGAAGACCGCGGCGCACTCCTCGCCCTGCCTGCCCAGTTCATCCTTGCGTGCCACGTGCACCTCCGGAAGCCAGCCTCCCGCGGCATTCCACAACGGGCACCCCACGGCGGTGCATCGGTGGGTCGGGCGCCGAACCACCCCTTGGGGAGGACTCGCCTGCAGGTGCTCGCAACCCGGCTGACGCTCCTACAGCCCCAGCGCCGTGAGCTCCGCGTCCATCCGCCCGGCCAGGGCCGCATAGCCGGCGTCGTTGGGGTGCAGGCCGTCGTCGGCCATCCACTCGGGGTGTCCGTCGAGCCAGTGCGAGGCACCGGGGATGTAGTCGGCGTCGGCGTCGAGCGCGGCCGCCTGCACCCAGCCGATGATCTGTTCGACGGAGTCGGGTCGCTCCTCCGTGTACCAGAACGGCTCCACGATGATGAGGCGCGCCTCCGGCAGAGCTGCCCGGATCTTCTCGAAGTCGCGGCTGATCGCCGCCTGGATGTCGTCGGCTCTGGACGGCATCGAAAAGTTGTCGTTGAGCCCCATGGTGCTGATCACGATGTCGGGACCGGCGGCGATGACCTGGTCGACCAGGTCATCGCCCGTCCTCCTCTGGTTCACGAAGCCCAGGCCGTTGCGGCTCGGGTTGACCTCGGTCCAGTCGCGTTCGACCGAGACGATGGTCGACCAGCGCTTGTCCATGGCGGACGCGCCGGTGCCGCGCGTGTAGGAATCGCCGTAGAAGGCAACCACGGTCTCCCCGGGGGCGCGGGCCGCGGTGCCCTGGGCAGCCTCGCCCTGGCCGCGGCTCAGCACGCCGCTCAGGGCGAGCAGGGCGACGACCGCCGCCGCCGCGAGCAGCACGACGGTGGTGATCCACAAGGCGGGGTGTCGTCGCGGCATCATGACACCTTCGGAGCGGGGAACCACCCGGGTTGGTCGAACGCGCCCGCCTGTCATTGTCAGCGCACCAACCGGGGCACCGAGGCACCGGATGCCGCGTGGCCGGCGGCCGCGAACGCGGCATCCGTCTCGCGCAGAACCCTCAGCACGTTGGCACCGGCGAGGGCGGCGAGGTCGGCAGCCGGCCAGCCGCGCCGGGCCAGCTCGGCCAGCAGCGCGGGGTAACCGTCGACGCCCTCAAGACCGGCAGGGAACTCGTCGGTGCCGTCGAAGTCTCCGCCGAGGCCGATGTGGCCCACTCCGGCGACGCGGCGGGCGTGCTCGATGTGGTCGGCGACATCGCTCAGCGTCACGACCGGCGCCGGGTCGGTCTGGTTGCCCTCGGACCAGGCGGAGTAGTCCTCGGACAGGAACTGGGGCACGAAGGTGAGCATGAGCACCCCGCCGTTGTTCGCCAGGCGCCGCAGAACGTCGTCGGGGACATTGCGGGGGTGGTCGCTGAGCGCCCGGCAGGAGCTGTGGCTGAAGATGACGGGCGAGTCCGACGCGTCGAGCGCCGCGTGGGCCGTGGCGGAGGAAACGTGCGAGAGGTCAACCAGCATTCCCAGCCGGTTCAGTTCGCGCACGTAGTCGACACCGCGGGGCGTGAGGCCGCCATGCTCGGGTTCGTCGGTGCCCGAATCCGCCCAGCTCGTGTTGTGCACGTGGGTGAGGGTGAGGTAGCGCACGCCGAGCCGGGCGAACATCCGCAACACAGCCGGGGAGTCGTTGACGCTGTGTCCGCCCTCGGCGCCCAGGAGGGAGGCGATGCGCCCGGATGCGCGGGCGGCCTCCACGTCGGCGGCGCTGCGCGCGATGGCAAAATCTTCGGGGTAGCGCGCGGCGAGACGGTAGACCCAGTCGATCTGCTCGAGCGTGCCCTGCACGGCGTCGGCGCCGAGGTGGTCGTCGCTCACGAAGACCGACCAGAACTGGCCCCCGACCTGCCCGGCGCGCAGCCTGGTGATGTCGGTGTCGGTGTTCAGCTTGCCCTCCAGACCCTCCACGGAGTAGTCCCGGCTCTCCCGGCACTCCCACGCCCAGTCGTTGTGGCCGTCAATCAGCGGCGCCAGGGCAAGCGCCTGCTCCACGACGACGGATGCTGCCGCGGCAGCCGCAGC